>Ga0315274_10008414_pt1 | contig 14944 bp, 15 predicted proteins | sample YL17G02_20_MG_FD_203700 | JGI IMG/M metagenome (GOLD analysis project Ga0315274, IMG submission 203700) | Sediment microbial communities from Yellowstone Lake, YNP, Wyoming, USA - YL17G02_20 | ecosystem: Environmental > Aquatic > Freshwater > Lake > Sediment | place: USA: Wyoming | collected... | reverse complement strand
CGGCATGACCCGTCAAAAGACGCCGCATAAATTTAGAAATTCCCTGGGAACCACTGAATATCAAGAGGTGGAGGTGATTATCCATCAGAGTCCAAGCCAGTACTTTCGTTCCAGTCTTCCCCACCAGTTCACTGATACGAGAGACAAAATCTTGCCGGTCCTGGTCGTCAAGGAATATCGGGCAGCCTTCCATTCCCCGTACCATCACATGGTGAAGTATCCCAGGTGCGTCTAATCTCGCTTGCCGAGGCATAAAAACCTTCTACCACAATTACCAAGGGATGTAAAGTGATTGTTTTCATCAACGTCCCCTGGATTTTTTTTTCTTGGAAAATATTTGATTGGATTTTAGGAACTTAACTTGGTCCGACCCGAATCAAATGTTCTCTTAATGTCACGCATCCTCGGTTCGAGACATTTTGTTGGCATCCCGGCGGCTATTAAAATTTGTCTGACTTCGCGCAGTGCTTGTGAATTGGAAGCCGCAAATAGGAATGGTGCGTGAGATACATAGTAGAAGCTGTGGAAGCCATTACCCGCGAGGCTCCGCATTTTTGCCTGACGCTGTTCTTTTCGATCCATCCTGCTATGCCGGTAGTCGCTTTGATCGAAAGTGATAACGCACCTGGCTCCACTTTCGGCAAGCTGTCTTACGATGAAGGAAATGGAAATATGGGATCGGCTCTCACTCTGGTTTCGCTCCCCCGGTAGGCGTATTCCTGTATCTGGATCATTTAGAATAGAGAATACGTCAGGCCGGTTGTCCGTCAGCATAGGTATTCCGGTCAGCAGCGTGAAATCCTCACGCAGATCTCCAGGAATAAATCGGGGATCAGCATGTAGCGGGGCCCAATGCTGCAGCAAATCTCGCCAGAGTCGCTTGACTGCATCGTAGGAATCGCCGAGGAAGTCTCGTTTCATTGTTTTCTTCTTAGCCAGACGACCGAAATCAGTGATGGCTAATTAGCCATACACTGGATTGATTGTCTAGTTTAACAAACAACATTTACGATGTAGCCTTGATGCTACTTGGTAACAATCAATGGCAACTTTACCTGTAAATATTGTGGGGCTTCAATCACTACTTCCTCTCGTTGTTCCCAGTTAACTGGAAAAGCTTCTGCAAGATATAACACACTAAATTCTCGGAACAATCCAGATCCTTTTAAAGCGAGATCAAGTAATTGCTCCAATAAGCTTTTTGCATCTCCTGCAAAACCGACTCTTTTCATTTTTAAAAATATGACTTCTAATATGACAGCGTTCGATGAGGCGAAAATTTCATTGGCCGAATCTTCTGAAAGCCATATTTCGAATTCCGAGAACTGTTTTGAAGCATCTTCAATCATTACATCAACGTCATCCCAATATTCATAATGAAAACCAAATCTGTTTCGTATAAATGCAAAAATATCCTTGACCTTGTTATCAAAAAAGAAATTCTCTATTTCGTTGCATTTTTCTTTCAGTTCTCCAGAAAAGCTCGCAGAGCCTTCTAGGACTTTATTCTTATTCAGGAATGTCCACATTTCGTGAATCTTGCTAATCAGCGTTTTTAGAAAGAAAAAACTAATAGTTGTTCTCGCTGAGACGTTAGGCGGGGCTGAAGAACTTTCATTACCCACAAAGATAAGACATTTTTGAAGCAGATTCAGATCACCCACCATAGAAGTAAACATTAAGTACCGCTTCTTCTCTTGAGGACTCAACTTATCTATTTCACTTTTCGGAAGAACTAGTTTGATTAGTTTTACTTTTTTCATATTTGTAACGTCAAAGCTCACCGATGGACGAATTGTTAGCTCATCTTCCTTGTCAAGCACGCTCTGCACGAACGTTATCTTTTATTGAGAGGCCAAGATTTCCGATTCAAAGCGGAGATGTAGTGAATTTAGCAGTGAAGAAAGATGTTATCAAGAATGTTCCTCTTACAGCAGAGAGGTTCAAATTTTTCCAACCTTTCGCTCCCAATCTTTTATTGCCTCAATGACCTGAGTCTTGTTTGATCCGTTACGACATGTATCAAGAATTTGTATTATCCTACTTGTCTGCTTTACAAGGCCTTGTGCTGTTTTCTGATCTTCAATATCCTTGTTATCCAGACGGTAGTCAGCTTTATTTCTTTCAGATTGAAGATCCCCCAACTTAGATCCTGCCTTGATTATTTCTTTGTCGCCGCAGTTGTTTAGGCGGTGATAGACCCCTGCGTGACATTGTGAGCCTTTTTCAATCTTGAAACCCATCCCTTTTAGTAATTCAGCACCAACATGATGCGCGGCGTAATATGCACGATTGATCGCAGTACGTATCTTTGCAGGAGTTGCACCAGCAACGAGTTCTGTAGCAAGTTTATGAAAATCTCTTGGATCCATGTTAAACGATGTTGTAAGAAAGTCGCATGTAGTAACGTGCCGAAGAAGGTATTGATGACACTAGCAAGTCAGTGTACTTATCGTACTCCTCTAAAACCTCATCCACTTCACCCTTAATGCTAAGCTTCAATTCAAACCATTCTTCACCAGTCTCTAAATCTTCTTCCAGATCCATTTGTAGTTCGGTAATTCTTGAAAAACTATTTTCAATTATTTCAAGAGCTACCGGAACATGCCGAAGTATTCGCTTCTGATAACAAAAATATAGAACCTTGGAAGGAATTTGAGAGAGTCTTTTTAGATGAGTCGCAGGTATCTCACGAAGCTCAGACAAAATCTCTAAATAAGTCTGCTGGATTTCTCTCCAGGGTTTTTCAAGAACCTCCTGGGTCCATTCCAAAACAGAATCATCAAAAAGAAAGTCTCGAGGTGCTCGAGCCACGCCGGAGAACCATGAGACTGAGCTGCTATCGGCCGAAATATCCGTCATGTTCAGCGCCTCAATTAATACATCTTTGTAAAGATTTACATCGGCCTCTATATATTCTCCACAGAAGCGAGACTTTGATGAGGCAGCGTTCAAATAATGCATTAATATTCTATTAGATGCATTCTTCAAAAGATTTGTTTCAAATCTCAAATGCTCGTCAGAAGACTGTCGTCCCCACAAAATCGCTATCAGATTGTTGAAAGTCCACCCCTGCTCCTCTTCTTCCCGTCCAACATAGTGGCAGAGTCCTCCAAACACTCGCTCCGCAATTTCAAAGTTCCTTTTCGTATCTTCGATCTCGGAGACTGCGGTGGAGGTCTCGGAAACATCTTTTACCCACCTCGGCCACATATCACTTAGGGAGCCCTTTAGGGAGCCCTTGGTCTCCAAGTAAGGAAGATACTTCTCTTCTAACAAGAGTTGGCAATATCTGTTGCTTACTTCAAGAAAAGGATTACTTTTAGTTATTTCTGGGTATTTCACAAGGATTCACCAAAACAATTCGAAAAATTCTTTTTTGCAAAATCAAACGAATTAGTGTAAAAAACTTTGATCTTTTCCAGATCGAATTCCATATCTTTTTCTGGCACTGTGTTTATATCAATTTCCGCGGACAAACCCTTTTCGTTAACCGGACTGCCGACCCCTGTTCTTATCCTAAACCACCTATTAATAGGATAATCCTTCATTGTTGTTTTTTCCAGAGCGTGGATCTCCAACTTGGAAGCACCTTTGAAGAAAGGATTTGGTCCTAAAAAGTTTTCGTTAACGAAAAGACTTGAACCAGCTTCCATCTCGGAGAATGTTCTCAATACCAGAGCGATCCTTGGGACGCCAAGATGGTATTCAGCTTTGATCAATTCCACGATACTGAACAGATATTTCAAATAATCGCCACTGAGAGAATCCAAGGTTTTTTCAGGCTTTCCCGGCTCATTATAGAAAAAATCGATTCGAATCGGCGAAAAATTCAGACTGTAAACTGCATTACTGGATTTAAGCTGGATTCGTGGTATTTCTGGAGGTGTTTGAGGGGGGAGATCGAGCATAATTGGATCTCCATCGAAGAGATTATTAACCCCTTCATTGATTTTGGATGCTATGCCTAATTTATCACGAAAAGCGAAGTTTTCGATAAATAAGACACCCTGGATATTTTGGATAAGAAATTTTGACATTTCTCCTTCTCCTTCAAAGGCCTCATACTTCAGAATAAATAGCGATTAGGATTTGGCGAGTTTTTAAATTGAAAATACCGAGCATTGTTGTAATAGGTAATTTCTGGCAATCAAGTCAGCAACTCCCGTGCCAGATAACGTCATGCAAACGTAAATGTTTTATTATAACAAACGACGAAGAATGTCAAGAAAAATCGAAGAACCAAATCCATCGGGCAATCAGCGCCAACCTGAGCCTCCAAATCATTTCTGTAGGTTGTTTATTACCGCTTGAAATCAAGTATCCCTCACAGAAACGTGGGAATGTGAATTACAGGAAGGAACTAGGCGTAAAGAAATTATCGATTGAATTGGTTGGAGTCGGGCCAAGGCAAATAATTCAATTTATGAGTCAATGCTGAAAAAAAGGCCGCTTGAGGCCTTAGAGTGGCAATTTGGGGGTTAAATTGATTAGGGATTTAAGGGATAGCCAGGGCAAAACGGCAACAGGAAGGTAACGAAGAGTGTACTTATTTGCCATGCAAGCGCTGCCTAAGTTTTTTCATCACTTGCGTATGAGTAAGCCCTTTTTCCCCTGCCGCGACTTGGGCTTGAGCAACAGCGAGTTTTTCAAAAAGCTCTACTGCCCCTCCCCATTTTTTTTCTTGACAAGATTTTTTTGATATGTTAACAGTATTTCTAAAATATCTCAAGAATATTTTCTTAATATATTTTTATCACTGTAATCTAAGATTGCGAGGAAGATGATGAATAGCTCAAAGAGCAAAAAAGCCATCGTCTATGAGAATTTAAAAAAGAGGATCATCAATCATTCTTTAAAATCAGGAGAACCTCTCAACGAAAGCGTCCTCACCAAAGAATTAGGAATCAGCAAGACACCCATCCGCGAGGCCTTACAGCAACTCGAGAAAGAGGGATTTATTGAAAATATTCCAGGCAAGGGATCTTTTGTTTCAAGAATCTCCATCCAAGATATTCGGGAAATCTTTGAGATTCGTGAGATCCTGGAATGCGAGGTCGTCAAGCGGGCCGCCATGAAAAGCGATCCAGACAAGATAGGGGGCATTAGAAAGAAATTTGAAACGGAAAGCAATGGGGATAAGAACTCCAGGGATCAGTTTAAGGCAGGCGACCGAATCCATACCTTCATCTTCGAATCCTTTGGAAACAAGAGACTCCTCGAATATTACAAGAGGCTTCAAGAACATATTATCCGAATGCGTCTCTATTTTTTTAACCAGCTCCATCAGGAGCGATCCGGGCAATCCTTTAAAGAACATCTTGAAATAATGGATGCTTTAATCGCCCAGGATCCCCCAAGGGCAGAAAAGGCGATGAGAGACCATCTTCGAAATTCCACAGAGTATCTCAAAAAAGTCATTTAGCATCGAGTTAGAAAGGAGGATTATGATGATTCATGTCATTACTAAAATTGAAAGGCCTTCGAGAGAGATCATTGACCAGTTTCGAAATATTGGTTCAGCGACGGTCCATGAGGCATCCGGCAGGAAGGGGTATGTAGATTGCGCAATTAAACCCATCGCACAGGGCGTCCGCATCTGCGGCCCCGCATTTACAGTTCAATGCCATCCCAAAGACAACCTGATGCTCCATAAGGCTCTTGAAAAGGCACAGCCCGGAGACATCATTGTTGCATCAGTGGGAGGGTATTACGATGCGGGTTACTTGGGTGGGTTGATGGCCACTTCAGCGGTAGCGAGAAAAATAGGGGGATTGGCCATCGATGGTTGCATACGAGACTCCGAAGAGATCATCAAAATGGGGTGGCCTGTGTTCTGTCGCGGGTTTTGCATCTTTGGCACAGCGAAAACAGGACTGGGTCTGATCAATCACCCAACTCTCTTTGGAGGCGTAATGGTCAATCCTGGAGATCTGATCCTTTGCGATAATGATGGAATGGTGGTTGTTGATCGGAACGAATGCAAAGCCGTTTTGGAAAAATCGATAGAGAGGGTAGAGGCGGAGAAGAAGAAATCGGTTCAGCTTGCGGCTGGGGTCTCCAGCGTGGAGTTCAACAAACTGGGCAAAGTCTTTGAATTCTTAGGATTGAAGGAGGATTGATTTGATGAAAGTGCAGCCGAACCGATTGAAGGAAGTGGCAATTCATATCTTAAAAGGGTTGAAGGCAACTGATGAAGAGGCGGCCTTGGTCGCAGAGATTCTGGTCCAGGCCGACATGAGGGGTACCGACACGCACGGTGTTCATTTGCTCACTCTTCTGCCAGACCGCGTTGAAGCAGGCCTGATTCAAATTCCGACGAATCTTAAAGTGATAAAAGAAGGAGAGACCACTACGCTCATCGATGGTGGGAACGGGTTAGGCCAGTTAGCCGTCCATCGGGCGATGATGATAAACATTCAAAAGGCAAAGAAGTTCGGCCTGGGATGTTCCTTGGTTCGAAACACCAATAACATCGGTTCCCTCATCTCCTATACCCTCATGGCGGCGCAAGAGGGGATGATTGGAATCGTCATGAGCAATGCTGCTGCGGCCATGTCTCCGTGGGGAGGGACAGAAGCCTTTTTTGGAACAAATCCTATCTCTATCGCTGTTCCTGGGGGGGCAGAAGGCTCTGTGGCCTTGGATATGTCCTCCAGTGTCGTAGCCAGGGGGAAAATTCGACTTGCCGAGCGGACAAAAGAGCCGATCCCCTTAGGATGGGCTCTCGATGAAACAGGGGCTCCAACCACAGACCCCACGGCTGCCATGAAAGGTACCCTTGTACCTATTGGAGGGCCTAAAGGTTATGGCCTGGCCTTAATAGTCGATATCCTGGCCGGGATGCTTTCTGGTTCCAAATACGGGCAAGACATCAAGACATTCCATCAGCTTGTGGGGCCCACAGGGGTAGGTGTGTTCTCACTCGCCATCGATATCGAAAGGTTTATGCCACATCAGCAGTTTAATGAATTGATCCAAGTCTACCTTGCATCGATCAAGGGTTCAAAAAAGGCAAAAGGTGTCTCCCGGATCTATATTCCAGGGGAGAGGAAATTCGAAAAAGAGAAACAGAGCTTGAGAGAAGGAATTGAAATAAGTCCAGGACTGGCCAAGAATCTGAACCAACTTTTAGAGAAAGTTAAAAGTCCACTCCGGTTAACTTAGATGTTGTATTAGAGTAGGTGGGCAGGTGTGCTTCCAAACCTTTACGATGCGGGTCTTTTTGGAGTTTATGGGTAACAATGAGATTACCTTTGGTGGCTTCTGTAATGGTTTGTCATCCACGGCAGGATCACTCTCAAAGGTCCCGCCGTAAAGCTTTTCCGGCACACCTGCCCACCTCTTCGAACTTATTTTCTGCGACTGAGGGGTTAACTTAGAGGTATGCGGAATATGGAATGGATCATCCGAGTGAACACAAGAACTGGAAAGATCACCGAGGAGAAAGCGTCACAGGAAGAGATGCGCTGGGGAGGGCGACTGCTCATCTCCAAATTCTTGCTGAGGGAAGTCCCTCCCACGTGCGATCCTCTTGGACGTTACAATAAGTTCATTGTTGCGCCAGGTCTTCTTGGAGATACCTTAGTCACCACGACCGGAAAGTTTTCGGTCGGAGGTAAAAGTCCTCTCACGCACGGCGTTAAGGAAAGCGATGTCGGAGGAGAGGCCGGGAAAAAGATCGCTCGACTCGGAATAAAAGCAATTGTTCTTGAAGATCTCCCTGAAAAACCTAAGACCAATATCCTGGCAATCAAAACAAAAGAAATTACCTTATCAGAGTATCCCGAGTTAAAAGGGAAGTATGTCTCTGAGACGATTCAAATCCTCCGGGAACGGTTTGGCCGTCAGGTGGGGATCATCTGCATCGGCCCTGCGGGTGAGATGAAGATGGCAGGTGCCGGCGTGGCCGTGACCGATATGAACGACATACAGATTCGGTATGCTGCTCGGGGCGGTCTTGGAGCGGTCATGGGGTCAAAAGGAATCAAAGCGATTGTGGTGGATGATAAGGATGCTTTGCCGCCCCATGTCTTTGATGAAGCCCTTCTTCGCGAAGCAAGCAAAGCACTTTCTCAAGCCATTTTAGAGGATCCCAAGACGGAAAACAGGCATAAGCTTGGAACCCCTGCGATCCTCTTGGTGGCTAATGAAATAGGCATTCTCCCTACGCGAAATTTCAGTGCTGGCCAGTTTGAAAAAGCAGAAGAGATCGCTGGAGAGCGGGTCGCAGAGGTGATTGCGGCGCGAGGAGGAGAGGGTCGTTCAGGAACACCCTGCCTGAGAGGTTGCGTCATCGCATGTTCCAATGTCTTTTCAGACCCCTCTGGAAAGAAGACTGTTGCCTCGATTCAATATGAGAACATCGCTCTTCTGGGGCCGAACTGTGGGATTGGTGATCTCGATGATATCGCCGAATTGAACCATCTCTGCAATCAGGTTGGAGTCGATGCGATCGAAACCGGTGCAGCTATAGGCGTAGCGATGGAAGCAGGCGTCATTCCCTTTGGGGATGCGAAAGGAGCAAAGGATCTCATTAGGCAGATCGGCCAAGGGACCTATCTTGGGCGCATTCTCGGGAATGGGGTTGTGATCACGGGAAAGGTTCTTGGAATAAGACGGGTGCCTGCCATCAAGGGCCAGGCGATTCCAGGCTATGATCCACGCGCATTAAAAGGAAACGGGGTCACCTATGTCACCTCGCCAATGGGGGCAGATCACACTGCAGGAAATGCCTTTGAAACCGCGAAGACCGTAAATCCTATCAGTAAAGAGAACCAGGTTGAGAATTCGAGGAAACTTCAGATCAGAGCTGCCATACTTGACACAATGGGTCTTTGTCTATTCACCCGGCCTCCCTTTGTGAAGAAACCTGAACTTTTCGCTCTGTTCCTGAAGGGGCGTTATGGGTGGGACGTTACTTATGAGGATGTCCAAAAAATCGGAATCGATGCGTTGGAGACCGAAAGGGAATTCAACCGGCGTGCCGGTGTCTCGGAGAAATTTTATGATGTCCCGGAATTTTTACGTGAAGAGCCCCTTCCTCCAAGAAATTCTGTCTTTGACATTTCCATGGAGGAGATGGAGCAAATCTGGGACGTCGAGATTCCAAAAGATGTTTTCTAACAGAGGCAGAGAACATAAGTTCGGAGTGGTGACTTCGGAGTTCGGAGAAAATAACTATAGAAGGTCTATTTACAAATAATGTAGGAGACGATGATGTCAGAACTGAAGGTTGTCAACATAAAAGATGTGAAAGGGGAGCGTCGAGATCCTCCTCGGATGTCATGGATATTGATCTCTGAAAAAACAGTGGGTGCTAAAAATCTGGCCATGGGAGTTAATGAGACGTATCCGGGCGGAATGGTGCCTGAGCATACTCATGATAAAGAAGAGGAGGTTATGTTCTTTCTTTCGGGACGGGGAGTATTTGTGACCGAAGGCAGAGAAATTCCTCTTGAGCCGGGGGTCTGCATCTATAACCCGCCCGGAAAACCTCACAAAATCATCAATACTGGTGATGAGGTTTTAAAGTTTGTCTGGATCTATTCTCCTCAGTTGCCGAGTCATAAAAAATAGGGATACGTTCGAATTGTCATTCCGGGCTTGACTAAGCCTGCCCCGTACTTGATACGGGGCGGGAATGACATTAAGCGGAAGATACTTAAAAGGAGGAAAAAAATGGGAAAATGGAAGTTGCCACCGGAAGGTGGGCACATGGACAAACCGAGCAAGATCTATTTTCAAACGATGACCAAGAAGGATGTGGAAGAGAGGCTTAAAAAGAACGACCTGATCATCATCCCGCTTGGATCCACAGAGAACCACGGGGCTGCCGGCCCCTACGGCGAAGATATCTTTATGGTGACAAGGATAGCAGAGGAGGTCGCTAAGGCAACGGGGTGCACGGTGGCGCACCCTGTGAGTTATGGATCCCACCCTTATCACCATTTAGGCCAGCCCGGGACCATCGTTGTCCCGGATGATGTCTTCTCCGATTATCTCAGGGCGATCATGGCAGGTTTCTGGAACACGGGCTTCCGAAAACAGATCTTTATAAGCCTCCATGGGCAGGAATATATTGTTCCATCGGCGATCAATGAGTTCGGGAAGAAATACCAGGTGCCGGCAATGATCATTTTCGTGGATGTGCCGAGGGTTATGGGGCAGACCCTTATGGACAAGGCCCACGGCGGACCTTACGACAATCCCTTCCAACATGCCTGTGAAGCAGAGACCTCTCTCTCCATGGCCCTCTTTCCTGAGATGGTCAGGCTCGAAGATGCCGAGGACAACACGCCCTGGGGTTTTTTGCCGCCGGGACATCTGGATCGGGGCGGCGACATTTATGGCAATCCGATTCCTGGCCACTGTGCAGTCGGTTGTGGCGGCATTGAGTGCGTAATCTATCCTGAAGGAGTCATCGGAAAGCCGTCCCTGGCCGACCCGAAGAAGGCTTATAAGAGCGTGGAAGTTACCCTCGATTATCTGAAGAAACTCCACGATGATATTATGGGTAAATTCCCCCCAGGGGTGTTACCTGAGAGCAAATATTTGAGTCAGCGGCCTCCGGAGGAGGTTGAGGCGCTGCTGAAAGGGCCCTTGAAAGGTGGCAGACATCTCTATACAGTGGCCTTTCCGCCCTAATGGAGAAACAACGCATCGGGCATAGGGCATAGGGCAAAGTGCATAGCGTGAGGGGCCAAAAAAAGTACAGTTCAGGAATTGAGGAAGAGCTAAAGAGGGGAAAGGGGGTGAGGCGTCAGGAAAAATTTGGTTAGGAATTGGTCATTCAATCTCAAAAATTTAAAGAAGGAGGAAGCAAAATGAAAAAGTTTAAATTATTTTCGGGTATCATGATTGGTTTATTTTTTCTAACCATTTGCGTTGCATCTGGCCAGGCAGCTCCCATCGAGATCAAATTTGGTCATGTCGATCCACCTGATATTTATACGTCCAAAAAAGGGGCGGCTGGAGCAGCCTTTAAAAACCTCGTTGAGGCCGAAACATCAGGTGCTGTGGAGGTCAAGGTATTTCCAGCGGGCCAACTGGGTGGCGAAAGAGAGCTGGTTGAGGGTACAAAGCTTGGAACGATTCAGATGAGCATGGTCTCTGCTGCTATTGCAGGATTTTACAAAGAAGCTCAGGTGTTAGATATTCCTTATCTCTTTTCTTCTGCTCCTGTTGCCTGGAAGGTGATGGATGGCTGGTTTGGGAAAGAGATGGCAGCGGATTGTCTGAAGAAGACGGGAATGCGAGTGCTTGCTTATGGAGAGACGGGGTTCAGAAACTTCACGAACTCTGCCCATCCGATCAAATCCCCTGCAGATATGAAAGGGCTCAAACTAAGGGTGATGGAAAGCCCGGTCTATATCAATATGGTGAAGGCCCTCGGTGCTGCTCCTACCCCAATTGCCTGGACGGAGGCCTATTCAGCCATGCAGCAGAAGGTAGTCGATGGTCACGAAAACCCAGTTTCAGTAATTCTTTCTTTTAAAATTTATGAGGTTCAAAAATATCTGACTTTGGATGGGCACTCCTACGGAGTCGATTTCATCCTGATTAACGACAAATTTTTTCAGAGTTTGCCCAAGGAGACCCAGCTGATCATCAAGACTTCAGCTGTTAATGCAGGATTGATTGGTCGAGGGATTCAACAACTCAATTCTGCCGTCGGAATCGCTCTGTTGAAAGAAAAAGGCATGGAAATCTATTCGCCTAATGCAAAGGAACGGGCCATGTTCAGGGACCTTGCCCAGAAACCGGTTATGGAATACATTGAAAAGCAGATCGGGAGACCCTGGATTGATAAGCTGGTGAAGGCAGTCAAAGAGGCTGAGGCCGAATTAGCAAAGTAAATGAAGTCCATGTTTTTATGGCGGCGGCAATCCTACCTACCGGGAGGTAAGTATTGCCGCCGCTAATTTCGCCCCCATGCTTACCCGGTCTCCTGGAAGTCAGGCGAAGGCGGGCAATGAATGAGAGTGCTAAATATTTTCAAAGGGGAGAAATATGAGTCAGAGACAGAACGGAATCTTAAGGGTCGAACAAGTCTTTTACCATTTCATAATGTGGAGCCTTTTTATTATTACGGGAGTAATGACGGCCGTCGTTCTCCTGGGCGTTTTCTTCCGTTATGTTCTTGAAGCTCCGCTGCCCTGGTCCGAAGAACTGGCTCGGTACCTGATGATTTGGGGAGTTTCTTTGGGAGCCTCGGTGGCTTTTCGGCAGGGATCTCACATTGCCGTCACAATTCTTGTGGATAAGTTGCACGGTCTCTCTGGAAAAATAATTTTGAAAATTTCGCAAATCATTATTTTCATTTTTGTGTCGATTGTGATGGTTGAAGGCTTTATATTAGCTTTTAAGGTTAGCTCCCAGATATCTCCCGCCATGGAGATCTCGATGAAATGGCCATACCTATCAATTCCAATAGGCTGTCTTTTTATACTCTTCGAGATGTTCATTATGATGTTTTTTGATAGGCGTCCATTGAGAGAAGGAAGCGAGGAATCCTGATGAATTTACTAATGGCGATCAGTTTTTTAGTATTTCTGGCCATAGGCATCCCTATCGCTTTTGTAATGGGGATGACGGCATTAGTGGCCCTGTTTAAACTTCAAAGTGTTCCGCTTCACCTCATCCCGCAGCGGTTATTCACAGGGATGGACTCCTTTCCAATCATGGCCGTCCCCTTCTTTATCTTGGGCGGGGATTTGATGAATGCCGCAAAGATTACAGATCGCATTCTCGAATTTTCGAAACTGTTGGTGGGAAGGATCCGGGGAGGGTTGGGACATGTAAACATCGTGGGAAGCATGATTTTTGCAGGCATTAGTGGGTCTGCGGTGGCTGACGCTTCATGTCTTGGTTCGATATTGATTCCAGCCATGGAAAAGGATGGCTATGAGACTCATTACGCTGCTGCCATCACAGCATCAGCAGCCGTTATTGGACCCATCATTCCTCCCAGCATTCCCATGGTGGTGCTTGCCATGATGGCGAATCTCTCGGTAGGTGGACTCTTTCTCGCGGGTGTCTTTCCCGGAATCTTTATAGGCCTGGGATTGATGGCTGTGAATTATGTCATCTCAAGAAAGAGAAATTATGCAAGGGTCACTGAACCTTTGACGTTTAAGATCTTATTAAAAACTTTTTTAGGCGCCCTTATTCCTCTCTTAATGCCTCTCATCATTATAGGAGGGATATTAAGTGGGATTTTTACACCTACGGAAGCGGCTTCCATTGCTGTGGCTTATGCCCTCTTCATAGGGTTTTTTGTCTTAAGAACCTTAAAGCTAAAAGATCTTCCAAGAATCTTTTTTAGAAGTGCTGTTGCCACTAGCACCATTTTGATTGTTATGGGAATGGCCAATGCCTTTAGCTGGGTTTTGGCAACCCAACAGGTTCCACAGAAAGTAAGTGCATTTATCCTCTCTATTTCTCAAAATCCATATGTCATTCTTTTCTTGATCAATATCTTTCTTCTCATTGTAGGCTGTTTCTTGGAGGGACTGGCCGCCATTATCCTCATTGTCCCCATCTTGATGCCTTTGGTCACTCAGGTCGGTATTGACCCGCTTCATTTTGGTCTCCTTGTAGTGGTCAACTTGATGATTGGACTCCTCACTCCTCCGCTGGGCCTTTGTCTATTTGTAGTCTGTGGCATTGCGAAAATAAAGCTGGGGTCCCTTTTTAAACAGGTCATCCCATTTTTAATTGTAGAGATTATCATCCTATTCGTGATTACCTATATGCCTTGGTTTACTTTAACCCTTCCCCGCCTCTTTAAACTTCATTAACTCCCTTATGGGGGAACCAGGGTAACGAAATAGAAATTGATAAGGATGCTCTTTCCAATATTATTGGCTGTAAGAGGATAAGATGAAGATTTGCGTGCTTGGTTCTGGGGCGTTAGGAAGCTCCATTGGCGGCATCTTAACAGAAGGCGGATTAGAAGTCTATTTGATAGACCCATGGACGGAACACGTCAATGCGATGAACAGGCAAGGGTTAAAAATTAGAGAAGGTGCTTCTGAAAGGGCAGTGAAAGTGAGAGCGGCAACGGATTGCCAGGGGATTGGGCCGGCAGACCTCATTCTCGTTCTGGTGAAATCTTATCACACGAAAGAAGCCATAAAAAATGCTGGTCCGATTATTGGTGACAAGACAGTAGTTCTCTCTTTCCAGAACGGCCTTGGGAATGAGGAAATCCTTACGGAGCTTGTAGGGAAAGAACGTGTGATAGGCGGGAGGACATTCGCGGGCGGTGTACTGCTTAGTCCCGGGCACGTGATTACTGGCCGTAAGGGCAAACAGACCTATATTGGAGAGTTAGATGGCAAAATCACTGAAAGAGTGAACGAAATCGCCAGGCAATTTAATCAGGCAGGTTTGGAGACGATCATTAGTTCCAATATCATTGGGATAATGTGGGACAAATTGTTGATCAATGTGGCTACGGGTGCTTTGAGTGGTATTACCAGATTACCCTACGGCGGACTGTATAAAGTGAAAGAAGTCATGGATTGTGCTGTTGAAGCTATATCGGAGGGAATAGAGGTTGCAAAGGCAATGGATGTCGAATTGACGATCACTGATCCGAAGGAAATATGGCTTAAAGCGGCCGAAAAATTACCACCCGAATTTAAGGCTTCCATGCTGCAAGACATAGAAAAGGGATCGAGAACGGAGATAGATTCCATCAATGGTTCGGTGGTTCGATTGGGAGAAAAACATGGAATTCCAACACCTGTGAATAGGGTATTGGTTGCAGGTATAAAAGGCATTGAGCAACATGTAAAGGGTTCATCGTGAAAGTGAGTGGGTAATAACCTCATGAAGATATAGCTATGATCCTAATTATCCCCCTTTGGAAAAGGGGGACGGAGGGGGATTTTAAGAACAAATGCTTTCTTATGATAAAAAGTTGAAAGTATTATCG
>Ga0315274_10008413_pt1 | contig 14945 bp, 5 predicted proteins | sample YL17G02_20_MG_FD_203700 | JGI IMG/M metagenome (GOLD analysis project Ga0315274, IMG submission 203700) | Sediment microbial communities from Yellowstone Lake, YNP, Wyoming, USA - YL17G02_20 | ecosystem: Environmental > Aquatic > Freshwater > Lake > Sediment | place: USA: Wyoming | collected... | reverse complement strand
GTCCCCGATCTCACGCCGGTGTCGACGGAGGGAAAGGATTTCACCTTCAACCTCGCTCACTGCGGCCTCTTTCTCGCCACCGGAGAGGAGTGCGAGTTTCACGAGCACACCTATTACTCGGGCACTACTCTCATGACCGCGGTCTACGCGCACATCCCTCTGCGCACGATCGTGGATGCGATCGAATACTCGTCGAATCCGCAGTCGCCGCGATACACGACGCTGCGGCTCGACGGTGGATACGGCGGCAACGGCGTCGTGAAGTACAGCGGATACTCGATCGAGCGGAAGCTGCCCGGGTTCGATTCGAACAACAGCGCGTTCGATTTTGAGAATATCAGGGTGCCGACCCCAGGCTGGAGCCACTCACCATGAGGAGAAGGAGTTTGATGAGACGGAATGCGATATCGAGGGCCGCGGGATTGGCGGCGGCGCTCTGTACGGCGATTGTCGGGACGGGCCCCGCCGCGCGCTCGGACGAGATCCGCACCTCGACGATGGGCAACTGCTCCATCGCGCTCCCCGATCGCGACAACCAGCTCAACCCGTACGATTTCGGCCGGAATCCGGCGTACCTCATCTCCGACTTCGAGGATGCGTGGGTCAGGCTCGCGTTTTCACTTTCCGAGGATCAGGGGGGACTCAAGCGCCCGTACGATCCCCAGCTTCAGAACGACGCGCGGGCGACCTTCCAGGGCCGCAAGCGTCTGAGCGACCGTCAGGCGACGGCGGGATTTTTCCGCTATGAGCGCCTCTGGCAGCGCGAGCAGCGCTACTCGCTCGAGGGGGACCCGTACAACGACCCCTTCTATCTCACGGACCGCACAACGGGCGATCTGAAGCACTGGGGCCCCGTGATGGCGGTCGATTACTCGCTGCGTCTCGGCGATCGGGCGGCGATCGGCGCCGGTCTCGACTACGAGATATCGACGGGGCTCAAGGACTACTATACCCGCCCCGAGATCGTGCACAATTACGCGCGGGGCAATTTCGGCCTCATCCTGCAGCCGCGCCGCGCCTGGCTCGTCGGGTTCATCGTGCGTCCGGAGCGTCTCCAAAACCGCACCAATTTCGACAAGGCCGACGAGGGATACGACAATATCATCTACCGCTACTCGGGAGACGGCATCTATGAGATTCGATCGTTTTCCAGCTATACGCTCAAGGAGCTCGGGCACGGCACCGAGCTCGCCGTCCAGAATTTCGTCATGACCGGCCGGCTCGGGATCGGGGCGGCGTTATCATACCGCTATGCCGACAACTCGATCCGGTACAACATCACGACGCCCGAGGAAGTGGGGTACTGGCAGGACGAGACGGTTGATTTCCGCCTGCTGGCGCGGTACACGCCGCGGAGCTTCCCGATCGTCTTCGGTCTGAGCGGCCGGACCATGAATCAGGACGGTTGGGCAAAGCGTCCCCGCTTCGATCGCGTGCTCCTCTACGACAACCCGATTAGACTGCGTTCGATCGGCGCGGGCGCAAGCTGGCACGTCGCGCCGGCCAAGCTTACCGTCGCGGCGGACTACGTTTTGAACTCGTATGACATCGAGGCGAACGACTACGGCGCGAATGCCTTCCGCGAGCAGGAGTTCGTCCAGAACATCGGGCGGCTCGGGGTCGAGTACGCGGCCTACGACGTCTACGCCGTCAGGGCCGGCGTCGAAGTGACCGATTACCTCGCCGACCGCTGGCTCAAGCTGCCCGTCAATACGGATCGCTATCGCTTCTCGGCGGGCGCCTCGTACCAGATGCACTGGTGGCGGGTGGAAGCCGAGCTTCTCTACGCACGAAACACGACTGAAGCCTCGGGTTACGAGGATCTTCAGCGAAGAAACCTGAGTGGCATTGTCTGGTTCACGCGTCTTGAACGATGAAGGGGGTGGTGCTCCGGATCATTCCGTTAGGTCTAAATCAGCGCTCTACGGGTCCTTGAGCGAGCGATGGGGGGAACACACGTGCACACAGTCGTTCAGGGACATAGCCTTCCTGATACAGCACCAGGGGAGGTCGCAACATGAAATTCAAGCTAGCAGGCTTCTGTATCGTGCTGCTCCTGCTTCTTGCGGGCTCGGCCTTCGCGCAGTGGCAGCTTCAGTATCAGATCGAGCTCAACTACGGCTTCAATTCCGTTGTTTTCCCGTCGGCCAATATCGGCTACATCGTCGGCACCGGCGGCGTCATTTACAAGACGATCGACGGCGGCTCGACGTGGGTTCAGCAGACCTCGCCGACGGCGAACACGCTCAACGACGTGTCTTTCAGAGATGACACGCACGGCTGGGCCGTCGGCGCGAGCGGCACGATGATCTACACGAACGACGGTTCGACGTGGACTCTTCTCACGCCGAGCCCCACGGCGGCAACGCTGTACGGCGTGTCGTTCGTCGGCCTGAACGGCGTGGCCGGAGGCGGCGCGGACAACGCCAAGAGCACGATCCTGTACACGACTGACGGCGGCACCACGTGGACGGCCGTGCTCGTCGCGAACAACCCGTCGCTCGACCAGTGCACCGACATCATGCTCTCCGACGCAACGCACGGCTTCGCCTCGTGCGACGGCGGGAATGGCGTGAAGCCCATGATGTACACGACGGACGGCGGCGTGACCTGGACGGCCGCCACTACCGTGAACTACGGCGCCTATTCGTACACGCGCTATGACCTCGAGGGTCTGCGCGCCATCTCGAACACCACCATAATAGCGACCGGGTGGGGATCGAGCGCTGCCGGCGCACAGCCGACCATTATCCTCGTGTCGACGGACGGCGGGGTGAACTATAGTGCCCCCGACCCGTCGTATTCGTGGAAGACATATGCATACGGCTACAACATTGCGGTCTTCGACGACGGCGAGGCGGTCGCCGTTGGCGGCGGCACGCAGTCGACCGGGTTCACGATTCACGGGACCGGGCCGAGCTACACGGCATGGGCGCGCTACCCGGCCTTCTACGGCGAGTCGATCCAGGATGCCTGCGCCGTGCCGGGGACGAACAAGATCGTCGCCGTGGGGGACGCCGGGCTCATCGCGCTCTCCAGCGATCGCGGCGCCACCTGGTCGTTCCTCTATGACGGCGGCATGCCGTTCCAGGGCTTGCAGGATTTTGTCGCATTGGGCAAGGACAAGGTCCTGGCGGCCGGGTCGGGCGGCTCGATGCTCCACTTCGATCTCGCCGGCGGCACGGTGAAGTATGGAATGGCGTCCCCGAACAACTGGGGTCCCTCGAGCATAGGCGACATGGACTTCGTACCGAACTCCGACGTCAAACCGGCGGGTGTCGTGGACGACACGCTCTATAACGACGTGATCTACCTGAGCGGCGGCAACAGGTACTTCTGCAAGTCGTACGATTACGGGAATACGTGGATCGAGCTGTCACACACGGTCTCGTTGTTTGACGGATTACTGAGCATGTACTGGTTCGATCCGGACACGGGTTTCGTCGTCGGCCACAAGTACACCGGCGGAACCCCCAACAAGGACGAGGTCATCTGGAAGACGGTCAACGGCGGCTATACCCTCACCGAGGTGCTTGCAGGCACTATCCCGGGGACTGCGGCCCTCCAGTGGAACGGCATCGAGTTCGTGCCGGGGAACCGCAGCATCGGCGTCGTCGTGGGTGACGACAACAACATCTTCTACACGACGGACGGCGGTACGACGTGGAACCAGGCGACGGAGAACATCGCAACCGCGACCCTCGACCTCGAGGACGTCGTCATGGTCAACTCCACGACCGGTTTCGCGGTCGGCGACAGCGGGACGCTCGTCAAAACAACCAACGGCGGCGCCGCGTGGACCGTGCAGGCCGTTCCATGGGGCACGCTCAATCTGCTCGACATCGAGTTCAGCACGCCGAACCGGCTCTGGGTGGCGGGCCAGGACAACGGCGCCATGTGGTACTCGAAGGACGGCGGCGCGAGCTGGACGAGCGCGAGCGTCGGTTTCGTCACGCCGACGACCGACGTGAAGACCGTGTTCTTCCATGGATTGTCGGGCATCCTCTGGGCCGGGTGCGAGAACAGCTTCGTGGCGAGCCGCACCGACAACGTCGCCGGCACCGACACGCCGAATCTCCCGTTCGCGCTCAACCAGAACTATCCGAACCCGTTCAATCCGACCACGACGATCGAGTTCGCGATCACGAGCGACGACCACGTGAGCCTCAACGTCTATGACGTGAGCGGCAAGCTCGTCGCGACGATCATGAACAAGGATCTCAAGGCGGGCACGTACACGGTCGCCTTCAAAGCGGACAACCTCGCGACCGGCGTCTACTTCTACAGGCTCACGACGAGCACGTTCGAAGAGACCCGCAAGATGGTTCTCATCCGCTAGTTCTGAAGGATGGGACGATGAACAGGGAAGAGGCGGTTTTCGAGAGCCGCCTCTTCCTCTCTGTTCCTCGTTGTGATTGGGTCCACCGGGTGCTAGATTTCAAGCAGGAAATATTTCAATTCGTGTGTCCAAGCAGGCAGGGTAGAAAGAAAGGTTCGTGATGAGAAAGACTGTGCTCTTCGCGCTCGTGATCGTGTGCACCTTCCTCGTCTCCGCGGTGCACGAAGCCGTCTCGAGCCCGGGCAGCGACCCGATCAGGCTCATGCGCCGTCCCGACATCAGTAGCGGTCGGATCGTCTTCTCGTGGGCGGGAGACCTCTGGATGGTGAGCGAGGAAGGCGGCCAGGCGCGGCGTATCACCGTGCACGAAGGCACGGAGGACTATCCGAAGTTCTCGCCGGACGGAAAATGGATCGCGTTCTCCGGCACCGTGAACGAACGCCCGAACGCGGTTTGCAGGATGCCCGCCGACGGGACCGGCGCGCCGATGCTCCTCACGTATCACGCGGCCGGCGGCCGTCCGGTCTGCTGGACGCGGGACGGAAAGGACGTCGTCTTTTCCTCGACGCAGGAATCCTTCGTGCGTTTCTTCACGAAGCTCTTCCGCGTGCCGGTCGACGGCGGGCTCCCCGTGGAGCTCCCGCTCGGCAAGGGGAGCTTCGCGTGCTACTCCCCGGACGGCTCGAAGCTCGCTTACAATCTGCATCCCGATCTCTTCTGGTGGTGGAAGCGCTACAAGGGGAGCATGAACCAGGACATCTGGACGTACGATTTCAAGACGGACGAGTTCAAGCAGATCACGAATTGGGAAGGAACGGACTCCTGGCCGATGTGGACGCTCAGCCGGATCTACTTCGCCTCCGATCGTGAAGGCGGCGTCAACAACCTCTTCTACTACGACACCGCGACGGGCCAGACGACCCAAGTGACGCGTTTCACGAAGCACGGCGTCACGTGGCCCTCGATGAGCGCGGACGGCACGAAGATCGTATTCGAATGCGACGCGCGCCTCTACGTGCTCGACACCGCGAAGGGTGAATCGCGCGAGGTCGTCGTCTACGCGCCCCTCGACGCGCGCAACGATCTCGTGAGCTACATCAGCCCGATCCAGTTCCTCAACAGCTTTGACATTTCGCCCTCCGCGAAGCGCGTCATCTTCGAGGCGCGGGGCGATCTCTATACGATCCCCGAGGAGCACGGCGACGTCCGCAATCTCACCCAGTCGTGCGACGCGCGCGACGTGAGCCCCTCCTGGTCCCCCGACGGAAAGTGGATCGCCTACGTCTCCGACAAGAGCGGCGACGACGAGGTGTATCTCGCCGATCAGATGGGGAAGGAAAAGGAGAAAAAGCTCACCTCGAACGGCCATTTCAAGACCGGCATCGCGTGGTCGCCCCTGAGCGACAAGATGCTCTACACGACCGAGGAGAACGCACTGTATCTTCTCGACAAGAACGGCGGCGACCCCAAGCTCATCGCGAAGAACGAGCACGCCGACATCACCGGCTACGCGTGGGCCCCGGACGGCAAATGGTTCGCGTACGATTTCGCCTCCCGCAACCGCAACCGCGACATCTTCATCTATGAGATGAAGACGGGGGAAAGCCACCAGATCACGACCGACCTCGGCGACGATTTCGAGCCGGTCTTCACTCCAGACGGCAAGTACCTTCTCCTCATCACGGGGCGCGTCGGCGATTCGCCGGCGCTCGCGCGCATCAGCCTCCTCCCCGAGGACAAGGCCCCGTTCGAGTTCAAGGACGACGAGGAGACGGGCGTCGCCGACACGACGAATGAGGAAGACGCCGACGCCGACAAGGACGATACGGACACGGACAAGGACGAGGCCAAGAAAGGCAAGGGCGCCGAGGCGAAGAAGGAAAAGAAAAAGGTCGATGTGAAAATCGACTTCGCCGACATCGAAAGCCGCATCCGACGCATCCCGAAGGTGGCGGGTCTCAGCATCCACAACATCCAGGCCACGGACAAATATTATTACTACTTACTTCAGGGCCAGCGGATGTTCCTCTTCAGGCCCTCGTACGACCTCTGGATGTTCAACGTCGAGAAGGTGAAGAGCGAGAAGGTCGCCTCGTCCCTCGTCACGTACGGGATCGCCGCGAACAAAGAGAAGCTCGTGACGTGGGACGGCTCCGAGTTCAACTGGCTCAAGGCCGGATCGAAGGCCGCCGCGGCGAAGAAGGGGGATTCCGATTCCGAGGATACAAAGGAAAAATACGACTTCGCCAAGCGCACGCGCATGAGGCTTGACCGCAAGGCCGAATGGCGGCAGATCTTCAACGAATCGTGGCGCATGGTGAAGTACCTCTTCTACGATCCGAATCTCCACGGTGTCGACTGGAACGCGATGAAGGAGTACTACGGGAGTCTGCTCCCGTACGTGCAGACGCGCGGTGAGCTCAACACGCTCCTCTCCGAGATGGTGGGCGAGCTGAACGCGTCGCACCAGGGCGTATCGGCCGGCGACTTCCCCGATACTCGGAGCGCCTCGATGGGCTTCCTCGGCGCGAAGGTCGTCCTCGACGAGAAGACGGGATATCCGCGGATCGCGAGAATCTACCACGGCGACAAGGCCGCCTTGAACGACAAGGCGCCCCTCGACAACAGCTACGTGAAGGTGAAAGAGGGGGATTATCTGCTCGCGATCGACGGGCACGAGCTCGCCCCCGGCGAGGACTTCAACAAGTATCTCGTCGACAAGACCGCGAACAAGATCACGATCACGACGAACGCGAAGCCCGAGATGAAGGGCGCGATCGAGACGGCCTTCATGCCGCTCTTCTACGACACGAAGCTCCAATACAGCAATTGGGTCATGGACAACGAAAAATGGGTCGACGAGAAGAGCGCCGGGCGCATCGGCTACATGCACCTCGCCGACATGCAGACCCTGGGCTGGACCGAGTTCCGCGAGAAGTTCGAGAAGTACCGTTACAAGGACGCGATCATCATCGACGTCCGGTATAACGGCGGCGGGAGCATCGACGAGCGGATCATCGACCTTCTCGAGCGGAAGCCGTACCAGATCGAGAAGGTCCGCAATCAGTCCGCGGAGCCGCGTCCGACCGAGGTTTTCATGGGGGAGATGGCCGTGCTCATCAACGAGTACTCCTTCTCCGACGCGGAGGTCTTCCCGAGCGCCGTCAAGGAGCGCGGGCTCGGCACGATTATCGGCAAGCAGACCCTCGGCTTCGTGATCGCCGTGACCCCGCATGTGCTCATCGACCAAGGGCAGATCCGCAAGACCTTCATCGGGATCTGGGAGCTCAAGACGGGGGATCAGCTCGAGGGCAAGGGCGCCGTTCCCGACATCTTCGTCGACAGCCCGCCCGACATGGAGAAGGCAGGCCGCGACATGCAGCTCGAAAAGGCGGTCGAATTTCTCATGGACAAGGTGGCGAAGAAGCAGCAGGGCGTTTTCGAGCACGAACCGAAGATCGACAAGCGGTAGCGCAGGCGCCGCAGAGCACAAAAAGAGAGCCGGGGCGGCTGCCCCGGCTCTCTTTGTATTGATGCCTCTCGAGAAGCTACTTCGCGCGGCGGGCCATCGCGCGTGCGTAATCCTTGATCGCTTTCCACTGGCCTGCGCCATCCAGCCCCGCCTCCTCGAGCACCTTGTGGGCCTGGCCGCTTCCGAGGTAGTGCCCCTTCATGAAGGCGTGGAGCGTTCGCTTACGCCCTTCCTTCGACGTGACCCAGCGGTACATGGTCGCGAGCGTGTATCCGGTGATGCCCATCGCCTCCGCCATGAGCGCCGCCGGGAAGATCTTCTCCCTCTCCTTCTCGGGGAGCATCGAGAAGAGCTCGGCGCTCGACACGTAGTAGATGTTCATGTTGAGCTTCGCCTCGTCGATCTTCGGGAGCACGTCCGTCATGAACGTGCACGTGGTGCCGCTTCCCTGGAGAACGAGCGTGCCGTGGTAGGGCTTTTTCGCCGATTTCACGGCCTTGCGGAGCGCGTAGACCCCCTTCACGGCCGCCGTCGCCGGGGGCACGCGGAGCTTCGCGCGATCCATGACCATCTCGTTCGGCCGTGTGACGAAGGGCGCGATGACCGCGGGCCGCTTCTTCAGCGCCTCGACCGTCAGCGGGTAGAGCTCCTGCGGATCCCACGGCGTGAGCGTGATCATGACGTCGTCGGGGAAGTTCTCCTGGAGAAGCTGCAGCGGCTGTGGATCGGCGTGCGTGGGTCCGTCCTCGCCGGTCTTGAGCCCCGCGTGGCCGCAAATGATGATGAACGGATTGTACGGCGCCCCGAAGGTGTGGTGCCGAGCCTGCTGACCGATGCCGTGGAGCCGCGCCGCGATGTGCTCGAGGGCCGCGATGAAGGCGCCGTACGACGAGCCCGCCCCGACGTTCGTGCCGTACGCGGCCATGCCCGACATGAAGGCCCCCATACCGTCCTCGCAAATGCCTCCGCATGCGATGAGGCGCGCGTTTGGATTCGAGACCGCATTGTAGAGCCCCTCGGGGAACCCTTTCGCGAGGTTGGAGACGCTCGTCGATTCGAGAAGGTCCGCCGCTGCGCCGATGAAGCCGCCGCCCGAGGCTTTGTTGAGATAGTTCAGGGCGTCGCCGAGCGCGCCGCGCAGGGTCACCTGCGAGCCGATCTGGTACGTGCACTCGCTCGGGATCGGCTCCGCCTTGATCGCGCTCGTGTAGATGACACCGAGGTTCGGGCAGCCCGGGCGCTTCGTACGGTTCGCCGCTTTGAGCCGCTTTTTCGCCTCGTCGAGCCGTCCCGCGAAGAACTCGCAGAGCTCGCGGTTCGATTCGAGCGCCTTCCGAACCACCAGGATGGTGTCCCAGAAGTTCTGCTCGACCGCGACGGGCGCGGGCTTGCCGTCGAACTTCGGGAACTTCACGTTGAAGCGTTTCTCGAACGGCTCGAGCGTCTTGTAGTACTCGGGGGAGCAGAACTTGTGCCCCGCGCCGTGCGACTTGCGCCCCTCGATCCCGTACTGCCAGCCCTTCGTCGTGCGGTACACGACCGCGGTCGGTTGATCGTTGATGCGCTCCTTCGCCACCTCGATGGCGGCGAGAACGTGTCTGAAATCGTGCCCTTTCTCGACGTAAATCACGTTCCAGTCGTGCAGGAAGCAGAACTCGACCGGATCCCATTGGACGTACTCGCCGGGCTTGTCACCCTCGCGGCAGACCCTATTCGAGTCGATCGAGGCCTGGTTCCAATCGATGTGGAACTTTATGTTCCAGAGCTGGGCGGCCGAGGCCGTCGCGAACGCCTCGGCGACGCGCCCCGGCGTCATGCCTCCTTCTCCCTCCGTGATCTGGATGAGGGGAGCGGCCTCGCCGTATGTGTCCATCGCCCCGAAGGCGAGCCCGAAGCTCGAGCCCACGCCCACGCCCGAGGCTCCGGTCGAGAGCTTGACAAAAGGCGTCGCCGGTGTCGGGTGCCCGTCGAGAGGTTTCGCGTGATACTTCGCGAAGAGCGGCGTCTCCTGGGTCGGATTGCGCCTGAATCCGAGAAGGTCCTCGAAGCGCAGCTGGAACTTCTCATCCTTCGGGAGCAGGCTCGCGCGCCCTATCCGCGCGACCTCGTTGCGCAGCGCCCACATCGCGTAGAGCCCCATCGCCTTGTGCCCCGCGGCATAGGAAAGGAGATCCGCTTCCGCGCATTCGGGGTCGCCGATGTCGTAGTCGAGGGTATGGAACAGAACACCAGCGACGTGGCGTCCCGACGAGATGCTCCCGCCCGGGTGCCCCGACGTCGGCACGAAGTTGTAGAGGATGCCGCACAGGGTGCGGTAGACGAGGTCGTAGTCCTCGAAGTTCTTGATCGTTGTTTCGGGGAACTGGAACTTGTCGATGTCGGGCCCAATATTTATATAGACGCTGCGCCGAGGCCCGAAGTCGAGCTTTTTCATCGTGACCTTTTCCTTCGCCATTCTCTATGCTCCTCCTTGCTCTGAAGACGAAAGTGACGACTTTTGAATTCCAAAATAATGTAAGGATTAGTATATAGCAAATGCCTGAAAAGTGTCAACGGGGGAGAAGCGGGCTGTACGATCCCGCTTTTCCCCCGTTCATTTCTCTTCATCGGGCGCTTATTTCAGCAAGACCATCTTGCGTGTCTGCGTGAACATTCCCGCGTCGAGCCGGTAGAAATAGATCCCGCTCGCCACGGCACGGCCGCCGTTGTCTTTGCCGTCCCACAGCTCGGCGTACGTTCCCGCAGGGCGATTGCCCTCGACGAGCACGCGCACGACGCGCCCCGCCGCGTCGTAGATTCTCAGAGACACGTTCGCGGGCGCCTTCAGCCCGAACCCGATCCTCGTCACGGGATTGAACGGGTTGGGGAAATTTTGCCCGAGATACGTGGCGAGCGGCGTGCTTTGTATCTCGTCCCCCGTCACGTTGTCTGGCGCGAGGATCGCGAAGCCGCTCTCGTTCCCGTTCGCGTCGATCGCCGAGACCTTGTAGAAGTATCCGCTGTCCCACCGCCATTCGCCGTCGATATATGAAGCCTCGGCCGGCGAGGCGATGATGTTTTCCCCACCCGGGACAAAATCGCCGCTCTCGCCCCGGTACACCGCATAGTGAGCGATATCCGGCTCGGCGTTGGCGGTCCAGGTCAGCTTCAATCCGCCCGGCTCATACAGCTGCTCGGCCGCGAGCGCGATCGGCGCCGCCGGAGTGAGGTTGTCGACGGAATGGCACCTAATGGCCTTCGATTCCCACCAGGACAATGTCATGAAGGTATTCGCCCTGATCTTGAAATAGTGCGTCGCCGGGCTGGACTCGCTCGAATCCGCCGTCGTCGCCGCGGCATACTGGTAGCTCTCGAGGTAGTAGGCGTCGATGCTGTCGATCGGCGCATAGGCGGTCCCATCCGTGCTCCGCCAGATCACGTAATGCGTGACGAGCTCTTCCGGATACGCATCGAGATACGATGCATCCCACGTCAGGAGCACCTTGCGTCCCTGATCGTGGGGGACGTCCGCGCCTGCGGGGTTCAACGGGCAAGGATAGCCCCAATAGCCGTGTTTCTCCATACGCTGCGCGTAGACGTCGACACCGTTTTCCTCCGTCCGATAGTCCCCCCATGACATGATCGCGCCTTCGGCGCCGTCCGATATGATTTGCAAGCCGCTCTGGACGAGAAGGGCGGTGCAGACGTTCTCTCCCTGCATGAGCCACTGCGGGGCGCCGGTGGCGTTGATCCGCTGGGCGCGGATGTCGCCGGAGTTGCTGAACAATTGGTCAAACCACCCGATGATCGCGCCGTAGACGCCGTCGGAGACGATGACCGGTCTCGTTTGGCTCTCCGCGGGATCGGACACCGACAAACCGTTGGTTGTCCATTGAGCGACGCCGGATGAATTGAAGCGCTGCGCGTAGATATCTGTATATGGCGGAGTCGTCCGCGCGTCGGCCCATGTGAAAATGGCGCCTCCCGCGCCATCGGTCGTGAGATCCGGGTAGGTTTGTTCGCCCGTCGCGACGCATACGGTCACGCCGACGCTCGCCCACGCGCGGGTTCCGGCGCTGAGGACGCGCTGGGCGTAGATGTTGTTATCCGTTCCGTTGCGCATGTCGTACCACACGACGATCGCGCCGCCCGCGTCGTCGGAGATAATCTTCGGCAGATACATCCACGTGTTGACCGTGCAGAGACGGACGCCATTATCGACCCACTGAACGGTTCCCGAGGAGTTGACCTTCTGCGCGTAGATGGGCAAGTTTGCCCCGTCCCGATTGTCCTCCCACGTGAAAATGGCGCCGCCGGAACCGTCCGCGATCATCTGCATTTCGCCCTGGTCGTTCGCGGCGTCGCAGATCACGACACCGTGGGCATTCCAGCTGAGGGCGCCCATGGCGGTGACACGCTGCGTATAAATATTCGGGTCTCCGCTTCGCTCGTCGATCCAGCCAATGATCGAGCTTCCCGCGCTGCCGGCAACGACGCGCGGCGCTCCCGGAGAGACCGCTGATGAGTAGACCACGACGCCTCCGGTTCCCCATACGAGTCCCCCCGACCCGTTGACGCGCTGCACGCGGACGTCAGAGCCGTCGATGTAGGCGACAATGGCGTTTCCGTAGGTATCGCGGCCGACGCAGGGCCATTTCTGTAGAGTGGTTCCCGAAGCGACGGCAATCCCTCCCGACGCCCAGAGAGGCTCGCCCCTCGAGTCGATCCGCTGCAAATAGATGTCGCCCAAATTTGCCGGGTTCCGGTTGTCCTGCCATACGATATAGGCGCCGCCGGCGTTGTCGCCGACCATCTGCGCTGCGGATTGCGCGTTCGCGAGCGCCGCGACCGGGACTCCATTCAGACGCCACTGAGCGCGGCCGGATGAAGGCAGGCCGAGCGCGATGACGAGACAAAGAATCGCGATCGGTTTGAATATCATCCTCATTTCGAACCCTCCTCTTATCTGGTCAGAACCATTTTCTTTGTCTCGCTGAATGTTCCCGCTCGCAGGCGGTAGAAATAAACGCTGCTCGCGACGGCCCTGCCTCCCGCGTCGCGTCCGTCCCATGTTTCCTTGTAGAGACCGGCGCTTCGCGGCCCGTCGACGAGCGTGCGAACGAGCCTCCCCGAGACGTCATAGATCGAGATCGTCACGCGTCCCTGTGCCGCGAGGCCGAACTGGATCGTCGTCGAGGGGTTGAAGGGATTCGGCACGTTCTGAGTGAGGTACGTCGCCGCGGGCGTCTTCGGCGTTTCGGCTTCCGTCACGTCGTCGGGCCCGACAAGCCCGAACGTGCTTTCGTTGCCGTGAATGTCGATCGCCGAGAGCTTGTAGTAGAAGCCGCTGTCCCAGCGCCAGTCGTCGTCGAAATAGGTCTTATCCGGCCCCTCGTAAAGGCAATTGCCCGGGCCGGGAGTGAAGTCGGAGCTCATACCCCGGTAGAGCGCGTAGTGGGAGAAATCGTCATCGGCCAACGCGGCGATCTTCCCGTAACCCCACGAGAGAATGAGGCCGATCGGATCGAAGCTCTGCACGGCTGAAAAATTCGGGGGTTCCGAGGGGAGAATATTGTCGATCGAGCAGCCGCTGTCGGGCTGAGATTCCCAGAAGGTGAAATGATCCGTTCCATGGGCCATGACCATGAAATGATGCAGTCCCGGGTCGGCCGCCGTTGAATCGAAGAGCGTTGCCGCCTGGGCGCTGTACGCCTCCGAGACCGTCGCTTCGACGTACTCCAGAAGCTCCCAACCCGCCGCGGCGCCGCTCGCCTTCGAGATGTAGTAGACCGGCTTGACCGAGGCGCCATCCAGCATCGTCGGATCTGCGCCCTTCGCGCCGCTCGCGAGAAGCGCCTCGAGCTGGGCCGACGGGATCATTCGCCAAACTGAATACCGGTCGATCACGACCGCCATGATTGTTTCGAGTCTCGACTTCTTCCAGGTGACCGTCACGTGGCCCCCCTGATCGAGGGGCACGTCGAGGACGGACGTGATCGTGGGAGCGGGGTAGCCCCAGTAGCCGTTGCGCTCGATGCGCTGGGCATAAACGTCTGCGGAAGAGCCGCTCCGGTAATCCTCCCACGCGAAGATCGCGCCTCCGACCCCGTCCGAGGCGATGCAGACACGAACTTGATCGTTTGCCACGCTGCACGCTGCGACTCCGTTGGTGCTCCAATCCGGCAGGCCGTCGGACAAGAGCTTTTGCGCATATATGTCGCGATAGACCCCGGGACGGTAATCCTGCCAAGCAACGACGGCGCCGCGATCGCCATCCGCCACAAGAACGGGATAATCCTGTACGCCCGTGGCGGCGCAGACCACGTTTCCGCCGGCATTCCATTCGCGGTAGCCGAGATAGCCGATTCTCTGGGCATAGATGTCCTGGTCGAGTCCTACTATTTGAGCCCATGTGATGATCGCGCCGTTCCAGCCGTCGGAAGCGATGGCCGGGTGCCACATATCGGTAACTGTTGTATTCACGAGAACGCCGTTCGAAGTCCAGTCGATACTGCCGGACCTGTCAATTCTCTGCGCGTAGATAAGCCAGTCCGCGCTGTTGCGATAATCCGACCATGCCATGATCGCGCCACCCGCATCATCGGAGACGATGCACTGAGATTGCTGCGCATTCACGGCGTTGCAGATGACCCTGCCGTTCGCGGTCCATGCGACGGCGCCCCCGGCGCCGATCATCTGCGCGTAGATGTCGCTCGGGCCTCCGCGGTGGTCGTCCCACGCGACGATCGCGCCGCCGAGGCCGTCCGTGGTGAGGCAGGGCTCGTTCTGCTCGAACGAGTTGGTGCAGATGGCGACGCCGTTTGCGGTCCATTGAACGCCGCCGTTCGCGTCGATCTTCTGGGCATAGATGTCGGCGTTCCCGCTGCGGTTGTCCTGCCAGGCGATGATTGCGCCGCCCGTTACGTCCGAAATGATCTTAAAATTTGTCTGGTCGGTCGCTGCGGCGCAGATCGACACGCCCCCGGCGGTCCATTGCATCGTTCCGGCCGCGTCGATTCGCTGCGCGTAGAGATCGATACTGCCGCTGCGGTCGTCACCCCAGATCACGATGGCGCCACCGGCGCCGTCGGAAGCGATTTCCGGGGCTCCGTACGATATAAAGCCCGTGTACAATGGGATCCCGTTCGTCGTCCA
>Ga0315274_10008411_pt1 | contig 14946 bp, 14 predicted proteins | sample YL17G02_20_MG_FD_203700 | JGI IMG/M metagenome (GOLD analysis project Ga0315274, IMG submission 203700) | Sediment microbial communities from Yellowstone Lake, YNP, Wyoming, USA - YL17G02_20 | ecosystem: Environmental > Aquatic > Freshwater > Lake > Sediment | place: USA: Wyoming | collected... | reverse complement strand
TTACTTAATTTTAAATCTCTTAAATATGGAAATACAAAAATGTCATCTAAATTTATTTCTTCGGCGCTTGGGTGAGTATGCTTGGCATCGAGATCATTTAGCTTGTGGAGAAAGTTATCACTAATCGAAAACTCCGATTTCTTAAGAGTAGCAGATCTTTTTAGGTCTTGGGATTCAGGTGTATTTGGGCAGGAAAAGAAATCTGATTTCCAAAAGAAATTATGTATGCGAAATTTAGAATTCCCTAAATCTAAATAGATTATATTAAAACCATTAGGTTCACGGTTTGCCGAATGTTTCGAATTTATATGGTGTTGTAAAATACTTCCATCCACTGTCACGACGTAATTCCCTTCTAAGTCACTTTTTTGGGATTTTGATGAAATGTGCTCATGGCCTGTTAAAATAATATGGGAGGTATACTCAACATGCCTCTGAAATTCTCTATGGTTTTGATATCTGAACCAGTTATAAGAATGATGTAAAACACTAACAATTATATCCGCTTTCTGAGGGAATAGAGATCTTTCAATCGTTTCTATTGGGAAATAGGTCTCTGTTTCTCCGATGTGAGATAACCATGCAGTGTTATAGCAATTAAAAATAATATTATAATTTAGAAAAGAAAATTCTAAAATATTAAGCAGGTAATCAGAAAAGATTACTTTCCCGCTTCTATTTGCATTTGAAAAGTCAAAATAATTTTTTTGAACACCACAACATTGTTTAATAATTTCTTTAGAGATAAATTTGTTATTTTTACTCAATATATCATTTATAAAGGAATCCCTGTTAGAATCTTTCATTCTAAGGTTGCAATCGTGATTGCCTGGAACTAATATGAAATGTATATTTTTTCCTGAATAACTCTTGATGTTATTACCTATTTCCTTTAATAAGATGATTGCTTGGGAATATTCAATATCTAAACCGGAAAACGTGATATCTCCGGTAATCACAAGAAACAATTCATCACATTCAATGTTTTGAAATGAAGCGACTAGTGGTTTAGTATTGGAAAGAATGAAATTTTGTGTTGGTGTCAGATGAACATCACTTAAGTGAACGATTAATATTTTCATTAGAAACCTCCTTAATTCCTGCAAGAGGTTTAATAGATGAGGAAGGAGAATGGAGATATATTTATAATATAAATCTTTATGAAGAGAATGTCAACAAAAACCCCGAATGTGGAAAAGGGGACGCCCTTAGTTGCGGCCTGGCAAGGCCACATGGTTTTATAGGTGGGAAGCCTATCCAGGTAACCGTTAGCCACGGGCCTGGAATCGAGCCTTGCAGGTGCAGTGGTAACACTGTGCTTGATGCGTAGGCACGAGAGGAGGCGAGGTGCAATGAGGGGCAAGGGGACGCCCTTAAATAATTCAATATCTCATGGGATAAGCTCATAACCGTTCCGCTGAGCAATGGCCTCTCCCCTTTGTACGGCATAGCCAATCCCTGCCGGGCTCATTTCCAACCGCATAGGCAGGGAAGCAAGTGAATTTCCCAAATCGCTCACGGCCCAGAAACAAAAGAGGCTCCGTGCCCCAACCCGCTGCTGCTGGCGGCCTCTCCCGAAAATCTCCCCTACCTTTATCCCATAAATATCCGCCACTCTTTCCGCAACTTTCTCCAGGTCATACCCCCGCCTTCTCAACGCGCATTGCCGCGCGTAATGCTCCTCCGCCTGCCCAAGGACCGAATCCACAAAATCCGAATCCCCCAATATCCGCTCGTCACTCTTGATATGGTCTTGCCCCCTCAACCTTAATTTCTCCACTTCTGCCCAGCCGCCAAGGCTGCGAACCAACCCCCCTCCAATGAGATCTCGACGGCGCCCCTGCGCTACCCCCGCCTCAACGTATCCTAAATACTCCTTCCTGGCATTCCCGACCCTTTTCCCGAAGGAATGCAGGACATAGTCTACCTCCTGCCAAGGCCGCTTCCTCTTTCCCATCAAGGCGCTATGCCCGCAATAGGGATAGCTGTTCAGAGCGGCCAAATGGGGTACCATTCCGGCCCTTAGGGGGTTCAGGTGGATATATCGAACCAGCTCCTGAAAATAGGTATCTTCCTGGCAGACAATGGACTTATATCGGTTTTGCAATAGATGCCCATGGCGCTTGTACCGGCGGTTAAAACTGACCACATAGCCCGTCAGCAATCTCCTCATAAAAGTTGCGAGAGGAATTTTACCGGTCCGCAATAGAAAGTGGGCATGATTCTCAAGAAATGTCCAGGCATAGCACCCCGTCTTTGTTTCCTCCAGAAGCCTTCCCAATCGTTCCAGAAAATTCTCCCGATCGCGGTTATCTCGAAAGATCTTGCGGCGTTCAATCCCCCTGATGATGATGTGATGCAAAACTCCTGGAGCATCCAGGCGGGCTAATCTCGGCATAATTCCTTCCTTATCACCCAATCCCTTTTCATGTCAACTGAATTATTTAAGGGCGTCCCCCTCTCCGTGAGTGAGGGGGGGGACGTAGTGGAAACTTTGCACTTTACATTTTTGGCATTGAGATAGCGCGGGACTCAGGGTGTGCACCTCCGCTATCGCCAAGACTGTTCGAAAAATGGAGGGCAGAGTCTGAAAGTGCAAATTTTGCACCTCGTGCCCTAAAAGGTCCCCTAACAATACCAAATTAGCTGGTTGATCATGCCAAGCTGCGATACTCCATTCTAACGATCGGACCCTTTCGCAAACACGTATGGAAAGGGTATGGCTATCAAGTCTCCAATGATATACACGGCGAAAAACAGGACATACCCTATCGCGTAAGCCGGAAATTCGCCTGCAATCAAAACAGGAAGAATAACCCCGATGAACCAGACCACCTTATAGGTCAGCTGTAACAACAAAACAGGCGAAAATTTTAGAGGAGACCGCAGACCTAATATGGATAGGAGGCCAAACGCAACCCAGACACTGCCAAGAATTCCGAAAACAATAGGATCTTGATTCGGCCAGCCAAAGAAAGATCGTATGAAACTTGGCATCAGAATAATTCCCAAACCCGATCCCCCTGCATGAATGATGGTCAAAATATACATTCCCTTGAGCCATTTCCACCGAACATCAGTATCCTTATCCATTTTCCTCTCCTTTGCTCAGATAGATCCTATCCGAGCAATCAAATTTCTCCCCAATGAGGAAGGAACAAATCCCGGAGACGAATCTCATCACTGATCAACGCAATCACGAGGTAGAGAATCGACCAAGATAAGTCCACCAGGCCGGTCCACCAGAAGGTACTTGGAAAACCCGCGACTCCCAAGATATACGCATACAAAAGCACCACATAGAAAATCCTTCCTATGAATACACAACCGACAATGAAAAGGTACCGTCGCATATTGAAAGAGGAGAGGATTTGCAGGTAGGCAAAGCAAAAAAAGAATGAGGCAAGGAATATGGCATAGAAACGGTGTACCGGTGGTTCTGTGAAGGCAGTTCCGATCATGAATGCGTAAATGACCCCTCCGATGGTGTCCCATATACCACTGAGGAAAAAAGTAATGGCCAAAGCTTTTAATGATTTTGATGCGGTCATGGTACCCTCCTCCAACACGCCGGAGGGTTGGCAGTTACGATAAAGAAGGATATGATTCTAGAACGCCTGATTTAAAAAGGACGAAATCAGCAGGCACCCCCAAAGGGAAATCTTAAGCCCTTTGGAGGCTTTACTTGATCATCTTTGGGCAACCCCACCTTCTCATTTTACGCCTCAGAAGGTTAGAGGTTTTGTTGTAGGGTTTACTTGGCTACGAGGAGTAACAACGATTAAAAAATACTCTTATGGGAATCGGTAGTCAAGGCAAAAATTCGAGGCAATTTGACGATGCCAAAATGGTAGAGATCGTGCCGTGAACACAACTCGGGAATTTGTCAACATTATTGCATAAATGGTTTGCATATCATAGCTTTTTAAGCCCCCGAAAACTAAGGGAAAATAGCAGAAAACAAAACCCCAGAGCCGGCTTCAGCACCACAATATGTTGGCCCATCAGCCCCAGATCCTCACTTCAGCCTAGCCTTTCGCAAGGGTTCAACAACGTTTTCGATCATCGCCTGGCTCTTGAAAGGCATGATCTTGGTGTAACGCTCCAGGGAGAACTTGGGATCGATTCTCAGGATCTCTGCGGCCTCGGAGCGCGCCTCCCTTTCCCGACCCATTAACGCGTAAGTACCAGCCAGCCCCAGGTGGCCAACCATGTCATCGGGGCCGTAGAGTTGGAGCAACTTCTTATATGTAGCTACTGCTTCCTCATAATGGCCGAGATGACGATAGGCGTGTCTCATATTTCCCAAGACACCGCTTTTTATCGGAACAGAGCTAAGACGAAGGGACTTCTTGAAAAAACGGTTGCGGTTATGCTGAGTTAGATACATGACGGATTTCACCCAAAAGTCTCGGGATCTCCGCCACGCTCTGCAGAAGATGGGTATGGGGAGCCTGTAACAATCTCGCCCGGTCGTGGGCGCCAGACGTAACGCCGACTACCCAGCCGGCACCCGCGGCACTCCCTGCCTGGAGATCCAGAACGGTGTCTCCAACAACCATAACCCTAGTGGGATCGGAAACTCCCGTCCTGCGCATGGCTTCGAAGATCATCGCGGGTGCGGGACGCCCGGCGACCACCTCGTCGCCACAGACGATGGCATCGATCACCTGAGCGTCCCAGCCAAGAGCCGAGAGAAGCATCACTACCGTCTCCCGCTCAAAGCCCGTGTTAAGGGCAAGCTTCGCGCCTTGCTGACGCAACCAGGTGAAGGTGTTCGAGGTCCCGGGTACCTCGCGCGGAGGGCTGGTTGTGTATCGTTGCCGAATACCCTCAATGAAGTGTTCATACAGGCGCTTAGCCTGAACTGCTTCTCTAGACAGTCGCTGAAACGCTTCTCTCTTCGCAGCTCCGCGCACCTGGGCAATCTCCTCTAAAGTGGGCCAGATACTTTCCGCCGCCAAAACTTCCTTGAAAACGGCCGCAACCGTCCCGTCGTCTTGGATCGTGGTGCCTGCCAGGTCAAAGACCGCTAAGCTCGGCAAGCGTAACTTCATACCGCTGCTCCCTCGCTTTCCTTAAGAATGGAGTGGTGTGCCTAACCGAGGATATCGCCCCAATAACTCCCACCGAGAAAAATGCCAGCGGATTGCGGATATGATATGGAAATCTTGACCTTTTCGCAACCTCGAAATTTCAAGGGTCATAGTAGGTGACGCAAATATTGATATCGCCAGAGGCAGCAGAACGGTCCACGTGGAGCCATCATATCCAGGCGTCACTGGGGGAGGTCTTTTCGCCGCCGGCATCGCCGGTGTTTACTGTCCCTGCGGTCTCCACGAGCATGGCGCAGCATTCACTCTTTGCCGAGGTCTTGTGTTCTACTCCCTTCGGAATGACGAAAATCTCCCCGTTCCTGACAGGAACATCGCCATCCCGGAAGTGAATGCTCATTTCTCCGCCCAGGACGATAAACACCTCATCGGTGTCTTTGTGGTCATGCCAAACGAACTCCCCTTGAAATTTGACGAGTTTAAAGTGATAGTCGTTCATCTGAGCGATGATCTTCGGGGACCAGTGCTCGGAGAACTTGCCAAACTTTTCGCTGAGGTTGATCGCGGTCTTCATGCGCCTCCGTTCTCTATGCCAGGTAACGTGCCAATTCCCGTCATCCGGCTTCCTTCAATCTGGGTTCTGATATGCGGAGCATATTTATTATTTCGGGAAATGTCAATAGGGCATGGAAAAGCCAGACCTTGCGGGCCTGGCTTCTTGTGTGGCGTTATGAAAGCCAATGCTTGAAAAGCTAATCTTTGGCCAATTTTTAGAAACACATCCTTTCCATTTCCGGCCTGCACGTGGCCCTGGTGGCGGCCTTCTTCTTCGAAGCGATCCGCTTGATCTTCAAATTATTTTCTTTCCTCCTCCTTCGGGTGAACCTGAATAAAGCCTCCGCCCTGGTGGCCATCGTGCCGGTCATCTTCTACGCCTCCATTCGGGGAAGGGCTTTTACCGGCTAGCTTCCTCCATTACGCCCGCGTAATATTTGATAATCCGGCTATAGTTTTCGACGCCGAGCCGTTCATTCACCCCGGGTTGGAGGACATAGTGGAAAATTTACACTTTACATTTTTGGCGGTGAGATAGCGCGGGACTCAGGGTGTGCACATCCGCTATCGCCAAGACTGTTCGAAAAATGGAGTGCGGAGTCTGAAAGTGCAAATTTTGCACTATGTCTTCTAACAAGACGATGCTAATCTTAGACCAAATACTTTTTTATGTATAAAAAGTTCAGGAATTAAAAAGCCAGAGCTCATCACCCTGCCTTTTGTGTTTTTGATTGAGGGGAGTGGGGGTTAGAGATACGAAACATATCTTCAATTCTGCTGGCAAAAGTTGGATGATAACAAGATAGCAGATTCATGCACCTTTCAAAAACAATGACGAGTACACCAAAGAGTGGGATCACTGTGCTTTAAGGGTTGTTGATTTCCGATTGAAAGAGGGAGACGACAAACCATCAGTGCTAACTCTACACTCTTGGTCAAAGGGCGGCGCACTAGCATCTAATCATACTACCAAGTGTAGATGGTCATTCCTTCCTAACACCCCTAAGGCAACTTCTTCACCATCGCTGCAAACTCTTCCTTCGTGAACGCCCGGAGCGTCGTCGTCCTGACATTTCCAAGGGAGCCAATAGCTAGGGCGTAGGTCGTTGCAACCTCATCACTGGGAAATTCACCGATGGCCACGTAGTCGTATTCCCCCGTCACCCCGTAGAAGCCTATTACTTTGCCTCCCATTTTTTCGGTACCTTTAATGGCTGCTTCGATTCGCCCAGGTGCCTCCTTGATGGCCTTGATCCCCTGGTCTGTCAATTTATATAACCCAATATAGATCGGCATCGCGTCGCCCTCCTTTTCGTCTTAGAGATATACCTAGTGCGCCACCCTATTCCCAATTCTCCTTTCAGCCTAATCTGAGACGATAAATGAATCAGGCTTATACTCCCCTGATGAACTTAGCAAACAATTACTATCGATTATTCAAACCCCTTTGGCCCTTTCTTATGGGCACCTTCCGGAAACTCCTTCTCATGACTTCCCCCAGAAGGTTTGGGATCCGAGTAAGTAAGGCTATAAATTTAGAACGCCTGATTTAAAAAGGACGAAGCGGGAAGGCACCCCCAAAGGGAAATCCTAAGCCCCTTGGAGGCCTCACATGATCATCTTCTGATAACCCCACCTTCTCATACAATACTCCAGAAGGTTAAATGTTTTGTTGATGGGTTTACTTGGCTACGGGAGGGATGACAACCACCTAAAAATACTCTTATGGCAATTGGTAGTCAAGGCAAAAATCGGAGGAAATTTGACGGCCCCAAAATGATAGAGTACGTGCCATTTTATGAACCAGCTAACCGGCCAAATTTATTGAATATATTGATAGTATATCATAAACTAAGCCCTCTTGGGAAACAAAATCCCAAAAATATCTTTCAGGAGGTGTCCCATGAAGGTCTCCCAAGCAATCCAGTATTGGACCGGTTACCACAAACTCCATTCGAAAAAAAATACCCTCAGAGCCTACCACCCCACCATCTCTAAATTCGGCCAACACTTTGGGGAACTCGAGCTTCAGTCCCTATCCCCCGATGAAATCCTCTCTTTCCTGACTCAGCTAACGGAAGGGGATGGGGGACGTAGTGGAAAATTTGCACTTTACATTTTGGCAGTGATATAGCGCGGGACTTAGGGTGTGCGCTCCGCTATCGCCAAGACTGTTCGAAAAATGGAGGGCAAAGTCTGAAAGTGCAATATTTCCACTATGTCCCCTAACAAGACGATGCTAATCTTAGACCAAATATTTTGTTATGTATAAAAATTTCAGGAATGAAAAAGCCAGGGCTCATCACCCTGCCTTTTGTGTTTTTGATTGAGGGGAGTGGGGGTTAGGAGATACGAAACATATCTTCAATTCTGCCGGCAAAAGTTGGATGATAACAAGATAGCAGTAAACACAAGTTTTTGCCCAAAGACCTACACCCCAACATATAGGTGCCTCGCGAAGATGCAAGATTCCAGCGGATGAGAGTTCCGCCCAGGAAGTTGTTGGTTCATCTCGGTAGCTACCTGGACAGCAGAGAAACGGAAAGATGGTACAGATTGAGGCATCGGCATATGGCGAAAGCTGCCGATACCGACTACTCCCTTTGCCTAAGGTCACCGCGCCCTTCCTCAACTTCACATATAAAGGCTTGCCCGGTCGGGAAATTTACACCCAAAATGCAAGATCTGGGGACCAGATTCTTGCCGCCAACTTAAAAAAATCGCTCATTGAAACCTTACCGCGGTGAAACACTCACTCTTACCCTCGCATCCCCCTCCCCAAATCAACTTGAAACCCCATTTCTGATAACCTCCGCCACATTGAATCCCCATAACGAAAAACCCTCACAAGAAACACTCAACAAGGGCTTCGTTCATCCCACCGCTTATGAGAATGCGCTCCGCGACTCTCATAAGCGTCTATTAGAAATCATAACTTTTTACGTTCCGTTACGAGGAATTTACTTAAAGGAAGGGTCACCAAAGCCATTAGCGCGGTAGTTATGAGAGTTAAGGAGAGACCCAAGGAATCGGTGACCAGACCATAAATTATCGGGGATAACGCACCGAAGCTCTGCGTGATGGCGTAATACAGCCCATATCCACGGGAGCGCCCACCAGGAGATATGATCTCGGCGACAGTGGCGTAAAGAACGGACGAAGTACCATTTAACACAATGCCTACCAGCGGCAGGAGAGTCCACATAATAGTGGGGGAAGTCCAGAGCAAGGCAAAAATCCCAGCGGCGGTCAAAGCTTCTGTCCCCACCACCATGGGAACGATTCCGAACCGTTCCGCCAGAATCCCGCAAACAAACTTACCCGCAGCTCCACCGGCAAAGAGGAGGGTGAGGGCATAACCAAGTTGGGTCGCCGGAATCCCTTTCATCAAAAGAAGAAAGGGAAGAAAGGTGAGTAGGACGTTACGCACCGATAAGTCGAGGATCCCGATGGTCAGGAGAGCGGAGAAACTTTTCAGGTTGCCGATTCCCCAGCGGCTGCTGTCCTGCGCAGACTTGGCACGGGTTGTAGGCAATGGAGGATTAGTCCTCTTCTTCGAGATCAGAATCCAAAGGAGGGCACTAGCCGCCATTCCGGCAATGGACAGGGTAAAAATCCCCTGCCTCCAGCCCCAGAGGTTGATGGCCATCGCCACCAGGAAGGGGATGCATACCTTGCCTATATCGCCGGCGAAATTGTACGTCCCCATTGCCGCCCTGCGCCCAGAGGATTCAAAGACCTTAGAAATAGCGGAAGAACCCAAAGCGTGCTGCCCCCCGGCTGTTGCCTTTGCGAAAATGAGGCAGAAGAAAATTGCCGGAAAACTGTACGCCATGGATAGGAACAGAAACCCGCCAGTCAATCCGACGCTCCCCGCGGCGACCACGAACAGCCCTCCAACTTTCTCCCCTAGAAGGCTCATGGGAAGCTGGAAAAGGCTCATCGCCCCAGAGAAAACCCCTTTGAGCAGTCCTACCTCGCTAAAAGAAAGATGCAGCTCTATGGCCATGAAAGGAAGGAGCAGATAAATGCAATCAGCAAACCCGTCGTCCAGGAAATGGAAGGCAGAATAAGAAAAGAGGGAACGGGCGCGCTGACCATTTTCTGCTGAGTCCAAATTCCTCTCCTCTTGGCTGGGAACAGAGTTTCCGTTTTTGGCAATGGAACTCATTGCGATGCTTACACCACTGTAGCTTCAGCTTATGGATTGCTGGTAGAAATATACAAATTAATGGGAATCAAGCCAACCTTTCTGCAAAAGGATGGCAAAAAACCACCGCTACATCTTGTGGGTGCTTTCAGATTATTAAAAGCGAAACTATCGTGCCAATTCCCCTCATCCGCCTTCCTTCAATCTCGGTTCTGATATGCGGAGCATATTTATTATTTCGGGAAATGTCAATAGGGCATGAAAAAGCCAGACCTTGCGGGCCTGGCTTCGAGTGTGGCGTTATGAAGGCCAATGCCTCAAAAGCTAATCTTTGGCCAATTTTTAGAAACACATCCTTTCCATCTCCGGCCTGCACGTGGCCCTGGTGGCGGCCTTCTTCTTTGGGGCGATCCACTTGATCTTCAAATTATTTCCTTTCCTTCTTCTTCGAGTGAACCTGAATAAAACCTCCGCCCTGGTGGCCATCGTGCCGGTCATCTTATACACCTTCATTCGGGGAAGGGCTCTTACCGGCTGGCCTCTTCCATTACGCCCGCGTAAAATTTTATAATCCGGCTATAGTTTTCGACCCCGAGCCGTTCGTCCACCCCGTGAACTCTCCGGGTATCCTCCGGCTTCATAAACATGGGGATAAATCGGAAGATGCTTTCCGTAAGAGCTTCGTAGTGGCGAGTATCTGTCCCGGCGAGTATAAGCGTCGGTGCGACCACCGTTCCCGGGAAGAGGGAGCGAGCCGTGCGGCCAAGGATCGGAAACATCCGGGAACCCGGGCTTGAGACTTTGCTGGGCTCACCCTTTGATCCTTCGCCCCGTGGAAGAATTTGGACCCGCGAGTCGTCGATGATGCGGGAGAGTCTCTCCTGGACGGTCTTCACCGAGTCCCCCGGGGCCAGCCGAAGGTTCACCACGGCCGAGGCCTGCTCCGGGATCACATTTTCCTTCACGCCGGCCTGAAACATGGTGACTACCGAAGTCGTTCTCAGCAGAGCGGCGGTCTCCGGGCGGCGCAGAAACATACGTTTCAGGAGGGGTTCAAAAACCCATAGGTTGGTGAAGACGAGCTTTTCGGGATAGCGGGCTTCAGGGGCGAGATAATCAAACATCAGCCGAACCGGGGCGGAAATTTCCGCGGGGAAAGGGTTGTCTCCGATGCGAGCAACCGCCCGGGCAAGAATACCGACCGCGTTCTCAAAGGCCGGGCTCGAAGAATGTCCGCCGGGGACCTGGACGGTGAGATTGAAACTGATAGACCCTTTCTCCGCAATTCCTACGAGGGCCACGGGGTTTTTGATGCCCGGGATCACCCCTTCCACGATGGCCATGCCTTCATCGAAGACCGCTTCGAGCCGGACTCCCCGGCTCTTCAGCGTCTCGGCGATCTGCCGGGCGCCGTAGGCCCCGCCTGATTCCTCATCGTGGCCAAAAGCAAGGTAGATCGTCTGCGCCGGCTGAAATCCCTTTTTCAGGAGAAGCTCTGCGGCTTCCAGAAGCGCCAGGAGGCAATGTTTGTCATCGAGCGTCCCCCTTCCCCAGATAAACCCTTCGGCGATCGTTCCCGAGAAGGGAGGGAACTTCCATTGCCCCTCACTTTTCGGATCGATCGGAACCACGTCCATGTGCGCCGCAAAAAGAAGGGGAGGTCGGTCCGGACTCCGCCCGGGCCATTCGTAAAGAAGACTCTTTCCTCCGATCGCTTCCCATTTGAGGAAATGGTGGACCAGGGGGAACGTTTTCTTCAAGAATTGATGAAAGCGAAGCAGCTCCCGCGCATCGGGGGAATTGGGACCCTCCCCCGTATTGATCGTCGGGATGCGGACCGCCTCGGAGAGATGCTGGCAGGCCAAGCTGGAATCCACAGGGAAAGCAGGTTGCGGTCCCATGGCCGGCTGGAGCGAGCGGACATTTACGGCGCGGAAGCCCATAAAACCGACGAGGATCACCAACCCCATACCGACCCCCAACCCGATCCGTTTCCATGATTTCATTTTGATTCCTTTCTATATGGGAATCTTGAATGGCAAGACTTTCAACGCCCCGAAGAACAAGAACCGTTTTCAAGAGAAGGAAATTTGATGATCTCGTAAAAAGTCGCAATTCCATAGAATTCGTCATTCCGCCGAACCCCGGACCCGATCCGGGGTTCGCCGGGGTGACGCTCCAAGAGACTTTTTACGAGATCATCAAATTTGGCGTCAAACGGATGATATCAAGGGCGGAAATTGTGTCAAGCAGGTTTTTATCTTCAAAAACATAATTTTAGCAAAAATGGTCAGATCATTTGCCGTTTCAGAAACATGTTTTTTCTATGATTTAGTCTGATTGGGGTCATATAATAAAAAAGGTCGGACCCAAAATAAGTTGAACATCATCATCTTTATGGAACTTTGGCGAAAAAATCTTTACAGCCTCTGGTTCGCTCAGCTGATTGCCATGATCGGGTTGAGTTTGATTATTCCCTTTCTCCCCCTTTACCTGCGGGAAATCGGGGTTACGGGAAAGGAGGCGTTGAAAATCTGGAGCGGGCTGATTTTTTCGGCTCCCTTCATGGTTTCCGCGTTCCTGCAGCCCCTCTGGGGCATGCTGGGAGACCGGCGCGGCCGAAAACCCATGGTGGTACGGGCCATGCTCGGCCTGGCCCTGGCTAATTTCCTCATGGGGTTTGCCCAAACCCCTTCCCAGGTATTGATTCTCCGGTTCCTCCAGGGAAGCCTGGCCGGATTTGTGGCCCCCTCTCTGGCGCTGATGGCCTCCAGCGCGCCGAGAGAGAAAACGGGACAGGCTTTAGGAACCCTGCAATCCTCACTGGTTACCGGCATGATTATCGGCCCTCTCTTGGGCGGGGTGTTGGCCCACTTTATGGGATACCGCCCCATTTTCTTCTGGACCGCCTTTTTCTGCCTTGCCGGGGCGATCCTGGTAATGCGCTTGGTCAAGGAGGATTTCGTCCGCAAAGAGAAAGAGAAAAGAGCGACTCTGGGGGAAAATCTCCGCTTCGTCTTCCGGTCTCCGGAACTTCGAGTCTTAGTGATGCTCCTGGTCCTGGTTCAACTTTCGATTGTGATCGTCGCTCCTTTCCTCAGCCTGTATGTGGAATATCTGAAATTCTCCCCGGAATATATCGGCTTGATGACCGGGGTGGTATTCGGAATTGCCGGGGTGGCCAATGCCATCACCGCTCCGTTGTGGGGAAAACGCGCGGACCGGATGGGCTACCGGAAGGTTCTGCGTCATTCCTTAGTGGGGATATCCCTCTTCTCCCTGCCCCAGGCTTTTGTTACCAATGTCTACCAACTGCTGATCCTGCGGGCGGGGCTGGGGGCCTTTGGTTCGGGAGTCATCCCCACGGTCAACACGATTGTTCAGCGCTCCACCGCGGAAAAGGACCGGGGCGGGATTTATGGAATCTTTCAGAGCGCCCTTCTGGTGGGAAATATGGCCGGCCCCTTAATCGGTGGTTTCTTATCTGCTTCTCTCGGTTTGAGGTGGATTTTCCTGATCAACGCCGCGATTTTTATCCTGGCCGCGGTCTGGGAAAGAAAAGCAATTCGCGGCAACACTTGATTCTAATTCCTTAACCTGGCATAGCCAGAACCAAAAAGGATATTGTAGGGGCGGCCCCCTGTGGCCGCCCGCAAGATGGGCAACCACAGAGGGTTGCCCCTACAAATTGTTATCATCTTGCGACCAATTTCATTTTTAACCGCCTAGTGATTTCACCATTACCTATTTGCGGGTCTGGGGACTCCGAAACAACGATTTTCATTCCTCCTGTCAACCTTGTGAACACCGTCCCCGCGTTTTGCAAATATTCCTAGAAATCGGAATGGGAATTGCCCTGAAGCGCTACCCTCAATTCTCTTTTAAAAAAATTGTTTTGCCGGACTGATTTTGGTAATATAGATCCCGAAACCGATGCGATCACCGCACGTTGTCCAAGTCAAGAGGAGGCGGTAACCTGCAAAGAATCTGTCCGAAGGAAAATAATGGTTGCGGGGGGCTAAGTTCCATCACCCATATTCCTTCTCAATAAAACCCTTGGTTTGATCTTTATGGACATCTCCAACTTAATGCAGAGATTACAGACACTCACTCCCTCCGTGGACCTCGGGATGGAGCCAAAAACATTTGCCCTCCTGGTCGCCATCCTGCTTTTCCTCATCTCCTTGCTTGTCAACCTGCTTCAACGCCGTTATTCAAAGGCCCGCTTTGATCGTATGCTCAAGAAGGAAGAATCCGTCGTCAGTTTCCTTGAAGGAATAAACAAATACCTGAATGACCTGGAGTGGACCTGTACCATTGAGATGGACGGAGCAAGCTCCCCAAAGGAGGTGGGGAAAGCGATCAATGCGGCAAGGAATAAGATTGAATTGACCCTTGCTGACCAGAGGACACATCTTCAATCTTTCCGTCAACACCGAAGAAAAGAAAAGGCCCAGAAAAAAAATAAGAAACCGAAGGAAAAGAGGGAGCCTACTCTTCGAGGTTTCTAATTTTTATTGACCCGTAACGTTTTCATTTCAAATATCCCCTCGGAGCCTCGAAGGCCAGGGCACCTTTTAAATTTCCACTCCTTTTTACAAGTCAATTCGGAACAAACGTCGCCCGGGACTTGAGTCGCTTGCCAACCTTGTCGACAACGTCCCGCATTTCTTGGCATGAAAGGCCTTTACCGAAATGCCGAAAAATTGTCAAGAGTTATGCAACGTATGCAACAACATCCCCAAAGCTCACGGAAAATAATGGGAATATGAAAAGAGGAAAAGCCATTCCTTTTCCCCCAAGCACCCCGGAACTCTTCAAAACTTTCTGCTAGTAGGATGATCTCTCCGAGGCTCTTTTAAATAAATTCTTTTCCCTTTGACAATTAACCCTTTCAATATATATACTAAAAATAATCTACGCTAAATATTTTTATCATTCTGCTGGGAAGGGGAGAATAATTATGAATCAAGACCTGCCTTTTGATTTCAGCAAATTCCAACTCCCTAAAATCGAGGGGAGAACCATCCGGTGGATTGTGGTTGGAATACTCATTTTCACCCTGGGATTTTCATCGTTTTTCACGGTGAACCCGGAAGAGGTAGGGGTGATCCTCCGGTTCGGGAAATACACGCGGACGGCGAATCCGGGTATGAACTTTAAATTACCTTTCGGCATCGAAGAGGT
>Ga0315274_10008409_pt1 | contig 14948 bp, 30 predicted proteins | sample YL17G02_20_MG_FD_203700 | JGI IMG/M metagenome (GOLD analysis project Ga0315274, IMG submission 203700) | Sediment microbial communities from Yellowstone Lake, YNP, Wyoming, USA - YL17G02_20 | ecosystem: Environmental > Aquatic > Freshwater > Lake > Sediment | place: USA: Wyoming | collected... | reverse complement strand
AATTCCATTAGGTACATATCCGTTATGTTCTAAATGAACATCATGTACTTGATCATCAAATAAAACATAACATAAGTTCGAACATTTTGCATTAATAGTTAAAATTCCCATTGTCGTGTGTATTGGTTATAATTATTATACGATTTTTAATTAAAAATGTTACAAATGTGTTTGATAACCACAAGATAAACATTCGCAATATGGTTTACCACCTTCACGTACTACGACACATTTATCCGGTAATAACCACCATTCATTCTTACCACATGAAGGACATATACCATCATTTTCCATTCTTTCTGAAAGGGTTTGACCTTTAAGAATTTTATTTAATTTTTTTGGTACGACCAGAATTAAATTTGCTTTATAAAATGTTGCCATTGTCTTTGTGTTATTGGTTATAATGGTTATACGAAAAAACCCTGCAATTGTTACAGGGTTTTATGTTTTTAATTATTTATCCTACTAAGGATACTTTGAATCTGTCATTATCAGTTGAAGCATATCTGTATTGGATATACCAAATAGGTTGTTGTTCTTTGGTTACCCAATTGTAAAGATGATTAAATAATTCATCTTTTTTGCAGTTTTTTACTTCTGTTTTAACCATGAATTTGTAACCATTCCAAGAATCTTTACCATACGTACCACTGTTCTGCCAATCAAAATATATAGCATTACGTTTGTTCTTACCTCTTCCATATACATGGAAACTACAACGTTCTTTAAAATCCTTTTTGGTTGTATATTTAATCTCTGGTTCAAGTTTCTTTATTTCACCGTTGGTAATAAGAAACTCTTCAATTAATTTTATTTGAAGTTTGTCTTTTTCATCACCCAACAATAAAACTGCTTTAAGTAGTTCGATTGCAGTTTTTGATCTACTAGTGATATTAATTATTTCTTCACTGCACTTATTCATTATCGTATGTATTGATTATGTACATTATACGAATTTTAAATAAAAATGTTACGGTATTAATGTCGTATGACAATGCGCCAAATGCCTAATTTAAATGTATCTTATTATACATTATATGTCTGTACTTAACACTTCTATAACCATCGTACATTACTGCAAAGGGTAATGCAACAGTCAGTCCAATAAAACAAACAACAGCACTTCCAATTAACATTGGTGACATTAATTTTCTCAAGTACTTATTTTCAGATTCAATGACTTCCATATCAATGAACTTACCATCAATAATCATTTTAGAATATTTCATGAATAGGGTTTAAAGATGTAAAGGTAATATAAAGTATTAATAAATACTTTTCTTTTTCATATTTTTATTATACTAATTATATATAATAAAAAATGCCCTGTACATTAGCATTAGCACAGGGCATTTAAACCAAAACATAAGAGCAGGAGCAGGAATATATATTTTAATCTAATGACATTAATTCTTTTTTGCTTTGTTTTCCATATCCGCTACGTTCTACAAAGGTAGAATATGAACCACTGGTTGATTTGATTTGTGATAGGTTGCAGAGTAAGTATGAAGCAATTTTATGCATTGCTTTTTTACTTGTACGACCAAAGTAGCAATCGAAATTTAATGAACCATTGTAAGGTACAAAACATTCTCCTAATGCCTTTGGAGACCAGTATTTTTTAAAATCTTCGTAGGATTTAATTTTGTCCTTCGGAAATAAGTCTTCACGAAAAACTCCTTTACCTTTTATAAACGCTTCATATTCAAATTGAATTTCTTCTTCGGAATAAAATCGGTATTTACATGGAACACCATTTTCTTTAAGTAGTACATTCTGTTTTTTGAATATTTTCTTCTGAACAATCTTTTAACTTAATAGTTGTGAAACCTCCCATTGTCGTGTGTTATTGGTTATAATAATTATACGAAATATATGAATTATTGTTACAAAAGAATTGACTATAAAAATGTTTTAAGTGTATCAATCAATTCCTGTATACTGTCTTTAGGAATTGATATTGCAGATCGGCCAATTTGATTTTTACTTGTAATTGGTTCAATTATAATACCATCACTAAATGTTTGGGATATATTCAATCCATTACATTTACACATTCCATTTCTCCCTAAGAAATAACTTTCGGTCTTAAATTTAATTTCGTTCATTGTCTTACGTTATTGGTTATAATAGTTATACGATTTTTAAATAAAAATGTTACAAAAAAAGGACTTACCTAGTCCTTTTCCTTGCCGTATTTTTCATGTTCAAAGCATACCATCGTATTGTTTTAGGCATTTTAGTTGACCTTAAAATTGCCATTGCAGGACTAGTAACTAAATAATACCATTTATTTTTCGCACAATCAAATAAGTAAACATATTCAGCGTAACATTCATCACTTGCTTTGATTAAAGCATTAATGTTTTCACTATCAATTGCATTAGTATCGGCTTCATTTCTGTCCCTGCCATAAGCAACAGTAAAACCATCGACCTTATTGTCGTAACTATGTCCTTCTGGACATTCAGGTGACTTATCCAAAATACTTAAATCTCCAAGCATAATAAGTTTTAATGCCAGTACTTTACTATTGTAATGCTTGTACAATAACCTGCCATTATTTGAGGGGTATCCGTCCCAATGACAATAAATGCTTTTAATGTTTTTGTCATCAAGTTTTACTGCTATTCTACTTCTTGTACTCATTGTCTTTATATTTATTGGTTATAATTATTATACGATTCTTAAATAAAAATGTTACAATATATAACAAAAAAAGAGTGCTGATTTATAGCACTCTTTAATTTATATTTGTACATTGCTATTACACATTTACAACCATATATTCGAAGACCTTCGAATCAATTTCCATTCTTTTTTCAGGTGCAGCAATATTGATTGTATCATCATTCAAGTACTGATTGATACCGTTGTACAATAAGAAGTCAGTTACTTTGCCGTTATAACCTAAACTTTGGTCGTTAGCTTCTTCCATTATTCTACGGGTAATATCATTCAGAGTATTGAATTTGTTATTTTCAACTGCTGTGATTTTAGTGGCAGCCAATACTTCTATTAATCTATCCCGTACATTGGCTACCATACGACCGCCAAGCAATTCGTACTTTGCAACAATTGCAGTTGTAATTTGTTTTGCATCAACTGCAAACCTTTTCAATATCTTGTCAAGTTGTTCGATTGAACCCAATATTGAGGAAGTATGTTTGCCGGACAAACAAAGATTATATTCATTCATTTCCCTTACCGGAATTATCATTCCATTGCTACAAACCAAACGGAAGTAACCAAAAACAATTTTGTATTTTGTGAGTCCGTTGTAACTGTGCTGTACTCTAAGCATCGGTTCAATGAAATCAGAAGTACCTTTCATGTTATAGGCATAACGTTTGTCGGTAATTCTATAATTGGCATAAAACCTAACGTTATTCGTGTGTGAATACTCCACACTAAAACCAATGTTATTACTATTCAAAACCCTTTCAATTTCAGGAAAGATGTCCTGATTTTTTACAAGTTCATAAATGTTTGAACAGGCATTGAGAAAGAAATCTTCTCCATCAATTACACCAATCACCTGCTTGCTATATTCTTTATTGCAAGGCAATGGATTATTACGTAGTTCAACAGGAAAATTTAGGTCGTTCAAACTACAAATTGTTGTTCCTTTTTTTGTTTTACTCATTGTCGTATGTTTTTAGTTTAACAAATATAATGTAATTATAATACGATTCTTATTTAAAAATGTTACAAGTTTTTAAATAAAATTCTTATTTAGAATCATTCTAACATCAGAATATAAGGTAGAAGTGGATTACTGCTCCCCGATTTTACTCAGCCTATATTTATTATACGAAAACCATTTATTTTTGTTACAAGTTTTAAATTAAAAATTCTTATAATCTTCGTCATTCAGACCTTCATAAGGATGAAAATCTTTATAAACATCTTTAATCGTTGTAAATGCTTTTTGACTTTCAAACCATGCTGCACTTGCAGGACTTATGCGTGTTTTATTATTTCTCTTGGTTGGTGTAACTGTGTTCCAATATTTGTCTTTACATATCGTACCACCTTTAGTTTTGCAAAAAACTTGCTGATATGAGGTCTTAATGAACTTCTGATCACAAGCAGGACAAATACAAGTGTCACCATTTTTTGCTATTTTATTAAGGTTGTATGCTTTCTTATTTACCATTTTCTTAAAAATTTATAGTACATGGTATCTGCATCAATTTCTTGATTTAAATCTCCATTACATTCTAAAATAATAAACTTGCAGAAATTAATATTTTGTGCCGCCTCAACTCCTGACGTTTTAATCATTATTTCCTGTGCGTCTGATAGATGTGAAAATACTACCATACTTGCTTTTGTCTTAACAATCATTGTTTTAAGTTTAGTTATAATGGTTGTACGAAAAAAACCCTGTAATTGTTACAGGGTTTAATGTTTTTAATTTAAATTATTGATTTTTACAATCAGGATCAAAACAAACCAGTACTTCATTCAGGGTTTTGCCAATTCCTTCTTTTATTACTGTTTTTAAAATAAACGCATGACATTCAGGACATACTTCAAATTCTTCGCCCGAATTTAAAAACTCTGATGATTCAAAATATTCTCGATCAAGATTTTCAAGATCAAGATTATCTACATTAATACTTTTTGTTGTTATTTCACCTGTGGAAGTGTTTAATTTTGCGGAAGTACGTATTACAGTACTACCGTCCCAAACCGATATAAATGTTCCTTTCATTGTCTTTATATACATTGTCTTTATGTATTGGTTATAATAGTTATACGAAAAAACCCTGTAATTGTTACAGGGTTTTAAATTAAAATTGTTATAGATTTCTTAAATAATCAGCAATTTCCTGTTCTCTTTCTGTGAAACATGAAGATTCATTATTATACCATTTCTTATCAGCATCAATCCAAAAGAAGTCAATCATTATAATATCTTCACTATTCTTTTTTGAATAACCTAATTCAGAACATAAATCGGAATGAGTTTGTCCCCATTTCTCTTTAAACTCATTAATTTCTTCTTCTGTGAAATATTCAGTTAAACTCCAATTTTCAGATTTGGTTGGCATATCTGCCATTGCTTCATTTTTTGCTTCATATTCAGTTCTATTATTAATAACGTGTGAACTGATTTCATTATCTTTCTTGTCGTAGTAAATTACTTTCCAATTTCTCATTGTCTTTACGTTTTGGTTATAACGGTTATACGAAAAAAACCCTGCAAAGGTTACAGGGTTTAATGTTTTTATTTAAAAATGATGAGAGTTTATTCTTCAACATCTGACCAAGAAAGGCAAACACTTGCGTTCATTATCTCAAAATATCCTTCATCAAGAAGATATTCAATATCATTTTCACTTGGATTAATATTACCAAGTTCTTCGGTTTTCTTAATAAAGAGTGCTTCTGCCTTTTCAGAGATTTCCTGAACCTTTGATTCATCAAATACACCAAAGGAAGTAATGTTATCAATAATTCCAGACTTAATTTCTACTACGTTTATTATTCTCATTGTCTTTATGTATTGGTTATAATTATTATACGAATTTTAAATAAAAATGTTACATAAATCGGAAATGGGGTGTCGTTCTGATTAAACGAATCACCCCATTAATATAAACCAAAACATGTATTTTATTTTACTTCTTCTTCAATCTCTGCTCCAAAGAAATTTTCTAAGCTATCAATTACTTCAAAATCTCCGTCTTCAACCTGCTGCCAAAATCTTTCTGAATTCTCCAACGTTCCCTTAGTTCCGGGTTTTAATACCGTGCGTGGTGGTATAGTTGAACCATAAGCATCTTTACGTGGGACTGGAGGTAACATACAAATTCCTGCTTCAATACAATTCATTGCTGATCTTCCATAACTACCTTCCATATGCCAGCATAAACCAGAGTTTATGCTATCTTGCATACCCGTTATGTTGTATGCTTTCTGTAATTCTGTTATTCTTTCGTAAGTCATTGTCTTTATATTTATTGGTTATAATTATTATACGATTCTTATTTAAAAATGTTACAAAAACCGGAGCATATCCGGTTTTATATTATTTAGAATCTGTTATTTGCCATTCGGTTATTTCTGTATCAACAATTTCGGCAGTTTCATCAGAAGGTGTGAAGTTGTAATCCATATCGGACATTACATTATCAATACTTATTCCTTCTTCAACGTCCATAATAAGACGTACAGTTACATTAATATAAACTTTTCTATATCCCATTGTCTTTATGTATTGGTTATAATTATTATACGAAAAAACCCTGTAAAGGTTACAAGGTTTTTAACTATTCTTATTTAAAGATTATACGTGCTGACCGGATTTTACTTTCTCAATTACTTCTTCTAAAGATATTGATAAGGGTTTATAGCTTGAATCTCTTTCAATTTTTAATCCAAACCTACCACGATAAGCCATAAGTTCGGACATTGAAACCGTTCCACATTCAGCCATTTGAGGATCGCCAAGATTAACAAATGCCCAATAAATATCTTCATCTTCTTTTTCGTACAAATACCAAGTGCCTGCACCGGAAGGATTGAACATTTTCATAACAATCTTAATATCCTTCATTTCCTTGTTACCTGTGTAACCTTGTTTTGCAAATGCTGCTAAAATTTCTGCTGTTAAAATTTTCATTGCTTTGTGTTATTGGTTATAATGGTTGTACGATTTTTATTTAAGAATGTTACGATAAACAATTATTTGTTTCAATCATTTCTTTCTTTACCTCTGTAATAGCATTTTGAATATCTCTAATGCTTGTTTCAGAAGTACGTTTCGCCCACAATAAGGACATTATTAACGCATCACTATAATGATATTTCAACAAGTTTTTAACCTGTTCTTTAAGTCTTAAATAATTTCGGGTTTGTATCATATTAATAGATTTCACCAAATGAATCATTTATTTCTTCTTGTAATTCTACTGCTTCTGTGATTGTATCACGATAAGCAATACCAATAGGACAATCTTCATTGGTGTATATTTCATCATCAGTAGCGACATTATCAATTCTTTCGATTTCAATCCAGATTTTAAATTTAGTTGCCATTGTCTTTATGTTTTGGTTATATACATTATACGAATATAAACATTATATGTTACAATTTGTAACTTACATATTGCAACATATAATTTAATTTTATCTTTTTTAATATCATAGTTATAATACTTATATGTACATTGAACTAATTTTAATTAAAAAAGAGACGCTATTCTGGTTAAATAGAACGTCTCTAATAGTATAAAACAGAATATATTACAAATATAATAAATTAATTTGATACAATCAATTCATATTCGATATTTTTTAAATTTAACCGTACACGGCAAAGTGATTTAAACATATCATTTTCGATAATACCCGCATACATTCTTCGACCAATCTTTTTAAAGTATTGATAATTTGCACCACTTCTAAAATTAAGTGGTTCATTTGTTTTAATCACAAAGTTAGCAGTACTTAACTTCTTACGGTTTAAGATTGTTTCTTTACAACGTTTGCGCCATTCCCTTGCGTAACCATTTTGATCATTTTGATCATTAAGGTCGGATAATAATTTAAGAATACGTTCAGGACATTCAGATTTACAAGGCCCAACAAATTCAGACATTGATTTGTAAGAGAAATTATATCCGCGTTCTCTCGACCATATTAATAAATAAATAAGGCAATAAACCTCTTTAGTTTCATTATCTCTTATTGCTGCATAAAGAGTGTTTCTCTTTACAATTGCAATATCAAGAACAGTTACTTCATTACTTAGATTACTTTTAAACCATTCTTTTACTGGTTCATTCATTTGAAAACTCATCCATCCCATTGTCTTTGTGTTTTGGTTATAATGGTTATACGAAAAAAACCCTGCAAAGGTTACAGGGTTTAATGTTTTTATTTAAAAATACTTATACTTCTATAAGGTCGGATAAGATTACAATATTTTCAGTTTCTCCAGTTACATCAACAAATGGATCAAGTATAATAGGATAAGTATCTTCATCCGTACATTGCTCCAAGTATGAACTATCAACAGCAAACATTCCACCGTTAGGGTGTTTATATACTTCCAGATTAACTTCACCGTTTGTATCAGGATCAATGATTGAAATTGTTTCTACAAATTTTGCGATATACATAGCTTTATATTTTTCGGTTATACTCCTTATACGTACATTGAACAATAATGTTACATAACTTTAAAAAAACGTTCAAAATATTCATCAAGTTTTTTCTGTGCTATTGCTTCATCTAAAACCAATTCGTTGTACAATAATTCTCTTTCTCCTTCTTTACGAACTTCTCCAGATGTTAAAATACCTAAAGATATGAAGTTATTGTAAATGGTTTTTATATCATCCCATTCAAGTAAATTGTCTTTATTGGCATAACTATATTTTGCATTGTTTATGTTTACCCAATTGTTTTTGGCCGACATGTACAAAGTAGTTAATAAGTTCGATGCAATTAAATATGTTTTCGCTATTTTGCTATTGGTAAATTGATTGACATAGTTACGTTTTTCAACAATATTCTTATTCAGTACAATGGTTGAAAATTCTGTTATTAATATCAAAGTCAGAAATATATAACTAATAAAGTTATTCGTTTGTGTTTTATTCATATTACTTTCAAATTTCGCACCCACGACATTTTTTTCGTTATTTATTAATTCTGTAATTCTTTTAATTTGTTCGCTTTTATTATTTTCAAACTTTGTACGGTTTTCAATTAATACGTTCTGCAAATTTTCAACTCTTTTACGTATTTCTGCACGTTCAGCAATATCAATTGCGTTTGCATGTTTCCAATACTTTAAGTTAGAATTAATGTTTTCAAATTCTTTTGTACTTTCAAATGATTTGTTTTGTATTTCATTATATTGTAATTGATATTTTAACTCAATATTATTAATATCAGCACTCTTATTAATGGTTGAAACATCTTTAATTTCACTAGCTTTATTGGTATAAAAATACATACCAATAGTAGCCAAACTAATTGACAATATAAATGTGACCGCAAACGGCAATAATGCGTTTCTGCTGCTTGAAAATACTCTTCTGATCTCCTTAACTTTTATTATCTCATTTTGAATCAAAAACAGTATTATAAAAACAGATAACAATATCAATACATATCCATTAACAATACCTTTCAATTCTAAGATAATTGAAGTACTGAATATCACTGAAAAAATATTAGCAATTAAGGCAGGTATATAGTCTATAAACTTCATAAGTTTTAAACTATTACTATTTCTCACAATCTCTGTGTAACTCTGTGCTTTCATTTTGTTTTTGTTTTTATTGATTATACGATTCTTATTTAAAATTGTTACGGTTTTTAAATAAAAAAGGGTGCAATTACTTGCACCCTTATCTTTGGACATTGACCGAATTATTTAGACATTGCTTTTAATTCTGCCTTAATTTGTTTTGCTTTATCACCTTTCCATTGAGAGGCATTGCATAAGAAATACAATACAATACTTTTTGCACTGTCATAACCGTAGTTATCACTTATCTTATCCAAACCGGACATTGCATCTAAATAAGGTTTTGCTGCAAAATTAACTACTTTCCAATCCTTACGGATTTCACTTGCAATTTCATGTAATGGTCTGGTTGCTACTTTTGTCGTTGTCATATCTTTTTATGTTTTAGTTTATACTGATTATACATACATTAGATAATTAGGTTACAATATTAACTAAATTGTTCCTGTATTTTTTTAATTAATTCTTCATCGGTTTTACCGCTAATATACACTTTATTATATTCGTGTTCAAACCATGTACGACAACGGTACATTCTCATTTTACATTTAGTATAATTAATTGCATACCTGAAATTTTTATCAGTACCCGGATACATTTCATCACTAATAAAAATAATCCTGTTTGTAGTAATGAAATGATTTTTAGTATTAGATGTTTTAAATCTTTTTTCTTCCAATTCTTTAACTGCAAAAATTGAATCAAATAATAGACTAAATTTATAATCTGGCAATATCTTTGCAATTTCTTTTCTCAATTCTAAATTTTTCATTTCTTTGTGTTTTGGTTATAATGATTATACGTACATTGGATAATAAGGTTACTGTTTTTAATTAAAAATAAATAAAAAGGGTGCAATTACTTACACCCTTAAATCTTTGCAGACATTGGACAATTATATCTCTGCATATTGTTGCTTCAATTCTGCCTGTAATTTTTCTCTAATTCGATGTATCATGCCTTTTACACTGCCAATTGGAATATCGCAAATTTCAGCGATTTCATCGTATTGTTTGTCCTTAATAAAGAATAATACAGCTATTTGCCTGTAATTTGATTTCAACGATCTAAATCCCTTCATTATACTTTTTTTCAATTCTTCATTTTCAATCTTTGCGCTTGCATCATTTTTTGCAGTGAATTGAAATACTTCTTTACCTGTTTCACTATCAGCAAAGTCACTGACATTAATATACTTGTCACTGTGATTAGTACGAACAAAATCTATTATGGTCGTATTGGTCAATGTACGTAACCAAGTTTTGAAACTTGACTTTTCACTGTCGAAGTTTTTAAGATATTTATTAACTCTTAAAAATACATCATTTGTCACCTCTTCGGCATTGTGTACGTTTCTTAATTTCCAATTTACATAACTGTAAACTTCACTATAATTCTCTGCGTAAATACTGTTTAAACTTTTCATATCTATTTATGTTTTAGTTTATAGATAAGTATACTAATCTTAATTAAAAATGTTACATAAATTGCTAATTATTTTTAATTAAAATTATATTTATAATATATATGAAAATAATTATATAATCTTTATTATAATTATAACCCTTTCCTCTTATTTGCGTATAATTCAATATAAATCAAAACATAAAGATATGAAAAACGCAAAAAAATTCATCGACAGTTTTCAATCACTTAAAGGTGTTAGTTTTATTGGTGTTAATAATTACCTCTCAAAAACTTCTGGCGAAGTAGCAAACCACGTTATTAACGTAGGATTGTCAGTTGAGAACGCTAAAAAAACAGACTTAAACAGACTGCAAAATTGTAATGATAACGATTTATTGGATATTGCAACGGCTTCAAAAATCAGTTTAGACATTTGCAAAATTGCCTTATCTGAAATGCTTACCAGTGCAAATAAAAATTTGAGTGCAAATATCGAAGACCGTACCGCCCAAAGTCAGGCACAAACAGATGCTTATATTAACCTTACACCTGCAATACGTATACACAAAGATACTCTTGAAGTACACGTTTTTGGCCAGTCAATCAGCAAAAAAGTAATTGTGCCCGGTACGTATAAAACTGTAAATAGTAGTAATAAAACCATTGCTAAAACAGCTATCAAAAAGCATTTAGACTTGAGGTCGGATAAATTTCGTACCTTTATCGTTGGTAACATTGACACAATTAAAATACAAGGTGATACCATCAACATTATTTAGAACCGTTCTAAAGAAATGGGGTGTATAAATATACACCCCATTTATTATGCTTATACATTTAACGGTCTAAGTGTATACCCCTACCGTATCCCCCCCCTCTCTTACCCCCGTATAGACCCCGTTCCAGAGGGTGGGGGTGCTACATAAGGAATTTACTACCGTAAAAATTTTCTAAAAAAAATTTATTATCTAAAATTATATGTTATTGATTATTACCCTCCTACCAAAAAAATTATATAAAAAAATTTAGAAACGAAAAAAAGGATTATAGCCAATATACTGAGGATCATTTACATTAGCAATTCTTTCATCAACAATGATAGGTAGTTCATTAGTAATAATAACACAATCTTCGACATCCCACAACCATAACACATTATTATATTTCATTTCGAAGTAAGGTACATTATTTTTAATTTGGAAATCATTTATTTTAAACATATGTTCTTCTTCGAAAGCCGTATAGAATCTTTTCGCATAGCAACCCACATAATTAGAATAAATATTTATTTTAAGTTTTTTATCTTGCCAATCTTTCCATGCGTCTTCAACTTTACGTGGTGAGTGATAAGTTTTAGCATATTTAGCGAATTCGATAAATAGGTTTTCATTTTCAATTAAATATTTTTTATTAAAATAATCAATTAATTCTTGTGCTTTTAATTTTTTCTCAGCATCTATTGCAAGACTTACGATTTCCGCACGTTCTCTCAGGTTAAATTCTAATGGTAGTATATTCATAATATATTTTTTATTATAAACTCTATAAATAAGTTTTTATTTTTTTTCCATACTTTAGGGTGGGATAGGATTTATTTTGGTAACCATTACATAATTTTCTAAAACATTTTTTAACTCAATAATAATTGATTCGTTTTTATTTAATACGTTTTTTAGGTTTGGATGATGATATTGAATATTAATATCTGATTTATTCGGTTTTTATTTATCTTTAGTTAATTTACCAATATAATGATAATCATCTCCAGACTTTACTCCATACAAAATATTTTTTTATTAACAATTTCCATTATGTAGGGTTATTATATTATCTCTTAATTTATTTACTTTTTTCTCATATGCTTCAAATAATATAATTTCTTTATCATATTCTTGAATTCTGATAATATTTTCAACAGTATTTTCTGCAAGTGCCCAAGCATAATTAGTACATAAACGTTCTCCGGTTTCTTTATTAGTGAATTCGAAACCACCGTTTTCTTTACGTACTACGTTTATTACAATTGTATTAATTTTAATTGGAAAACTTTGCAAACGAATTTCTGGTTTCCAAACCATATTCATTCTATAAATATATTCCATACCTTTGATTGGAATTTTTATATTTTTGTCAATTATAAAATCAAGCATTTCCATATATATTATTCCATATTTAATTTTCTCCAGACATAGTAATAATTACTTATATAGTGAAATTTGTTATTTTGATGTGTTTTTTCGATAAATGCGTCAGTAAAGACCAGATCATCCACTTCGAAATTATAATTACCATTTGGGTATTCTATATCATCGTAGAACGATAATTGTGGTGCTTGACTACCATTGGAAGTTCTTAAGAAGAACTGTAGGTCTTCTGATTTAAGCCAATTATTTATTTCTTCAGTATTAATGTCAATAAATTCAAATTTCATATTATTTCTTTATAGAATTTTTTCAAACATTTATTACAAATATTTATAATACATTTATCAGAATTTACAATAGTACATTTTTCCCTTTTCTCACAAAAATCACAAGAAATTTCTTTTTCATCTGCACAGATTAAATTATTCATATCGGTTTTTATCCAGTAATTATAAATTCCTTGCGACCAAGAGTAGGTATAAATTAATGTAAGTAAGAATAATCCCCATTGGTGTTGTTGATATGCAGTATAAATCCAAAACGGTTGACCGATTAGGCCGATTATATAGCCCCAACGCTTCCAATCTTCTTTACGGCTAACGAACCAAATAGCTAATGATCCGCAGAGAAATATCATTATCTGCGATATTGTATTTATAATTATTTCCATTACAATATTATATTATTCTTTACCAGCAATTCCCCATAAAATCATAATAACAGTTATCCAAGAAAATAATCCCCCAAGTATTGCATGGAATAGAGATGGTTTTCCTTGAAAATTATAAAATTCATCGAACCATATCATTAGAAAGGCAATAATAAACCCCACAAAATATATAAGCACAAATTTTACTATTTCCATAATTATATAGTTTTAAGAATTTTAATTATTATGGTTGAACCTTTATATGTATATTTTTGATTAAACCAAAAATAAATATACAACCAATTATTGCCAATAAAAATCTTGAAAAGCCGTTCCAATATCCTATTTCAAAACTCCAGTTACATAATGAAAAAAATCCAAATACAAATAATCCAAGTATTAACCATCTCCAAATAAATTTTAATATTGATTTCATAATTTTATATATTAATATTTAGCAAATATATAAATAATTTTTATTACCGCAAATGTTTATTTAATTATTCTGCATTAGAACTGATTCACTAGCTACCTTAAAGAATTTTGTTCCAACCAATTTATTTGTAAAGTTAATGTTAGGGCATTTCAATCTGGCTTTATTAAGAAATTCATCATAATAACGAATATACTTATCATAATCAGTTTGATTGTATATAAGTCGATTACTTTCACCTATTGAAATATTCGGACTATTTTTATATCGTTGTACGGTTAATACACCCACTTCTTGAGGAAGTCTATTGGACCAATTTCTTTTAGGTAAGTCATTAATAATTTTTAACTTATACAATATATTAAGTATGTCAAAATGGATTTTTTCGGTAAATGATTCCAAATAGAAGTCGCCATTATTTAAGATAACACCTCTTACGCTTGAACCGAAATTATTTAAGGTTGAAGGGTTTTTAATTAGATTCCAATTTCCTTCGGTATATACTATAACATCGTTTTGCATAGACTCCCTATTTTTAATTTGATTAATATCATATTGTTTATCAAAACCTGAAAATTCATTGGGAATATTATATTTATTTTTTAAATAAGTATCACCGACACCTTCAATAATTTCCTCATTAATAATTTTCAATAGATTTGATTTCAACATTTTCTTCATAATATGATCTTTATACGAACGACCCTTTAAATTGTTACAGAATATAGTACATTTATTATAAATACAAAAGTACCGATTAAATTCAACAGTAAAAATATAAAATATTTTGTAACAAAATTATATAATATTCGTATTATTATCAACCAATTAAATTTAAAATTATGCCGAATGGTAAAACACATGATATTATAACCTTAGTGGTTTCTCCTGTTGTTGCAGGAGTATCTTATTATTTAACAAAGGATGTGAAAACGACTGGTATTATATTTGTTTCATATTTATTTGCATCATTAATGTTTAATGGTGATTTAGATACAAATAGTAGACCGTATAATCGTTGGTTTATATTAAAAATAATCT
>Ga0315274_10008408_pt1 | contig 14948 bp, 12 predicted proteins | sample YL17G02_20_MG_FD_203700 | JGI IMG/M metagenome (GOLD analysis project Ga0315274, IMG submission 203700) | Sediment microbial communities from Yellowstone Lake, YNP, Wyoming, USA - YL17G02_20 | ecosystem: Environmental > Aquatic > Freshwater > Lake > Sediment | place: USA: Wyoming | collected... | reverse complement strand
CCCAACATTACCGCCAGATAGAGGGTAGCTCCGGACACTACGACGCGACTCCAAGATCCGACCGATTTGCCCCAGCTTCACTCTCTCCACTTGGATTGTAGGTCGTAACTCCCGGTTCTGTCAACAGGAAGCGGATACACCCGGTGCATGCCCTGCCAATAGTCTCTCCTTTCTTGGCTTTCTCGTTCTCGTCACCGTAATCGCGCTCGTGATCGGCAAAGAGCGCATAGCACTTCCACGCAGATAGGCTGTCTTGGGCCAGGGACTTCCGTGTCCGGATCCGGAACACATTGGTGGATCTTCGGTTACGAGTACGATTACGATGACGAGCACGGGCACGAAGGATAGGTGATACGGGGCGCGAGACATGATCAGTTCAACGGACCGAACGCTACTGCGCGATTTGGCATCGAGGTATCTCGACATCTGTCATGCGGAGGTTCAGCGCGAGCGGCGCGACGCGTGGCGGCGGCACAACAGTCTCAGGCCGACGCGCCCCTTGATTTACGTGCGGGCGTTTGCGTGGTCCGAAATGCCGGAGTCGACATGCGTTTGCGAAGATTTTTCCCTCCGAACGTACGAGAACTTCTTCCGCCACGCCCTGTTCTGGAATTCATTGGGGGATGATTCGATCTTCAAGCCGTGGGTAACGGTGGAGGCCGTCTGCGTTACGCCGCCGGACGGCGTGTGGGGCCTGCCGACGCGATGGATCGCCGGAACCGATCCCCGCGGCTCGAAACGGATGGCCCCGCCTATCGTTCGTCCTGAAGACGCGCACCGGCTTGTGCCGCCGCATCACCGGATTGACGCGACAGAAACGGGGCGGCGGGCCACCATGCTTGATGAGGCTCTCGGCGGGACGATACCGGTCGTCGTAAACCGAGCGCCGGCCTACCGCGCATGGGATGCGGATATCTCGACGCAGCTTGCGCAGTTGCGCGGACTCGACCAGATCATGATCGACATGCTTGAACGGCCTGAGTGGCTGCACGGTGTGCTCGCGTTCATGCGCGACGGGATTCTGAGGGTCCACGAGGAAGCGGAACAGGCGGGGGACTGGACCCTCTTGGCGCACGAGAACCAGGCGATGCCCTACGCGGAGGAACTGGATGATCCGGCGTGGGATAGGCGTAGCGTGACGCGCGATAGGCTTTGGTGGTTCTGCGCATCGCAGGAGACGACGCTCGTCGGGCCGGCCCTGTTCGATGAGTTCATGCTGCAATACCAACGGCCCATCATCGAGAAGTTCGGCCTTCTCGCCTACGGCTGCTGCGAGGACTTGACGCTCAAGATACCGGTCTTGAGACGAATCCGAAACCTTCGGCGGATTGCAGTCTCGCCGATGGCCAACGTGGCGAAGTGCGCCGAGGAGATTGGGAAGGATTATGTGCTGAGTTACCGGCCGAGTCCATCCGACATGGTCGGCTACGGGTTTGACGCCGACCGCATCCGGCGGATTCTGCGCCGCGACCTTGCCGCATGCGGCGAGTGCCACACGGATATCACCCTCAAGGACGTCGAGACCGTGCAAGGCGATCCCACCCGCGTGCGGAATTGGGTGCGGATCACACGCGAAGTGATTGAGGAGATGTTCTGAGAGCCGTAGGGTGGGTGCAGCGAAGCGGAACCCACCTTTCGAGTCCCACCTGAAAGACGGTGGGTTTCGCTTCGCTGCACCCACCCTACGGCTGCTTTGCTGCGCGTTTCCTGGCGGCTGGTTTCTTCACCTTAGCCCGCGCGGGTGACGTCTTTTCGTCTGCGTTCGAATCGGAGCGCTGGCCGATGGGGTGCGCTTGGAACCATTTGATCATCGGCTGCACGATTTCCGTTCCGATCTCGGACCCCATGGCGAGATCCACGTGGCTGTAATCCGCAACATGCCCGTTTCCCTTCGATAGGATCAGGAGCTTCTTGTCTTTGATCGGGATATTCCCGAAGAAGCCCTCGGCCATGTTTAGCGGGACAAAAGGATCGCCTGCACCGAAGATCGCGAACAGAGGAACGTCGAGTTTCCTCAGGCTTTCAAATACCTCGACTGATCCGTTTTTGACGTGCCACTTGTTCGTTTGGGCGGCGGCGGCAAGCGATTGGGCTACGCCTAAGGGTGGTGCATCGACTGCGACAAAAAGGTCACGAGTCTTTGCCAGCTTGCGGTTCATATTGTTCCAGTTGATGGGCAGAATCTCGATCTTCGGCTTGAACCGCACAAGGATCCCTATAAGGATCCACTGAACGGCGCGGAACAAATGCCAGGACAAGCTGCGGAAGACTAGAAGAAAGCGCGGCGGATGCAAATTGACGCCATCGAATCCGATCGGCGCCCCGAGCGTCGTGCCGCTGGCAATGTGCTTCGGGCCAAACACAAGGTCGTATGCATAAAGCAGCATGCCGCCCATGGAATGTCCCACCCAATGGACCTTGTCGAAGCCCGTAGTTTTGCGAATGTACTCAATGGCGGCAGGGATGTCTCTGAACAGGTGGTCATCGATGGTTCCCTCGTTGATGCTGTGCCCAAACGGCGGAATCGCGCTTCGTGCGCCACGCAGGTCGATGAGCCAGCAATCGTAGCCCTGCTCGGCAAGAAGATCCGCCATTGACTCGCCGGGAGGCGCCGCGAAGTTCCACTGGTTGGACATGAACCCGTGACACATGAACACGGGATGGCCGGGACCTTTCCGCGCCTTGTGCCGGCACAGCCGAACCTGCCACAGGTCGGGTGTCGTGACCATGTGCACTTCGTCGGCGGTAACGGGAGCGGTGTATGAAGATGCTACGAACGCCCAGATGATGACCGCCGCGAGAAACAGCAGTATAGCGAGGCACAGCCAGAGCACGATCGTCAATATCATTCTTCAAGCACTCCTTCCGCGTTACAGCCCCTCTGTTCGAGGTGTCTCAAAACAACCTTCGCGAGCGCATCGCTGAAGCCGGGCAGCGCCGCGATTTCCTCAACGGAACTACTGCGTATTCCGGCAATAGACCCTAAACGCATCAAGAGCGTTCTCGCACGGTTCGGGCCCACGCCGGGAATCGACGTGAGCGAGGTGCGCAGGGTCGCTTCTTTCCGTTTCTTGCGGTGATAGGTTATGGCGAACCGATGCGCCTCGTCCCGCAGCCGCACCATGAATTGTACCACGGGACCGTGCTGCGGTGGAACGATCGGGTTCGCGCGGCCCGGGATAAAGAAGCGTTCCGGCGAGTGCTCCTTGCCTTCCGAGCGGGACTTCGCCATTCCAAGCGCGGGCAGATCATCAATCCCCAAGTCCTCGAACGCGGCCTGCGCGACGCCGAGCTGTCCTTTGCCGCCGTCGATGACGACGAGGTCGGGCAGGTCATTCTCCTCGATGCCTCGCTTGAACCGGCGCATCAGGATCTCGCGAAGCATTGCGTAGTCATCTTGTCCCTCGACGGTGCGGATGGCGAAACGGCGGTAGCGGGATTTGTTCGGCAGGCCGCCTTCGAAGGTGACCATCGAGCCCACGGCCCGGCTTCCTTGGAGGGTCGATACGTCGAAGCACTCGATGCGGCCGGGCGGTTTGCTCAGCTTGAAGGTTTGGCGCACCTGCTCGATGAGGTCAAGGTTGGCCTGCTCGGCAAGCTGCTTTTCATGAAAGCTCCGCTCGGCGTTTCGCACGGCGAGTTCGACGAGCGCCCGCTTGTCGCCGCGCTGAGGGCACCTGACTGTTATCGCCACGCCATGATTCTCGCTGAGCACCTCCTCGAGCGCTGAAGCGTCCTCTAGCTCGACCGGTACAAGGATCTCGGTGGGGATAGTCGGGATCTGTGAGGAGTATTGGACAAGAAACGAACTGAGCAGTTCGTCGATCGGCATCTCGCACTGCTCGAACGAATACGCGCGGCCTCCGACCATCTTGCCGCCGCGGAAGAAGATGACCTGGATCTCCGTAAAGCGGCCCTCACTGTAGAAACCGACGATGTCGCGGTCCTCTGCGCCGGGCACGGCCACGGTCCGCTGGCGCTCGATGGTGCGTTGCATTGCGTAGAGCCGGTCTCGGATCGCGGCGGCTTTCTCGAAATCGAGTTTCTCAGCATGTTGGGCGATCTGTTCCTGTAAACTCTTCTCGACGTCCGCGGCACGACCTTCAAGCAACATCACGACTTGCGCCACAATCTCGTGGTAGGCTTCGCGATCGATCAAGCCTACGCACGGCGCCGTGCACTGCTTCATCTGGTAATAGAGACAAGGCCGGGTCCGGTTGTGCAATACGTGATCCGAGCAAAGGCGCAACGGGAAGATGCGGCGGATCATGCGGAGGGTCTCGCGCACCGACTGCGCGCTGGTGTACGGCCCGAAATAGCGGGCGCCGTCTTTCTTGTACCTGCGGACGACCGTGATGCGCGGGAAATCCTCGCGGAGATTGAGGCGCAGGCTGACGTACGTCTTGTCGTCTTTCAGGCGGATGTTGTAGCGCGGCCTGTATTGCTTGATAAGGCTGTTTTCGAGCAGTAGCGCCTCTTTCTCGCTCGTGGTAACAAGAAGCTCGATGTGCGCCACGCGTCTCATCAGGAACTTGATGCTGTAACGCGAGTCCGTTTCGTTGAGGTACTGCCGCAAGCGTGCGCGGAGGTTTTTGGCCTTGCCGACGTAGATGGGCTTGCCTTTGTCGTCGGACATGATGTAGCAGCCCGGCGACGTGGACACGCGCGAAACATCAAACGATTCGAGAAACGCTTCGGGAGTGCGCCGCTGGACAGGTTCGCGCGTGAGATCGATGCGCTCGGAGGAGCTAATACTCTGTGATGATGCCATCCGTTTACTATATTCCCCGTCACGGCGGACCCGCAAGGGACGGAATTTGAGACGCTTCTTGATTGGGTCCCGGTATCGTGGCAGAATTGGTTCCTGTAAAGAAGGGAAAGGAGCGGGACTTGAGCACAACTCACAGACTTACAGCGGTAATCGAACGTGAGGGTGAATGGTTCGTGGCGCTGTGTCCCGAACTGGACGTAGTCAGCCAGGGCACAACCGTTGAGGATGCCCGTGCGATGTTGACCGAGGCGGTGCAACTCTTCCTGGAGGCTGCGTCCGAGGAGGAAATACGGGAACGCCTTCATACCGAGGTCTATATCGGTTCGTTAGAGGTGACTGTTGGCTAGGCTAAGGGTCCTTTCGGGGGAAGAAGTATGCGCGATTCTTGAAACGCAGGGGTTCCGCCGAGTCCCCTCACCGTGGCAAATCCCGCCGACTCAGCCGTTGGTGGTAAAGCCGTTCAGTAAAGCCGCCTTCGGTGAGGAACTGCTGTTCCAGCTTCTGGAGTTGCCGTCCCAAGAGATAGGTGGCTTGGTTGATTAGACAAATGAGAGCGTTAGCGGCTGCTTCGGGCGAAGCGGTTCGGAAGGAATAGGGGTCGGACCTGTCGGACATGTCAGACCTGTCGGACGCGTCGGACTTGTACTGCCTTCGCACCGCCAATGCCTCAGGCGAATCCTTGTCCCAGATGCGCAATCCGCGCTGGCGGAGGAAATCCTGGTAGTCAAGAAGCAGTTCCTCAAGGCTGGCCCGGGCTACGCCTGTCAGTTTGAGTTCCATCTTTCTGGATGTCGCGGAAGCCATGCTGCCTTCTGCAATGTTCTGAACGCCGCTCCGCGCGGCTTGGACCATTTGATCGTGCGTTCGCGAACGCTTGTCCAGAAAGCGGTCGCAGAAGAGGACCGTTGCGTCGTAGACGGTTTGGGCGGATTGGAAGCTGCGCAGCTTGTGATAACCGCCGTGAGGTTGGATCAGGTCGTCCTTGCCGCGCATTGGAACGCTCCCTTTGTAGATGGTTCCATGATATCCCATCCCCTCTGTTTAGTCCAAACCGGTGGACAGCCGTCTGACTTGTCTGACTGGTCCGACTGGTCTGACCTGTCTGACACGTCTGAGGTGATTCACGCCAATCACGTCGGCTAGACTCAGTTGAAAGGCTGAGTCATGAACGATTCCGCGAAAGACATGCGTCGCTGGCAGGAGCACTTGCAGGGGGAGGTGGATGCCGCGTACCTATACACGGAACTCGCGCGGATCGAGCAGGATGAGGTCCGGAAGACAATCTTTGAACGGCTGGCTGCGGTCGAGGATCGTCACGTGTCGCTGTGGCTGACGACGCTGAAGGAACATGGGGTCCAAGAGCCGCAGCGTGGTCCATCGGTGCGGGCCCGCGGCATGGCACTGCTGGCACGTTTGTTAGGCCCCGAATCGCTCTTGCGCATCCTATTGCACGAAGAAGGCCAGGAGGTGAAAGGTTACCTGGCGCTTCACGAGGAGAGTACGCCGGGAACGGCGAAAGACGCTGCACTGAAGCTGGCGCGGGAATCAGCCCATCACGCGCAGACGTTGCAGAAACTATCGGGGCGTCCCGGGGAGGCGTGGCACAACATTGCATCGGGTGGTTTCCTGCGCAACGTCGTGTATGGGTTCAACGATGGGCTAACGGCCAATTTCGGGCTCGTAGCCGGGGTGCTCGGCGCTAACTTCACGATTCCGCATATCCTGCTTTCGGGCATTTCGGGCACGGTCGCCGACGCGCTGTCCATGGGAGCGTCGGGGTATCTCGCGGCAAAGAGCGAGCGAGAAGTGTACGACTACGAGATCGCCATGGAGCGTGAAGAGATCCGACTGATGCCCGAGTTGGAGCAGGAGGAACTCGCCCTTATCTACGAAGCCAAAGGCATGAAGCCCGACGACGCGAAGGCGCTTGCCGCGGAGGCGATGAAGACGCCCGAACGTGTTCTCGAGGAAATGGTCCGCGAGGAATTGCAGATCGGCGCCGAACACAGCTCCCCGATGCAGCAGGCCGTCACAACAGGCGTGGCCACGGCGGTCGGGGCCTTGATTCCCGTTATCCCCTTCCTGTTCTTGAACGCACGCGCCGCGGCATGGACCTCGTTTATTATTGCCATGCTCACCCATTTCGGCGTGGGCGCGGCCCGCAGCATATTTACCGGGCGCGGCATTATCCGTAGCGGATTCGACATGTTCATCGTCGGCCTCGGCGTAGCCGCCGTCGCTTACGGCATCGGTGACCTCCTGGTCCGTCTTCTCGCCGGCGCCTAAAGGGCGGATGACCCATCTACTCGCTCAACCCTTTTCCGTACCTGTCGATGGGTAGCCTGCCAGGATCATTGGAAGAGGCTTCAATTCGCGCCTCAAGGGATCTAACGCGAGCCCGAGCGCCTCGAGTGTAAACGCGCCGAGCAACTGACTGTCGCCTTCTTCGCCGAAGACGACATCCGCGCCGCCAATGAGATCGCCGTACTTGAACAGTGCGATTCCCCTCTGCCGGGTTATCTTTGAGCCGTCCGCCAGGCGAAACACCTGTTCGGTCAGCGGCTTGATGCCCAACTCGTTCAGCATGGGAGCGGGGATGACGGAATAGATAGCACCCGAATCGACGAGCAACTCGATCTTCCGAGTAACCTCCGGCGTTGCCGGATTGCCCACTTCGATTTCCAGGACGTTCAAGCCCAAGGCATCCTCCGAAGTCTCTCAAGCCACTATAGCACGCCAGTGGACATGGATGATCGCTTTTTGGGTTTTTCTCCCAAAGGGCAAAGGATTACACTTGACTTCCTGTTAGAGCTTGTACGGAAAGGTTCCGGGATGGCTTTCGAGAACTGGGTGCCATGGATAAGACGGCGTCGCTTTCTGCTGTTATGGCCAATGAATGGCCTCACACGACGCCGTCTTATCCATGCCACCCCCCGGAGCCAAGGGACTTTCCATACTCGCTCTTAGAGCGTTTACATGGCACGTGGGGCAGACTGACAGTCCGCCCCACGTGCCGCGTGACTCGGTGATTTCTGATGGAGGGAGCGGATGATGGGCTTGCCAAGACAGTGGTTGATGATGCTTGCACCTGTGTTGCTTCTAGTCGGTTGGCGCTCGGGCGCTCTGGCGGCGCCGGGGGATTGGCCGGAACCGCGCCAGAATGCACACCTGACGGGTGTTCAGCCTCTGGCTGGCGCGATGAAGACGGCGCCGATTGTGATCGGGAAATATGACCTCGGCCGTTCCGCGCCGAGGGTTACCGGCGTCACGGCGGTGAACGGCGGCGCGCCCAAGGGCCTGTGCGTGGTCGCCGGATCGTTACTGTGCTACGACACCGCGGGCGCGTTGCAGTGGAAATGCCATCCGCCGGGACTCAATTTCACCGCGATCACATCGGCGGAGGATCTCGATGGCGATGGCAAGACCGAGGTCTTGTTGTCCGCAGGCAGACCGTGCGAGCCGTATGGTGCGGCGGTGCTGGTGTCGCTCGATGAGGGCCGCGTGCTGTGGCGCTACGATGTCGAGCCGATGTCCTATGCGTGGTACCTTTTCGCGGATCACTATCTGCCGAAGACGCCGTCGAAGCAGATCGTGGTACTGATGCACGCGTATCCGCCGGATCCGAAGAACGGCTATATCGCCTTATTCGAGTTCGCGAAACCTGGGGAGTCGCCGATGCAGAAGTGGCGGTACGATTTCAGCGAGTACACGTGTTTTCCTTCGCTGCTTCAGACGGATCTGGATGGCGACGGCGTTCTCGAGATGGTGATCGAGACGCATAGCCGGATGTGGATACTCGACGCAGTTACAGGTGCGGTGAAGCAGTTCTACAAGTGGGACGTATCGCCCGCCAACGTCCGCAGCTATGGATATGTCAAGTTCGTGGATCTGAACGGCGACAAGCGCGACGATTTTCTCTGCATCGCAAGTTTCGCGCAACACCATGAGGTGCTGCTGAACAAGGATGGCAAGATGGAGAAGGCCTGGGGCTACGGCTGGCCTGAGAGCGTGACGACGGGCAAAGTGGCCACAACATGGGCCGAGCCGCCGTACACGGACATCGACGGCGACGGCAAGTTCGAGATCGTGCTTTCGATGTACAACTCGGAAAGGGAGAATGCGTGGCTGCTGCGGATCTACGACGCGGTCACGGGAACGCTGAAATACCGCCTTCCAAACGAGATCGCCGTATCGTGCATCGACATCGATCACGACGGCGTCGCGGATATATTGGCTAATGAGTCCTCAGACCCGACGCGGACGTCGATCAAGGGCGCGCGGCTCTACTTTGTCCGCGATGGGAAACTTGAGGCGATCTGGCGTGATGATACGTTGAAGGCCATCGGCTCGGCAGGAGCCTCGCCCTCCCAGAGTGGGGCGGAGGTCGCGCGGGTCGAACGCGGCGAGGAGAAGTTTGCCCTCCAGATGGATGCCGCGAAAAACGTCACGTTGGTTCCGTGGGAGAAGCCCGTGAAAGAGAACCGCCAGGAGTTCTCGGCCGTCCCGGCGATTGTTGGGCCGGCGTTTCCGGTGCTACTCGCCGCTGATGTGGACGCCGATAGCCGGAATGAGGTGGTCTCGTATCAGGAGCCCTTGGTGAAGATCCTGAAGTTTGCGGACGGGGCGCTCTCGTCGGTCGGAGAATACGCTTCCACCGCCGTGCCGGTCATTGCGGACCTTGACGGGGACGGCAAGGCCGAAATCGTCCTGAGCACCGTTTCTCCCGAAGCTCCTCCGATCGTCGAAGCCAAGACACCGTCGCAGGAGGACAAGACGCTCTGGCGCGTGCAGTGTCCGCCGCCCGATCGGACTGGCATGCCGCAGCCGAGGAAAGCCTACATGCGCGCGGCGCACTTCACAGGGAAGCCGACGCCCGACCTATATCTGTGGGCCGGCACACCCGTCGTGCGAAGCATGGGTCTTGAGGGAACGACAGGCCGGATCCTCTGGGACAAGGGCGAGACGCCCGGTATCGAGCGATACTGGGGCGCGAGCGTAAACCTGGCGTCCGTGTTCGACTTTGATGGCGACAAAAAGGAAGACCTCGTCTTCACGAATCCGGACTATTACTGCGTTGCGTCGGGCGTAACGGGCGATCCTTTGCTGGGTCCGTTGTTTCCTCCGCAGATCTTCAGCCAACCGTCGCAGGGCCTCTACACGTTTCCCGCGATTCTGGAGCAGAGCCATGGCGAGCCGACCGTGTGCCTGATTGACGGACACTACTTTCAGGCCGCCATGTCGTTGCACGCGAAGCCGTATTGGTACAAGGTCCCCGCTCCGGGCGAGAACCGCACGGCCTGCGAGGGATTCCTTCGCACACCCGAGGGCGCATGGCTCATGGGCTTCGGGCGGCAGAACGGCAACTTGGCGTGCGTCAACGTTTCCGACGGCAGCGTGCGTTGGGAGTTGCCCGTCGAGGCGTCTTGCTCTGATGTTATCACCTGTGACGTGGACGGAGACGGCTCGCAGGAGTTTGTGTTCGGCACGAGTCACAATGCGCTTTACGCGGTCGGCGACGGCGGCGACAAACCGCGCGTGGTCTGGAAAGCGGAACTAAGCGGCGCGGCAGGCGCCCCCATCGTCGCCGATATCAACGGCGACAACAAGAGCGAGATTATCGTGCCAACGTCCGATGGTTACGTACAGGTCTTCGGGATTGGGAAGGAACAAAAGGATGGATAGCCTCCTTGGCATCCTTCCGGAAAGTGTAAGTTTTCACTGAAAGCCGCAGACCCAGCGCGCAAGCGATTTCGGCCATTGTCTCGATGGTGAAATTCGCCCTCTCGTTCAAAACACGCCCCACATATTGCCTCGACTTTCCCAGTCTGGTTGCCAGGGTATTCTTGTTCAGCCCCGTGCGCTCCATCGCGCGCAAGATATCCTCGACGAATCGTGCCTTGAGGAACTCCGCTACGAACCGCGGATCCGCGTCAAGCGCGGCAGCGACTGCCCTCACTCTCTCGGCTGTTCGTTCCGTGCGGGGAACTCTACGCAGCAGTTCCCGAACACCGGAAGGGATCTGTTGTCTGTTGCTTCTTCCCATGTCAACTCAAAAGTTTACACCGCCTCCATTGGCAATATCGATCTTTGGTGCCGCTGAATAATGGGACCTATGGGCGGATGGTTGGTTTGGGAAAACTCAGGATTGCTTCAGGCATTTGAGTAGTTTCGGCAGGGTCTCTGCGGCGGGGCCTTTCAGGAAGGCGTGCGTCACGGTTTGGGTGAAGTCGGTCTCTTCGATATTGGCCTCGATGATGAAAGCGCCGTGTTGATGGGCCAGCACGGGAAGCCGCGCCGCGGGATAGACCTGCGCGGAGGTTCCGACGACGATGAGGACGTTGCATTTCTCGACGAGGAGGGCTGATTGCACGAGGGCCTCGCTCGGTATCGCTTCGCCGAACATGACGACGTCGGGCTTCATGAGCGTGCCGCAGAAGCAGTAGGGCGGGGTGCTGCCGTGCTGACTCAGGTCGAGCGGATCCCGATGCCGGCATCGCGGGCACACGAGCCATCGCGCGTTTCCGTGATATTCGATGACGTTTTGGCTCCCGGCGTCTTGGTGCAGGTTGTCCACGTTCTGCGTTACGACCGCGGTCAGTTTGCCCATTCGTTCGAGCTCCGCCAGAGAGTGGTGGGCGGGATTGGGCTTGCAGTCGGCGAGAGTCGTGGCCAGATCGCACCAGAACTTCCAGACTTTCTCCGGGTTCCGATTGTATGCTTCAATCGTCGCGTATTCGTCCGGAGGGAACCTCTCCCAGATGCCGCCGTGCCCGCGAAAGGTGGGGATGCCGCTCTCGGCCGAGATCCCTGCGCCCGTCACAGCCACCGCCGAGGCCGCACTCCTTATGGCATCGGCCGCCAGGCGATACGGATCCATCATCGCCCGGCCTCCAGCCTTTCGAGGCCGTGCATGTACGGACGCAGCACAGGAGGAATGATCACGCTGCCGTCCTTCTGCTGGTAGTTCTCCAACACCGCCACGACCGTCCGCCCGACGGCGAGGCCCGACCCGTTCAGCGTGTGGACGAATTCGGGTTTTTTCTCGCGGCGGAATCGGATGTTTGCGCGGCGGGCCTGGAAGTCCGTGTAGTTCGAGCAGGAACTGATCTCGCGATACTTGTTCTGTCCCGGGAGCCACACCTCGATGTCGTATGTTTTCGAGGAAGCGAATCCCGTGTCGCCCGAGGAGAGGGTCACGACGCGGTGCGCAAGGCCCAGCTTCTGCAGGATGGTCTCGGCGTCGTGCGTGAGCTTCTCGAGTTCCTCCCACGACTGGTCCGGTTTTGTGAACTTCACGAGTTCGACCTTGTTGAACTGGTGCTGGCGGATCATGCCGCGCGTGTCCTTTCCGTACGACCCGGCCTCGCTGCGGAAACACGGTGTGTACGCTACGTATTTGATGGGAAGCCGGTCCGCATCGAGGATCTCGTCGCGGTGGATGTTGGTGACCGGCACTTCCGCCGTCGGTATGAGCCAGAGGTCGAATCCTTCGACGCGGAACAGATCAGCCGCGAACTTCGGGAGCTGGCCCGTGCCGCGCATCGACTCGGAGTTCACCATGAACGGCGGGAGGACTTCCGTGTAGCCATTCTCGCGCGTGTGCGTATCCAGCATCAGGTTGATGACCGCCCGTTCGAGAAGGGCGGCGGCGCCCTTCGACAGCGAGAACCGGGCGCCGGTGATCTTGGCGGCGCACTCGAAATCCAGGATGCCCAGATCTTGGCCAACGTCGACATGGTCCTTCGGCTCAAAATCAAACTCCGGTGGCGTGCCCCAGAGGCGCTCGACGCGATTCGCGGAGTCGTCCGTTCCCACCGGCACGGTCTCGTGGAGAACGTTGGGAACCAACAGGAGCTTCGCCTCGAGGTCCGCGTCCGCCTGTTTCACCTTCTCATCAAGCTGTTTGGCCCTCTCGCTTACCGACTTCATGGCCGCGATGGTCTCGGAGGCATCCTGCTTGGCCTTCTTCAGTCGGGCGATTTCCTCGGAGGCGCGATTCTGCTCGGCCTTGAGCTGCTCGAGATCGTAAAGTAACTGCCGGCGCGAGGCATCGGTCCGGAGGATCTCGTCGAGGTCCAAGGGATTTCCTCGGTTCTCCAGGGTCTGACGGACGACGTCGGGGGTCTCGCGCAGCAGTTTGATGTCAATCATCTCAGCATTTCCTTTCCTCCAACCAGAATATGCACATCACTTCGCACCTCGCACCTCGCACTTCGCACTACGCACCTTGTTTTCCTCGCATGGCGTTGAGAAGGCGATCGAGATCATCGAGGCTATAGTACTCGATCTCGATCCGGCCCCGATGCCCGCGCATTGTGCGGACGGTGACCTTTGAGCCAAGAACGCCCCGCAATTCGTCCTCGATCCGGGCCACGTTCGGGTCCTTGGCCGCGACGGACTTCTTCCGTTTCGGTTCGGGGGGCGCGGCGAGCTTCTCGGCCTGTCGCACGGACAAGCCCTGGGTGATAATCTTGCGGGCGGCGGCGCGCTGGGCGTCCTGTGAAGGCAGTGCCAGCAACGCCCGGGCGTGCCCCATCGTGAGCGAACCGTCGATAACGAACGACTGAAGGTCCGCAGGCAGGTTCAGCAGACGCAGCGTGTTCGTCACCGTGACGCGCTTCTTGCCCACTTCATCGGCGAGTTGCTCCTGCGTGTAACGATACTCGTTGATGAGCGCCTGGTACGCCTGAGCCAGCTCGATGGGATTGAGATCCTCGCGCTGGATATTCTCGATGAGTCCGAGCTTGAGCAGGTCCGAATCGGGAACGTCGCGGCAAAGGGCCGGGATGGTTGTCAGGTCGGCCATGATGGCCGCGCGGACCCGCCGTTCGCCGGTGACCAATTCGTAAGCATCTCCGGTTTTACGAACGATAACGGGTCCCTGCACGCCGTCGCGCCGGATCGACTCCGCGAGTTCTTGCAGCGCATCTTCATTAAACGCCTTTCGCGGCTGCTTCGGATTCGGATGGATCGCGTGCGGGTCCAGATGGAGAATCCGATCCTCGTCGCCCAACAGGGGCTCCGCAGGTTTCATGGCCGGCGGGGGACGGTCCAGGTCCACGGAAATGAGGGCGCCCAGTCCCTTGCCCAAACCCTTCTTCTTTAGTTCAGCCACGTGAAAGCACCTCCCGCGCCAGCGCCAGATAGGCCCGCGCCCCCGCAGATTTCAGATCGTAAAAGATAACAGGCTTCCCAAAGCTGGGCGCCTCGCTTAACGTCACGTTGCGCGGGATGACCGTTTCATAGACCTTTGGGCCGAGATGCGCCCGCACGTCTTCCATGACCTGCCGCGACAGATTGGTGTACTGGTACATCGTGAGCAGCACGCCCTGAAGCCGCAACAATGGGTTCAGATTATCCCGCACAAGCATGATCGTGTGCAGGAGTTCGCTGAGCCCTTCGAGGGCATAGTACTCGCATTGGAGCGTAACGATCACGCCGTCGGCCGCGACGAGCCCGTTCAACGTCAGCAACCCCAACGAAGGAGGACAATCGATGAAGATGAACTCGAACTCCTCGCGGAGCGCTTCCAGTTGCTGCCTCAGCCGGAACTCCCGGTGAGGGACGCTGACGAGTTCGACCTCGGCCCCGACCAGTTCCTTGTTGGACGGGATCATCTTCAGGTTATCCATCAGCGTCGGCTGCATCACGTCTCGCAACGGAACCCCGTCTACAAGGGCATGATAGATCGTACGATCGAGTGAATTCCGGTCGATGCCCAAGCCGCTGGTCGCATTCCCTTGCGGATCGAGGTCAATAAGCAGCGATCCGCGGCCGGCCGCCGCCATGCACGCCGCGAGATTGACGGCCGTCGTCGTCTTGCCCACCCCGCCCTTCTGATTGGCGATGACGATCACCCGCCCCGGCGGGCTGGATGGGATCCCCTTCGCATTGGATACCGCTGAGGCTGGATTTGAATCATGTAGCATCATACTTTTAGCCACATATCTATATAGCTATCATGTTAACACCCGGCGCAGGCCCCGCCCTCCCGAGGCATCCGCAAAAGGTCTCGCCCACCGATTCACTGCATCAAAGCACGTATGATACGGCCCATGCCCCGCCAAGTCAACAGCCGCGTAATCTTACAGCCGCGGGCGCTGCGACGCAGTAGGGGCGGTCTTTCCAAAACCAGCCCCAGGATGATTGCATACCGCGATCGAGGCTTGCGATCACG
>Ga0315274_10008407_pt1 | contig 14949 bp, 10 predicted proteins | sample YL17G02_20_MG_FD_203700 | JGI IMG/M metagenome (GOLD analysis project Ga0315274, IMG submission 203700) | Sediment microbial communities from Yellowstone Lake, YNP, Wyoming, USA - YL17G02_20 | ecosystem: Environmental > Aquatic > Freshwater > Lake > Sediment | place: USA: Wyoming | collected... | reverse complement strand
TGTACTCGGCAAAGCCGAAGATCACCCAGTCCTCGGCCGCACCGGGCGTAAACGTCATCGTCGTCTTGGTCTGATACGCCGTCGAGGTGGTGGACACTTCCGTGTCACTTGCGGTGAACTGGTACGTCGGCGCGGCCGTTACGATTATCGACAGCGCCTGGTCGTCCGTGTCGGGAGTACCCTGGGAATCGGTAACGCGCACTGTGAAGTTAGATGTCTGCGCCGTCGTCGGCGTGCCCGATATCGTCCCGGTTGAACTGCCAAGGGATAGTCCCGCGGGCAGGGAACCGGATAGCACCGACCACGTGTAGGGCGTAATGCCACCGGTGGCCACCAAGGTCTGGCTGTACGCCGCCCCAATCACGCCGTTGGGCAGGCTGGTCGTGGTTATCACCAGATCAGCGGGAATAATCGTTATCGACAGCGCCTTTGTGGCCGTGTCGGCCGGCGTCTGAGAATCAGTCACCCGGACCGTGAAGTTAGAGGTCCCGGCGGTCGTAGGAGTACCTGAGATGACTCCGCCAGAACTCAAGGAGAGTCCGGCGGGCAACGAACCCGACGCCAATAACCAGCTGTACGGCGTTACGCCGCCGGCGGCCGCAAGCGTCTGGCTGTACGCGACGTTTACCTGGCCGTTCGGCAGGCTCGACGTCGTTACCGAGAGGTCAACCGGTATCACGATCGACAGCGCCTGATCGTCCGTGTCGGGCGTCGGCGTCTGGCTATCGGTCACGCGAACGGTGAAGTTAGACGTCCCCGCAGTCGTCGGCGTTCCGGAGATCGTCCCGGTCGAACTGCCGAGCGACAGTCCGGCGGGCAGTGAGCCGGAAACTACCGACCAACTGTAGGGCGTCGTGCCGCCAGTGGCGGCAAGAGTCTGAGAATACGCAACGCCGATCTGGCCGTTGGGCACGCTCGTAGTGGTTATGACGAGATCGGCCGGCCCGCTTACCACTTCGTAGCAACCGATATCATAGGCCCCTCCCTGCGGCCGGGAATTGCCCTCAATGTCGGCGATCACCTCGGTAAGCGTCGTGCCCGCGTTTATGGCGGGGGAGCCGGCCTTGAGGTGATAGTCGCTACCGGGCGTGACGAAGAGCGCGCTCGGCGTCGACAGGAACGAGTGCGCGTCGTAGCCGTAAGTCTTCCAGGTGGCGAAGCTTATGATGCTATTGTCGTTGTCAACGCTGAACCTGTCGCATACGGCGTTGTAGTCGCTCTCGAACCCGGAAGGCGCGGAGCCCCACAGCTTGATGCAGCCGGAATTGGTGTTGGGATTGTAGAGGATGTTGTTCTTGATCTTGTTGGCAGTTGGGTTGGGCACGCCGTCCGAAAGCGGCATGTTGACGCAGTACTTCGAGCCGGAGGGCATGTCCACGGTATTGTTGTAGACGAGGTCGCGGCTGGACCCCTCGGCCCCGTTTACCGCGAAGAGCGCTATACCGCTGCCCAAGTTGTTGTAGATAAGGTTATTGATGATCTTCGAATCGCTGACGCCGTCGCAGTTGATGCCGGTGGAGCCGTTGGAATAGCACCTGTTCTTTTCGATGGTCCAGTAGTTCATTATGCCGTCGCCGCCCATTGACAAGTCGCCGTTGGTGTGGATGCCGCAGTAGGAGTTGGAGTAGAAGTTGTTGCCGCGTATGGTGCCGTAGTTCGCGCTGTTATTGCAGTATGTGCCCATCTGGACACAGGAATAGGATGTATTGCTCTCCACAAGGGCGTAATCACTGTGGCTCATGTAGATGCCGCAATAGCTGGAATGGTGGGTCGTACAATTCCTGACGGTAACGTGATCCGTTACGCGAACATCGATGCAGCGCTGGGTCTGGCTGACGCCGTCGACGGTGAGGCCGTCCACGACCCAGTAACTCACCGTCCCGCCGGCGATCTCGACCTCGAGAACGCCGGTGTGAGTGCAGCGGGCCCCCTGGACGTTGAGGATGACCGTCGCGCCGGCGTCGGCTTTGAGCGTCTTGGGCAAAGACGCGGTGCCGGAATTGTCTATGCGCGCGCCGGTATAGGTTCCGGCCCTTACGATGATCGTGTCGCCGTTACTTATGTGGTCGACCGCCCACTGAATCGTGCGCCACGGACTGCCCGATGAGCCGTCATTGGAGTCGCTGCCGCTCGTGGACACGTAGTACGTGTTTCCCGTCGCGGAAGTGACCGTAATGGAAAGCGCCTGGTTATCGGTATCAGGCGTACCCTGGGAATCGGTCGCGCGGACCGTGAAGTTGGAGGTCCCCGCCGCCGTCGGCGTGCCAGATATTGTCCCGGTCGAGCCGCCAAGCGAGAGTCCGGCGGGCAAGGTCCCTGACACTATCGACCACGTGTACGGCGTAACACCGCCGGTCGCGGCGAGCGTCTGTGAGTACGAGACGCCGACGGTACCGGCAGGCAGGCTCGTCGTGGTGATGTTGAGGTCGGCGGGACTGACGACTATCGACAGCGCCTGGTCGTCCGTGTCAGGCGTCCCCTGCGAATCGGTCACTCTGACCGTGAAGCTCGACGTTTGCGCCGTTGTCGGTGTGCCGCTTATCGTGCCCGTTGACGAGCCGAGCGTGAGTCCGGCGGGCAGGGTCCCCGATAGTACCGACCACGTATACGGCGTGACACCGCCGGTAGCGGCGAGAGTCTGGCTGTATGCTGTCCCAATCGTGCCGCCCGGGAGGCTCGTCGTGGTAATCACGAGGTCCGCGGGCGCGGAGTTCACGACAATTGAGAGCGGCTGGTCGTCGGTCTGAGCGGGGACCTGGCTGTCGGTGACGCGAACGGTGAAATTCGAGGTGCCGGTCGCTGTAGGCGTTCCAGAAATCACTCCCGTCGATGGGGCGAGCGAAAGGCCCGCGGGAAGACTGCCGGAAACGATCGACCAGGAGTAGGGCGTCGTGCCGCCGGTGGCGGCAAGTGTCTGCGAATACGCGAAACCGACCGTGCCGGCCGGCAGGCTCGTGGTCGTGATGTCGGGCGAAGTCGAGCCGTAGATTTCAGGGGGTATCGTGTTGCCGAAGAACTGCCAGATGTACTTTGTAAGCGTCTGGCCGTCGGCGCAAAAGCCGCGGTTGGGATCGGCGGTGTACTGGCAGGTCTTCATCTCCGCCCGAACCCAGGCCTCCAGCGGCCACGGCCAGAGGTTGCCCTGGACAGTATTCCAATTGGTATCGCCCTTGAAAGCGCCGTCAATGCCGAGTTTGTTCATTATCTGAGGGCCTATTTGGCCGCCGCCGCTGCCGGCGGTCTTGAGGAATGAACCGGTTTCCACGCGGACGGGGTAAAGCATGCCGCTGGTCAGCGGGTTATCGGTATAGAAATGCGGCGCCTGCGCCTCGCCCCAGTAGTAGTCGGTGCCGGTCGGCCCACAGTCGTACATGTCGATGTAGTCGTTATTGTAGATGTGCCCGTAAAAGCCCCAGGAGAGGGTGTCGGCAAAGATGCTATTAGTTATCGTCGGGTCGTTGGTGCTCCTGTAGATGCCGACGTCGGCGGCGATGACGTTATTGTACTGGTTCTGGCTGCGGTAGGTAAAGTTATCCCTCCCGACGTCGATCAGGGCCACGCGCTGGACGTCGACGTTGTTGTTGGAGATGTTCATGCCGCCGGCGACCTTGGCGCCCACGAAATCATGGACCGTAAGGTTAGTCGCTTCCTTCCTGAAGTTGGTGCAGCAGAAGGCGTTATTGATCGCCATGCATCCATAGTAGCTGATGTCGACATCGGTCGAGTCCATCGCCTGGAGGAAGGCCCCCGATATTTCAGTGGTGCCGCCGGGGTCGGCCGTCCAGTCCATGGGATTGTCGGAGTCGATGACAATGCAGTTGAGGTACGCCGTTCCCCGCATGTAGTACGCGCAGAATCCGGCCATGCCCATAATGCCGCTGGTTTCGTTCTTGTTGTTCCAGTCGTGCCTCACTACACAGCGCCGGTAGAGGTTATCGCCGCCTGGCTCGCCGGTGCTGGTGAAACTGTAACTCTGGAACTTGTAGCGGCCTTTGCCGAAGGCAATGCAGTCTTCGAAGAGGTTGTGCTTGCCGCCGATGCCGAAGGCGGCCGCGTTCCCCTCGGTGGCGCCCTCGGAGGCTATCTGCTTCCAGTAGATCCAATCGGTGTTGGTATAGGTCTGGATGCCGTCGTAGCGCATACCCCAGAACTTGATGTACCTGATGTACTTGCCGGGGTCCGTGTCGGGATAGTGGGCGATGTTGATGCCCGCCTCACCGTCGAACTTCACCTTGAGCGGCTGGTCGACGGCGACGCCGTCAAGGCCGGGGATGTTCTTGGCGCGGATGACGGTGAAGTTGCCCGCGGTGCCCGAAGGGGGGTACTGCGTATGGCTTATGTTGTTGGCCGCGCCGGTGTACGTCCCGTCGTCAATCGTGAGCGTGTCGCCGCCGGACATGACGGCAAACGCATGTTGGAGCGTCAGGAGCGGCTGCGCGGGATTCGTCCCATCATAACTGTCGCTGCCGTTTGTGGCCATGTAGTGCGTGTCCCCGCACGCAGCCTGCGCAAGCAGGAAAACCGCGAAAACAAGAAACAGCCGCGCCGCAACACAACCCGAACCGAACCCCAAACCCCTGCGATTAGTGGCGTTCATTTCCTCCTCCATTTCCCGGCCATAGGGCCCCGAAAAAGGCACACGAGAGCCCATACAAGCGCCTTGGTTTTATGATTCCTTGTCCTCCCTATTGCGGAAGCCGGCGGGATGCCCGCGAAGTACAGTCAATGGCGTGATTCGAGTGGGCACGACGCCCCACACCGAGACCGACAGGATTAGCGGCATAGAAATGCTTGGATGCGCTCCGGCACCCCCTCCGCGTTGAACATGAACAGGTCTTTGTGTCTGCGCGGGCGGCGGCGGTGCATTGCCGGAGTTCATGGTGGTAACGAAGTGCAGGATGCAAGCCCGCGACAGCAATGGATGTATTTGTAACACCGTTTGCGCGCACGTCAACGGAAAAATAAGGGAAAAATGAAGATCGTCCTCAGATGAATATTGGTGCGGTGTCGCCGAAAGCAGACGGAGCGGATTCTATTGGCCGCAAAGGGGGCACGTCAGAAGAAATATAAGCGCTGTCGCCCTATTGTCCCCGTACTGTCGATGCGGTTTCAGCGTCTCTCACGCTTCTGGATTTCCAGGAGCGCCGCCTCCATCTCCCTGCGCGCGACGACGCTGCTCAGCATGCGCCCTTCAAGCATCCTCATGGCACCCTCAATCGGGGGAGGCGCAGCCCCTGAGATGGATTCCTCGCGCCTGATTGCGTCTCGAAGAGGTTGCTCGGCTGTAGCGTCACCAATTTGCGCAAGAGCGGACGCGGCCGCACCACGCATCCGGGCAGCGGGGTCGCTGAGCGCTCTTACCAGGAACGGCACAGCCCGGACGTCGCCCGTCCGCGCCAATGCCCGTGCGGCGAACAGCCGCACTGGTTCGGGTCCCGACTCGAGCGCGCCAATCAGAGCATCGACAGCTTGCGCGCCTCCGATTGCACCCAGGGCCTCCGCTGCGTCGACAGCCACGAACAGGTCGCTGTCGTTTAAGGCACGCACGAGGCCCGATATGTCCCTCTGGTCGCGCATCTTGGCCACTTTCTTTCTCGTCGTTCGGAACAGCTTCATCACTACCTCGACCATTCAAGCGGGTGTGCGGCCCGCCGTCATTCCACGGCCTCCAGTATTCACCAAGGCCCGAGCGGCGGCCGACAGGTGCATGCTGAACTATGCGTTTCCTTTCCCCGCGATCTTGATTATGCCCCTTGTCTTGAGTTCAAAAAAGCATTTTGAACAAACACCCACATCTGCACCGGCATCATGCGTTTCAGGGCAGTGCACTCTAAAGAGCGCGGAATGAAGCTCCATCAGGTTGGGCCATTTATAACCACGTTGGCCTGGGATTCGGCAGAAATCAGTTGCCTGCTTCATTGTGCAAATCAGCGTCTTCCCGTGGAAAACGCTGGGCAGCCCACGGCGGTGACACTCTGCGAGAACGACATTCTCATCAAACTGAATGTTATGGGAGACAACAACGCTCGCGTCTCGAATCGCCAGGCGAAATTCCTCAAGCACCTGGCGAAGATCCCGTCCCACTTTCCTGGCTTTGGCAGTGCTGATCCCATGAATTCGGGTTGCATCGCCGGGAATCAGGAAACCATCCGGTTTGATGATGTGAGAACAGGCTGCCGTTTGCCCGCCTCGTTCGTCATATGTTTCCCAGGCAATCTGAACTAACCTGGGCCAATTGGCCACCACAGAGGGCGGACTGTTCCAGGATTTCGGCAAGCCCGTCGTTTCGGTATCGAAAATCAAATACATGAGAAAGCCTAATTCGGGGACAGGTTATTTATTTCACCCTGGGCTTCCTGCCCCTCTTGCCGGGTCGAAGCGACCGCGATAGCCTCCGTTCCACCTTCGCAACAAAACCGCTGTCACCGCAGGGACGCCTGGTATACGTGTTCTTACGTATCCGCGCCGCCACCTCGTCATCCAGCCCCTCCGCCAGCCACTCCGACCAGTCCGCGACTCCCCCGGGAAAAGGCCTTCCCCGGCAAAGCAACTCCTCCGTCGTCTTGCCGACAGGCCTCCCGCAGTGGACGTGCGCGCTTGACCAGGGGTACGCTTCGGCGCGTTTGATCATCCGCGCCCGACGGGCCATACGCAACTTTCTATCCGCGACGGCCCGAATTGTCAAGCGCCATCGCCCAGAGTTAATAACCCTCCCCGAATCATACGAATTTCGAGATTTCGGCGCACAGAATCAGGTTCAGGCAGTTGTTCGGGCTGATCGCCGCCTGTTCGCGCATATCAGGTTGCCTTATTTCCCTGTGTGATCGCAGACATGTAATCGTATAATTCTTCCATTTCTGGACATTCACGCGTAAGCATCAGAAGAGCGGCCAAACGACCTTCGATGAGGAAAAGCGCCATTCGCTCCAGGCTTTCCTTGCGTTTTTCCGCATCCTCTTTCCATGTTGGGATCAACATGCCACGGACGCCATTCAGAAAGATATCTCCGTGTTTCCGGCGGCAAGAGACGTAGTGATTCACAAATCTGCGCACCACCGGATGCCCATCGTAAAGTATGGTTTGCACGGCTTCGGACATAGGGCTTGCATCGCCCTTGCGATCCATCATAGCAACAAAACCGCCAGCTATTCTCTGCAAAGAGTCGCGTAGGAGTTCCTCGTAAAGGTTCAATAGCGTGCGGATATCCTCAGCAGCATCCTTAGCTTTGTCTTTCCTCGCGAATGGCCACATGTTGTACCATCCTGGCCGAGCATTGATTACGTTTATCCGGCTAACACCCCGAACGCGGTTTGGAGTGCCGCATAAGACGCCTGCGGACGCGGCATCGCTTCGCGCCTTCTGGCCATGGCAGCATACTAACCCGTCGCAGACAAAACGTCAACAAGATATAAGCGGGTAATTCCGCGTGTCGGCGCCAGAATTCGCCCTGCGGGTAACAGTGACGTGAGGAGACGGCATGGGCGCGTTGTCAGGAAAGAAGTTCGTATTTAACGCCCAGGGCTTCGGCGGCAGCCGAGAGCGCCTTGTCGGCCGTGACGAGCACGAGTTCGTTACAGAACGCGGCCGAAAGGTGCAGCGCGTCAACCGCTCTCAACGGCGTCGAGAAGCTGCTTATCCACTCGCGGGCCACGACGTATTCCCTGGCCTCGATGGACACGCTCCTGTATTGCCCCTCCGCCAGATGCATCAAGAAGACGGAGAGGAGTTTCTGTGCGGCGTCCTTTGTCAATTGTCCGCTGCGCGTCTTTATCGCGAGAGCCGAGCAGAACTCGAGTTCGACGAGCGGGCTGATCGCCGGGACACCGCGGCCGCGTATGGTCTTTTGTGCGCTCGTGCTGAGCGGCTCCGGGCAGTAGTAGGCAACCAGAACGCTCGTATCGATGTACGGCATCAATACCGCTCCATGTTGCGCATGCCGACGAGGGTTTCGGAAAGACTTCTTCCCTTGACCTTTATCGACGCCCGGAATTCCGAGAGGTCCGGCAATCCCTTGGGTTTAGTTGACCTGGGCGCCACGATCTCGGCGACTTTCCGGCCGCGGCGGGTGATGACGACGGTCTCACCGCGTTCGGCCGCGTCGACAAGGTCGCCGAGTCTCTTGCGGGCCTCCTTTAGGCTTACTGGTTTCATGTCACGTCTCCTAAGATTACACCTGAAGTGTACACATTCTTTCGGCCCTGTCAAGCGCAAAAACGAGGTTCTTGCGGTGAAGGCCTTCAATTGCAACGCGCACCAAACGTGGGCGTAAATGCCGCTGGGTAACGTGATGCCGATATCCGGGTGCGACTGCTCCCGCAATCCTGGCCATGAAAACACACCGGCACCGCCCACGGAAAGGGCCAAGAAATTGCGCTCGCCGGGTTGGCAGGTTGCGGGGGGTGTGCGAGGTAACTATGATTCTACGTAATCGCAAGAGCGGGTATGACTCAGCCCGCGGGCGCGAACGAGTGAATTCAGGACCAGGGGAGCGCCGCGTGGAAAGAACGCGCGCAACATTCATAGAGGTGGCGGTTGTTCTTCTCGTGGGGGCGGCGGTTTTTCTGCCGAACCTTGGACAGGAAGTCTCGCTGAAGAAAAACGAGGCGCGGCACGCCGAAATCGCGCGTAACATGCTCCGGACGGGGCAGTACGCGGTACCGTACACCTGCGGGAAACTCTACATAGACAAACCGCCGCTCTATAACTGGGCCGTCGCGGCATTGTCCTACGCGACGGACAGGGCCGACCTTCTCATGGCACGCCTTGCAAGCGCCTTGAGCGCCATCCTGGCCGCGCTGGCCACGTACATCCTCGGAAGGCGCTGGTTCTCACCGCGGGCGGGGGTGTTTGCGGCGGTGATGTGGATTACTTCGTGGATGGCCGTCGAGTGGGGGCGCTTTGCCCGAATGGACATGATGATGGCCGCGCTTATTCTGTGCGGAGTGCTCCTCGCGGATATGGCGGCAGCGGCGCAGGGCCGGCGGCGCACGGCGCTATGGCTCGCGGCGTGTCTGACGGTCGGGCTTTCGTCGCTCACCAAGAACCTCCTGGTGCTCTTCTTTTTCGCGCCGGCCGCCGTTGCGATATGGCGCGCCCGGCAGGGCCGGTGGCTCATGCCGATACGCCTTGCGGTCGCGGGTTTGCTTGTCTCGATACTCCCCTATGCGATCTGGGCTGCCGCAGCCGAAATGGCGCGACCCGGGCACCTTGCCGCCATGTGGAATTACCAGGGAGGCGAGGGCATTGTCGAGCATCCCGGGGGCATCGCGGTGTACTTAGTGGGCCTGCCGGCGCAGACGCTGCCCTGGGTGGCGTTCATAGGAGGGGCGGCGTACTTGAGTTACAGGCGCCTGCGGCGCTGGGGATTCGATCCCACGGTCATCCCGGCATTTACAACTCTTGTTTGCCTTGTCCTGATAAGCATTATGCCGAGCAAACGGCCGCATTACGCCCTGCCGATGCTGCCGTTCTGGATGCTGTGGCTCGGGGGCTTTGTGGACGAAGCGGTTCGGTCGAGGGCAGGCGGACAAGGGGCGGGCACCTCGATGCCAGGCGACATGCCCTGGTGGGCGTTTGAACTGCCGCTTGGAGGGGCGCTTATCGGGCTTGTGGGGTTCCTTGGGTGGGGTATCGCTTACTGGGTCACGCATGCATACCTGTACAAGGTCACGGGGGCGCTGATAGGCGGCGCAGTTGCACTTGGCGCAGCGGCGGGGGCCATGTGCGCATTCAGGCACAGGTTCGGGCACGCGGTACACATTCTCTTTGGGTCGCTCGTGGCGCTGGCTGTGGCCGGCTATCCTGTCTTTCTGCCGGGGCTTAACCGGCCAGCGCCGGAGTATGCGGCCGCCGATGAGATTGCCCGGATGATTCCGACTGACGCGCTGACAGCGGACTACGATGTCAGGGACGCGCTTGTGAATCTCAAACTCAACAGGAGTCTGACCTTTCCCGAGAGCCTTGACACCCTTAGAGAGTTCATCGGAAAAGAGGGGAGAAGGTATATCCTGGTCAATCCCAAACACGTTGACGAAGTGATTGCACTTTCGAATCGACCTGTAACCGTCCTGGCGAGTTGGTCCCTGAAGGACCTCGCATGCGCAATATTGGAGGCAGGTCCAGCGGATGCTCCTTCGGTTGAAGTGAAGACGCGGGCGGAAGAGGAGCCGTTCCAGGCGATAGAGCGGCGGTAAGGAAGTCCTCTTGTAATGCCGGGACACACGGTTGCGGGAGTTACGGGGGCGCTGCTATAATACAGCCCCATGCTTGAAGATCCGGTCAGACCTTCAGAACCTAAGCAAGTAAGCCCAGGACGAGCGGAGGGCCGCTTGAAAGATTCCCACGCCGCGGCAACACACGTCGCGATGATGCTCTTGCTCGGAGCGGCCGTTTTTCTGCCGGCCCTGGGGCAGGAGAAGACGTTTGAAAGCCGGGAGGCGAGGCAGGCCGAGATAGCGCGCACGATGGCGGAAAGCGGCAAGTACGCGGTGCCGCTGCTCTTCGGGCGCCCGCACATCGACAAGGCGCCCCTTTTCAACTGGACAGTCGCGGCGCTCTTCAAGTTGACGGGGAGAGTGGATTTCTTGATGGCCAGGCTCCCAAGCGCGATGTCGGCAATAGCATCGATGTTAGTCGTATACTTGCTGGGACGGCGGCGGCTCACGGCGCGCGCGGGGGTAATCGCAGCCGGCATCTGGGCGACGTCCTGGATGGCAATTGAATGGGGCCGCGCTTCACGCATGGACATGATGATGGCGTTTCTCGTACTCTGCGGGGCATTGCTTGCGGATATCGCGGCAGCACTTTACCCCTTCCTGATACCGGGGCTATTCGAGCCGACTGGGGGAACGCCCGAGGCGCGGATGGCGGCGCTTTCGATTCCGGCGGGCGCGCCGGTGGCGGATTACCACGTGCAGGACGTGTATCTCTGCTTTAAGTTGAACAGGCCGATTGTGCTTGCCGATAAGCCGGAGAGGCTCGAAGAGTTCATGAACGAACCCGGTCTGCGCTACGTTCTGGCGAGGGCCGAGGATGAACAGGCAGCGGGGCTGACGCGGCGCCCGGTGCGCACGGTAGGCCAATACAAGGTCAAGGACTCCAACGTCTGCGTATTGGAAGTTAACAGCGTACCCGGTTCGCATGCGGCGCGCGACGGGGCGGGCGAAAAAAGCGCCGCGGAGACGAAGGTCGCTCCCGGGGAGAAAGATGAGAAAGATACCGTTCCTTGACATCCGAAGGATGCACGAACCGATCCGCGCGAAACTCCACGAAGCCGCACTCAGGGTCATCGACAGCGGAAGGTACATCGGCGGGGAGGAGGTCAAAGGTTTCGAGCGCGAGATGGCCGCGTGGCTGGGCGTCGGCGAGGTCTGCAGCGTGTCATGCTGCACAATGGCGGCCTTCTCCGCGCTGAAAGGCTTCGGCATCGGCCCCGGCGACGAGGTCATAACGACAGTCCACACCGCGATAGCAACGGCTGAATCCATAACGCTTACAGGGGCCGAGGTCGTATTCTGTGACGTGGCGCCGGGCTATTTCTCTCTGGACCCGGCGGAGGTTGAACGAAAGGTGACCAAGCGCACAAAGGCGATTGTCCCCGTTCACCTCTACGGACAGCCGGCGGACATGGACGCCATAATGCGAATCGCCGGCGAACACAGACTCCTGGTGATCGAGGACTGTGCACAGGCCCAAGGCTCAAGGTACCGCGGCAAGACGGCGGGGACGATGGGTGACGCGGCGGTTTTCAGTTTCTTCCCCTCGAAGAACCTGGGCGGCTTCGGAGACGGCGGGGCAGTGACGGTCCGCGACCCGAAGACGATGAAGAAAGTCAGAATGTTCTCAAACCACGGACGCGAGGACAAGTACCTGCACGAATTCGAGGGAATAAACAGCCGCCTTGACGCGATCCAGGCCGCGCTGCTGCGGGTCCTGCTGCCGCTGGTTGACGAATGGAACGAGAAGCGCAGGACGGCGGCCAGATGGTACGACGAGGAACTGTCGGGGCTCGCCGAAGTCACATGCCCCAAGGTCCTGCCGGACACGACGCCCACGTACCACGTCTACGTGATCCTGGTACCCGACCGTGACGCCCTGCAAGCGCATCTGGCGGCTAACGGCATCGAGACGGGCATCCACTATCCTTACTCGCTCAACGTCCTGCCGGCTTACGCGCACCTCGGGCAGGGGAAGGGGTCGTTCCCGCGCGCGGAGTACGCGTGCGAACACATGCTTTCGCTGCCGATGCACCCGGCGATCACGCGGGAGGAGGTCAGCCAAGTCTCGGACACCATCAGGAAGTTCTACGGACGCTCGAACGGGGGAAGAGAATAACAGATGGAGACTACGGGCGCCACTTCGAAGGTCGATTTGTCGGTCGTCATTCCGGTCTTTAACGAAGAGGGGAACCTGGCGCCGCTCCTGGAGGAATTGGAGCCGGTCCTCGCGTCGCTCGGACGGACCTTCGAGGTCGTGTGCGTGGACGACAAGAGCACCGACGGGAGTGTCGACGCGCTGCGGCGCCTCGCGAAAGACAGGGCTTACCTGCGGATTGTCCGGCACGGTGTGAACTGCGGAGAGAGCGCGGCGCAGGCAAGCGGATTCAGGCACGCGCGAGGCGGGATTATCATCACGATGGACGCCGACCTCCAGAATGACCCGGCGGACATCCCGAGGCTGCTGGAGGGCCTCGCGGGGGACACGGCGGCCGTGTGCGGCGTCCGCGCCAAGCGCGAGGATAGTCTTGTGCGGAGGATTTCTTCGCGCATCGCCAATTCGTTCAGGAACGCCGTCACAGGGGACCGCATATCCGACGCGGGCTGCACGTTCCGCGCGATACGCAGCGAGGCGCTGGGAGAACTGCCGGTCTTTAACGGGCTGCATCGGTTCCTGCCGACCATCCTGCGTTTCCAGGGCTTTAAGGTGAAAGAGATTCAGGTCAACCACCGGCCCCGGACGAGGGGCGCGTCCAAGTACGGTGTCGGCAACCGGATGTGGCGCGGGATTCGCGACTGCCTGGCAATGCGCTGGTACCGCGCTCGCGCCGTGCGGGCGGACAGGACAAAGCGCGATGAGTAAGGGGCCGAACGGCCGGGAAGGCCGGACAGCAGGCAGCGCGGACTCCGGCGCAACGACCGGAGGGGAGGCCGGCTGTCCGCCGGGGGACAACAACGCCGGCGGATACGGAAGGGTTGTCATCGTCTGCGGGGTCTTGGCCGCAGCGCTCATCGCGTTATACCTGGCGTCGCCGAAAGACCTCGTCGAGCGAGCGGGCGAAATCAAGGCTTGGCTTGACAAGCTCGGGTGGGCGGCGCCGGCGGTTTTCACCGCGGGCGCGGCGGTCCTGGTTGCAGCGGGAGTTCCGCGGCTGCTTCTGTGCGCAATCGGGGGACTGGCGTTCGGTTTCTGGCAGGGGCTTCTATGGACGCATGTTGGGACGGTCGCCGGTTCATATGCGACGTTCCTTTTCGTGCGGTGGGGCGGCAGGGACTTCGTCCTGCGAAGATGGCCGCGAATACGCGGGTACAGCGACCTGGTGTCGGCGAGGGGACTCGTGTCGATACTTATCGCGCGTCAGATACCGGTCAGCGGGTTCCTGGTAAGCAGCCTCTTGGGACTCACGCACGTGGGGCATTTCGATTTTCTCGCGGGGACCGCGATAGGGATAGTACCCGAAGCGATTCCGGCAACGCTTGTCGGGGCGGGCGTGGCGCAGGGATCGCTTGGGAGGACCATGTCATATTTGCTGGCGGCGGCCGTCTGGTTTGTTATCATAGGATTAGTGGTCAGGAGGCTTCGCCGGCGGCACAAGATGGGCGGGTGTCCGACCGGGCGAGGGGTCACAGAGAAGAACGCGGAGGCTGAAGATGCGGTCAAAGGCCGGGAGTGACCGAAATCTTAACTTTGCTGTCATCGGCTGCGGACGCATATCGGAGAAGCATTTCTCGGCCGTGACCGGGGGGCAACTCAGGTCGCGGCTTGTCGCCGTTTGCGACATAGACGAGGCAAAGGCCAGGGCCAAGGGCGAGAGGTACGGCGTGCCGTATTACCTGGATTACCGGGAGATGCTGGACGCGCATCCGGAGACGGACGTCACAAGCGTTCTCACGCCGTCCGGGAACCACCGCGAGCACGTGGCTGACGCCGCGAGGTATGGCAAGCACGTAATCGTCGAGAAACCCATGGCGCTCAGGGTTGAAGACTGTGACGCGATGATGAAGGCATGCCGGAAGTCCGGCTGCCGGCTTTTTGTCGTCAAGCAGAACCGGTTCAACCGGGCGGTGGTCGCGGCAAGGGAGGCGCTTGAGGCGGGGCGTTTTGGAAAGATGGTCATGGGAACGACCTGCGTTCGCTGGAGGCGCGACCAGAGTTATTACGAACAGGCCGACTGGCGCGGCACATGGGCGCTCGACGGCGGAGTCATCAGCCAGCAGGCGAGCCACCACCTCGACCTTCTGCAATGGTTCATGGGGCCGGTCGAAACCGTCCAGTGCCGGATAGCTACGCGGCTTATGAACATCGAGGTGGAGGATACCGCAGCCGCGATCATGAAGTTTGGGTCCGGGGCGCTTGGGATTTTCGAGGCGACTGTGGCAACGCGGCCCGAGGACCTGTGCGGGACGCTCAGCCTTCTCGGGGAGCGCGGGACCATTGTCATCGGCGGCGTGGCGGTCAATAAGGTGGAATACTGGAAATTCGAGAAGCCCGCCGCAGGGGACGCAAGCGCGGCGGCGAATTTTTCCGACGAAGTGCCGTCGGTCTACGGACACGGGCACACGCCTTACATCGCCAACGTAATTGACGCAATCCTCACCGGCAAACCCGGCCTGGTGGAAGGCGAGGAAGGCAAGAAGAACATCGAGATACTCACCGCCCTTTACGAGTCGGCGGCGCGCGGCGGCGCGCCGGTAGCGCCAGGAGAGCGCGTGCGGCGCGCCCGCATCGGCGAAC
>Ga0315274_10008406_pt1 | contig 14950 bp, 18 predicted proteins | sample YL17G02_20_MG_FD_203700 | JGI IMG/M metagenome (GOLD analysis project Ga0315274, IMG submission 203700) | Sediment microbial communities from Yellowstone Lake, YNP, Wyoming, USA - YL17G02_20 | ecosystem: Environmental > Aquatic > Freshwater > Lake > Sediment | place: USA: Wyoming | collected... | reverse complement strand
CTCGCGGGTACAGCAGGGCTTACTGGATTTACCTGGCCGTCGAGGCGGCCACCTCTCCATTCCTGTTCCTGGGCCGTCTTCCCGCGGCGTTCGCCGGGATGGCTCTCTGGGGGATCAGCATGGGGACGCAGGAATCAATCATGCGCGCCGCCGTAGCCGACCTGATCCCGTCCGACCGGCGCGCGACCGGCTTCGGGATGTTCCACATGGCTTTCGGGTTCGCCTGGTTTCTGGGCAGCACTCTCATGGGCTTCCTGTACGACCGGGACGTGCGCGCCCTGGTGGCGTTCGCCGTCGGCATCCAGGTCCTGGCCATACCGCTGGCCTTTCTGGCGAATTCCGTCCTCGTCAAAGAGCGGCGACAAAATCCCTGATCTCGTCGCGCACGCGCCGATAGTGGGTTCGGGCCTCCTCCACACCCTGCTGGCGTGCTTGGTGCGGTGCCCGAAAGGCCCATCCCTCGGACACCTGACAGCGGCGGGAGTTGCCGGTGCAAAGGGAATAGAACCCCCAGGTGGTAAGGTATTCTTCATTCATCTCAAATTCAGCCTTGCCCCTGACCGCCGCAGAAGTAAGGCTACGTTTGTCCATTTTTCGGTTGACCGTTTCTAATATGTATGTTATATGTATCGGGAGAACCGATGAAGGTGACCTGGGATCCGAACAAGGCAAGAGCGAATCTCGCCAAGCACGGTGTTCGGTTCTCTGATGTGGAAATCGTTCTTTTCGACCCAACGGCACTGTCTCGAGAGTATGAGGGCTCAGAGGGTGAACAACGATTCGTCACCGTTGGCTCGGATGCCTTGGGGCGTGTTCTTACCGTTGTGTACTCGTACCAAGGCGATACCATTCGAATAATCTCGGCTCGCAAGGCGACAGGATCGGAGAGAAAAGCATATGAAGCAGGAGTATGATTTCAGCAAGGCCAAACGCGGTGCGGTTGTTCCGCAGCCGGGCAAGACGCGGATCACCATCTACATCGATGACGATGTATTGCAGGAATTTCGAAATCGTGCCGATGACGAGGGGCGGGGTTATCAAACGATGATGAACGAAGCCCTGCGGGAACACCTTGGGAAAGTCGGACATCCGCTAGACGAGGAAACCCTTCGCCGAATTCTTCGAGAGGAGCTCAAGAGCGTGAGCTGACCTCGAATCGACTGCTGAGTCCTCTTGGATTGGCACCAGAGTCGGAAACCTGCGGCTCGCCGCGAGTCGCTGCCATCCCCTGGGGCTAATTCGGCAAACAGAAACCCCAAACCGGCAAGTGGTGGCGTCAGCTCGACAGCCAGCTCTTTGTATTTGATGGCCACTTCTAAGAAGCCGAGGGCGCGAAGAGTTTCGGCTCTTACTCCTGCCGACGGCACATCGCGTATGTCGTATTCTGGTTAGGATCCATCTCCGACCGATCGGACCATCCGGTGTTACCGAAGATGGCCTCCGCTACTCTGCCGTCGCTGCTGATCTTGACCAGCTCGAATTCATGTTCATCTTGCCTGCACCGCTGTCCAGCCCTGATTGAAGTCTGCGGTATTTCCCTTATATACTTGAATTGTGCCGCGGATCAGTGAGTTCCTTGGAATTGTAATCTATATGTACTTCAGCGATCACCATCCTCCTCATTTCCACGCGATTTATGGCCAATATGAAGCGGAGATCGTGATTGAAAGTAGCGGGCTACTGAAAGGAAAACTACCCGCTTTGGAGTAAAGTATGAACGGACATATCCTTCACATTCTTGGAGTTGAAGTAATTAGAGATTTCATCTTGAAAATAGAATTCAATGACGGGACAGTGAAGGTCGTTGACACAAAACCTTTGCTGACCGGCCCCGTCTTCAAGCCGCTCACCGACCCCGTCTTTTTCGCAAAAGTTACGATAGATCCGATAGCGCAGACGGTGGTCTGGCCGAACGGTGCCGACTTGGCACCCGAAGCCCTATATGAGCTGGTTTCGCTAGAACATGTAGCATAGCCATCCTGGCGCTCGGAAAGAAAGCGGAATCTCCTGGTCCATTCTCTGATCTCTGAAGTGGTCCTCAAACACAAAGAGGTGGCTATCGCGCTGGTGCCACCTCTCGTCGGTTTGGGGTTTCTGTCTACCGAATTAGCCCTAGGGGAATCGAACCCGCAGCGATCTTGCCTGAATGCGAACTGGGAGTATAATATTACAGTATGTCCACGATTGAAGAGATCAAGTCCGCTATCCACCACTTTTCTCGCAGAGAATTGGCGCGCTGTCGTGCTTGGTTTCACGAGTACGAAGCCGATGCCTTGGACATGGAACTCGAAGAAGACGTACAGGCGGGTAAACTCGATACACTTGCTGAGCAGGCTATAAGAGATTTCGAGGAAGGCAAGTGTACTGAGCTGTGAGACATGTAGCCAGCCCGCAATTCTGGCATTCTTACCGAAAACTCCCGGCTACTGTTCGAAAGCTCGATAGAAATAACTTCAAGCTCTTGAAGGACGATATGAAGCATCCGTCCCTTCGTCTCAATAAGTGGGTTCTTTCTGGTCAGTTCGTATCGGCTATGGTCACCGGGCTTTGGGTGTGGAAAGACAGCAAGCGTTGGTCTGGTTCTGGACTGGATCCCATTCAGACTACGATAGAATGATCAACTCCTGAGAGGAAATACTGCGGTGATTCGGCATGAGATAATCATTTACTGGAGTTATGAAGACGAGGCTTTCATCGCTGAAGTTCCTGAACTGCCAGGCTGCATGGCGAACGGCTCTACATACAAAGAGGCTGTCGACAACGTTGAAGTTGTGATTCAAGAGTGGATCGAGACAGCAAAGAAACTTGGAAGGCCGATCCCCAAACCAAAGGGTAGATTGATCTTCGCCTAGAATCACAACTACCCGTTTTCAACGGCTCCCCTAAAAAAAACGGCGGCCGATTTCAGCCGCCGTAATACCCGTCTTTAGCCCCTAGGGCTGCCTACCCCTTGAATCGCCCGTAGCCGTTGCTTGTAAGTGCACTATATTTCTTGTAATGAATTGCAGTTAATTGCAAGCACAATTCCGAATCTTTGCTACAATTTTGCCACCAAAGCTGCTGCCAACAAGAAGGCTCCTGCTGAACCCCGAAGGACTAGATTCGTCGCCAAGACACTCCCTATGTATCTACTGTTCCCCTACCCTGCTTGCTTAGACCACCTAGTTCCAAAGACCGTGAGCCCCTACAGCGATCCGGATGCTCCCGGCCTGGAGCGATTCCACTTGCGTTGTGCTTTAATGGTGGCAGACGACGGGCGTATCCTCTATAGTGGCGAAATGGCGAGCACGGGCAGGATGTCGAAGAAGGCAATTCGAAACCCCGCCAGCGGGCAGCACATCGGCTGGCTCCGGGAACACAATACCCGAGGTATCGAAGCAATCGTGCGTCGTGCCCGCGCGGCGCAGGCTGCATGGGCGGGGCTGCCGGTCCATCGCCGTGCCGACGTCATCCGGGCCATGCGCGCCAGAATCGTCTCCCGGGCGGACGGGATTGCCGAGATCATCTCCCGGTCCACGGGCAAGACCCGGGTGGACGCGATGAGTACGGAGGTCGTTCCCATCGCAGTCGCCCTCTCCTACTACGCGCGCGTAGCGCCTCACGCGCTCCGCGACTGCCGGATCCGCCGCTCCAATCCCCTGTTTTTCAACAAGGTCTCCCGGCTCACCCGGGTCCCCTACGGGGTCGTGGGCATCATCAGTCCCTGGAACTACCCCTTCGGCATCCCCTTCCACGAGATGGCTTTGGCCCTGTTGGCGGGCAACGCGGTCGTGCTGAAGGTCGCCACCCAGGTGCAGCTGGTGGGCGAGGCGATCGCCGATGTCGTGAAGACCTCCGGACTGCCTGCGGGGCTCTTCCAGCTCCTGCACCTGCCGGGGGCTGCAGCAGCCCACGCTATGATCGAGGCCGGGGTCGATAAGCTGAGCTTCACAGGCTCTACGGTGACGGGGCGGGAGATCATGGCCCGGGCGGCCGCGAAGCTCGTGCCGGTGACGCTGGAGCTCGGCGGCAACGACGCCATGATCGTGCTCGACGATGCAAACCTCGAGCGTGCTGCTGCCGGCGCGCTCTGGGGCGGCGTATCGAACACGGGCCAGTCCTGCGCGGCTGTCGAGAGAGTGTTCGTCGAAGAAGGAGCCTGGCAGGGCTTCCGCGACCACATCCTCAGGCACGTCCACCGGCTACGGGTAGGCCCGGACCGGGACTTCGACGTCGATGTCGGATCGCTCGCGACGCGGGAGCAGAAGGAGAAGATCGAGAGCCTCGTGCGCGATGCCCTCGCCCGGGGCGCACGGATCCTCGCCCAGAGCGGCCCGTCGACCGGGCTGTTCCACCCCATCATCGTGCTGGAAGGGGCTGACGACTCCATGCGGGTCATGCGCGAGGAGGTCTTCGGCCCGGTGATAGCGCTGGCGAAGGTGCGAAACGAGGGCGAGGCGATCGCCCTGGCGAACGATTCTGTCTACGGCCTCTCGGCTTCCGTCTGGAGCGGGAATCGGCGCCGGGCTCTCCGTGTGGCTGCCCGGCTGCGCGTGGGATCGGTGATGATCAACGACCACCTCATGAGCCACGCCATGCCGGAAACGCCGTGGGGCGGGTTCGGCGCATCCGGCATCGGCCGTACCCATGGTGAGCTCGGCTTCCACGAGATGACGCAGCCACGAGTGGTGGTCGAGGACCGGCTGCACCGATTGCCGCGGGCGATGTGGTGGTATCCCCACGACCGCTCGGTCCACGATGGGCTGAAGGGCGCGATCGTAGCGATGTACGGGAAGGGCCCGGTTCGGCGCGCGGTGGGGCTCGCGGCCCTCGTGCGGACGTTCCTGCGGAGCTTCCGGGCCGGCTGATGGACATGTGGTTTCAACGCGTCTGTTTGTGCACGGCAGGCCTGCTGACATTCACAATGTGGGGATTGCAGAAGAGTGCCGGTGCTGACCAAACCATTCGCGGAATCATCACCATTCCTCCCGAGGGACAACTGTACCATGGGGTATTTCCAGGCGGCGTAACCGGGGAAGAGGACGACATCACGCCTGCCGACGTTCAGTCTTACGAGCAACTGGCGGGCAAGTCTGCGGCCTGGATCTATTTATCTCACAACTGGTACAAGGGCAGAAGTTTTCCGCTGGCTACTGCATCGTGGATACGGAAGACGGGAAACATACCCTTTATTCGCCTGATGCTTCGAAGCAGCTCGGAGCAAAATCGCCCGGAACGAACGTTCAGCTTGAAGCGGATCCTGGAGGGGGCCTTGGATACAGAGCTCCGCTCCTGGGCAAGGAGTGCTCGGGATTTCGGAACCCCCCTCTTTGTCGAATTTGGAACCGAAGCCAACGGTCAATGGTTTCCTTGGAACGGGTGGTGGAACGGCAAGGAGCAGAGAAAAAGCTACGGAGACCCGGCTTACCCCGATGGACCGGAGCGGTTTCGAGATGCTTACCGGCACATCATTCAGACCATGCGCCAGGAAGGCGCTGCCAATATCATCTGGGTCTTTCACGTGAATAACGGCGATAACCCCCAAGTGCCCTGGAACCGTCTTGAGAATTACTATCCGGGTGATGACTATATCGATTGTCTAGGAGTGAGCGTCTATGGCGCACAAACCCCAATGGAGGAAGAATGGCCGGAGTTCCGGCAAATGATGGATGCCGTGTATCCTCGCCTCGCCGCGCTTGGTCCAACCAAGCCCATCATGGTTGTGGAGTTCGGCGCCAGCAAGAACAATCCTCGCGGCGACCAGGCCGTATGGGCAGAGTGGGCCCTCTCCGACCTGATGCAAAACCGGTGGCCCAAGGTGGTGGGCTTTTCCTGGTGGAACGAGGGCTGGCAGAATGATAATAACCCCGAGCATGATACCAGCATGCGGCTCCAGGACAACCCGTCTCTCGCGGCGGTTTTCCGAAAATGGGTCGGTGCCCGGCGAAATGTCTTGGGCAGGATTTCCTATCCTTAGGACGCGCTCCTGCGGCGCTCAGGGTTGTCCGGGTAAGGTGTTGATTTCGTCCAGCTCCCGGTCGGTCCGAGCCGCATAAGGGAGATACCCGTCGCCCAGCGCGGAAGTCTGGAACTGGGTGACCACCTCAGGCACGGGCCGGGAGCCGTCGTCTACATAGTCCACCGCCAGCACCTGCTTGCCAGCGCCCAGGATGGTGTTCAGGTACGTCTTCCTGCCTGCCGTCTCCTCTGCCGGGATCGGGGAGGTCTCCATGTAGTACAGGTCCTCGACGCCGATCCCGCTGATGCTGGCCAAGTAGTCGCCTGCACCGAGGTACTGAAGACCTGTGTCGTAGTCCAGGATGCGCTCGCCGTTCTGGGGGATGATGAGGAAGTCCGACTTCCCGCGCGCGGTACGCGCGTGCCAGGCGATGCGCTTCACGAAATTGACCATGCGCACGGCCGCCTCCGCTTCGCTGAGGAAGTAGCCCTCCCCGTTGCCGCTGTCACTCCAGTACTCGAAGGCGTCGATGATGTCCAGGTATACCCCGTCGAAACCGTCGTCGATGATCAGGTCCAGGTAATCCAGTATGGTCCGCTGCCACGCATCGGACCAGTACTGCACCTTGTAGTTTCCATCCCAGTCCGGGTTGGTGCGGGCCAGCCAGGAAGGGGCGGACCCGTTGGGCTGCCCGCCGAATGGGTACACCCAGCCCGTGGCGAAGTACCAGCGGTAGTCTTCCGCCTCGCCGATGCTCAAGTAGGCCAGGACTTGCCGGGCGGTGCCGGCGCTCCGGATGTCCGCCATCTCCGCGGCGCTGTAACGGCCCTCCTCGCTGCCGTCGCAGGAGTAGTCCATGACCACGATGTCGAACCCGGTGGCTGCGATCTGCCCCGGCACGGCCCCCTGCAGCTGGTAGAGCCACTTGGTGCCGGCCAGCGTCGCGACGCTGAACGCGTCCGCTGCCGGTGCAGCCGGATCGGTACAGGGCACGCACACGTATCCGCCCAGCCGCTGCAGGGGAACGGGGCCGCAGCCGCTCAGGACGGCGGCCAAGCCTGAAGCCAGCAGAATCAGAAGCGGCGCTTCTTTCCAGCTTCTTCTCATAATGCGTACCCCGCCGACAGGCTCAGCTGGACCGCTCCCCCACCAGGTGCCAGGTCCCAGACCCCCACGTAGCCATAGCCCACGGCCGCGCCGAGCAAAAGACCGAAGCGGAACGGCCGCCAGCGAACACCGAACCGTCCTGATGCCGCGAAGCCCTGCCCGAAAAGCAGCAGCTCCAGTTCAGACTGCAGGCACACCTTCGGACCGAACGCGTAACGGGCCAGGCCGTCCACCAGCAGAGGGACGGAGAGCGTTCCCTCCAGAGTCTGCAGGGAAAGCGCGGTCCCGATGCCGCTCTCCAGCAGCAGCCGCTGCCGCTCCAGCCAGGTGTAGCGTACCCCGACTCCGATCTCCAGGTACGAGACGGGAAACAGCCAGGCGGAGTCCGCCAGGTACCAGGCCTGGGCGTCGAAGCGCTTCAACCAGTCGGCCCCGCTGATCCGCCCGGCTGGCACGGACAAGCGCGCCGTGCTCAGGGAGGGAGCGAAGTTTACTGCGGTCACCACCAGCTCTACGGTGGGTTGGCGAGGCCAGAGAGGATCCGCGGAGGTAGGCGTCCCCGCGGCGTCCAGAAAGACAAAGAAAAGGATCAAAAATAGTTCGGCGCGAGGAAGTCTCATGGTTACCTCCGCCCTATGATGCGTTTCCCCCGGAACTAACCCAACATATCCCACCGAAAGGCTGCCGGTCCATCCGGCGACATGGTCAGTATTGGTCGGTATGCCTGCTGCACAAAAGGCAAATGGCCGGACAAGCTGCATGCGGTCCGGCTCGCTCCCTCGGCTCTGATCGCCGAGGTGGCCCTCAAACACAAAGAGGTGGCCGTCACGCTAACGCCACCTCTTACCGGTTTTGGGTTTCTATCTACCTCTTTAGCCCCAAAGGAAGAAAAGCCCCAAGTTCCAGAGCTGAGGATTCATGTCAGATACGACCTGGGGGCCTACTACCTTCCGAGCGTGGCCGAGGGACGCGCGACGTACGCGGTGTCAGCGGGGACACCGCATACACTGGCGCCGGGATGCGCCGGCGTGTTGGCGAAAGCCGATGACGCAGCAGCTCACACTCCTGGCAAGGGGCGATCCGAGAAGCGCGGAGCGACGGCCTTCAACCAGTGCTCATAGAACACAGCGCGCCTCTCGCGTATCCTGGCATCGGCAGGATGCGTGTGGAAATGCGCCAGGCGACGTACCTGTCGCCTGGCGCGCGCTTGGCAAATCTTCAGGCCGAGGCAGTGCTCAGGAGCCTACGCGAGAGCCCCGCTCGAATGTGCTCTTACGCTGTGCTGACTCAACGTGAGAAAGGGTGACCATCTGCGGATATTCGTGATCGAGTCCAGGATGCGTTTCTAGTACAATATGAGCTCTCGAGCGACGGTAGACCCTCCATCCCAGGACGAGATGGAATACGATGAGTGGGAGAACGCTGGCACGCGGCGTCGTGGAGCGGAAGGTGGCAGAACTGGCTTGTCATAGAACTTTCCTGCCGCTGCAATCCTTTTCTGCATTACTCCCCGCCCTGCGCCGGGGACGGATAAGCCCTCGTACAATACGCTGAGCGGCGAGGTGTAGTATACTGGAGCCATGCCCGCGCCCGTCCTGACCACGAAGCTGTTCATGCCCCCGGCCCGGCCGCAGGCGGTTCTGCGACCCCGCCTGCTCGAGCGCTTGAGCGAAGGCCAGGAGCAAGGAAGGGCACTCACCCTTATCTCCGCGCCAGCCGGCTTCGGGAAGTCCACGTTGCTCAGCGTGTGGATCGACCAGCGCAAGCGGCAGGATCCGAAGTTTCGCGTCGCCTGGCTCTCCCTCGACGAAGGAGACAACGACCCTTCCCGCTTCCTCCTCTACCTTGCGGCCGCGCTGCAGGGCGTCGAGCCGAGCTGCGGCGCCGACGCTATAGCCGCTCTCCATTCGCCCCAGCCACCCTCGTTCGCGTCGATCCTCACCGACCTGATCAACGAGCTCGACGGCATATCGAGGGATATCCTTCTTGTACTCGACGACTACCACGCGGTTGACTCCCCCGAGGTCGATAAGGAACTCGACTTCCTCGTCGAGCACCTGCCTGCGCGTTTGCGGCTCGTCATCGCCACCCGCGAGGATCCGAACCTGCCCCTGGCCCGCCTGCGCGCCAGGGGCGAGCTTACCGAGCTGCGCGCCTCCGACTTGCGCTTTTCGCCCGACGAGGCGGCCGATTTCCTCGGCCGGGTGATGGGCCTGGAGCTCTCGGCGCAGGATATCGCCGCTCTGGACAGCCGCACCGAAGGCTGGATCGCTGGTCTACAATTGGCCGCGCTGACCATGCAGGGGCAGAAGGACATCGCAGGGTTCATCCACACGTTCACCGGCAGCCACCGCTTCGTGTTGGACTATCTGGCCGAGGAGGTCCTGTGTCATCAGCCCGAGGCGATCCAGGTCTTCCTTTTACGGACCTCCATTCTGGACAGGTTCTGCGGCTCGCTTTGCGATGCCCTCATGCAGAGTGACTCCGGGCAGGAGACCCTGGAATACCTCGAGCGGGCCAATCTCTTTATCGAGCCCCTGGACGGCGAGAGGCGGTGGTATCGCTTCCACCGCCTCTTCGCCGAGCTTCTCCGGCAGCGGTTGGAGCAGAGCCTGGCCGCCGACAAGGCAGGCGGTGAGACGGGAGCGGCCGCATTGCATATCCGGGCCAGCTGCTGGTTTGAGGACAATGGCCTGCCCATCGATGCGTTCCACCACGCCGCCGCTGCCGCCGACCTCAATCGCACCGAACGCCTGGCCACCAGCAGGCAGATGCCGACACATTTTCGCGGCGCGGTGATCGAAATTCTTGAATGGCTGGCATCGCTGCCTGAGAACGTGCTGGACGCACGTCCATCGCTGCACGTGCTGACCGCCACGATGTCCCTCGTCGCCGGCAGGACCACCGGCGTCGAGGAAGCGCTCCAGGCCGCGGAGCGAGCCCTCCAGGGCGCCGAGCCGGACGAAACGATCCACGACCTCACCGGCCGAATCGCCGCTGCCAGGGCCACCCTCGCCCTCACCCGCTACCAGCCCGACACCATTTTCGTCCAGTCGCGCCGCGCGCTCAAGCACCTGCACCCCGACAACCTTCCCTTCCGCATGACGGCCATGTGGACCATGGCCTTCGCGCATTTCCTCCAAGGGGATCGGGCCGCCGCCGGCCGGGCCTTTGCCGAGCTGGAATCTATGAGCCATGTCTCCGGGGACGTTTTTTTCACGCAGTTGGCCCTGTGCAGCCTGGGGGAGGTCCAGGTGATGGACAACAAGCTCCACCAGGCCGCGGAGACCTACCGGCGCGCCCTTCGATCCTTCGGCGATCATCCGCAGCCGAACGCGAACGAGGCCCATCTCGGCCTGGCCCGCATATCGTACGAATGGAACGAGCTGGATGCGGCGGAGGAGCACGGGGAACGAGGCCTCCAGCTCGCGCGGCAGTACGACAGCAGCATCGACCGGTTCATCCTTTGCGAGCTCCTCCTCGCCCGAGTCACGCTGGCCAGGGGACATGTCGCCGCGGCAGCCGCCAGGCTCGACGAACTCGCGACCACCGCGCGGAGGCGGGGTTTCCTTCATCGCCTGCCCGAGATCGCCGCGCTGCAGGTACCAGTCCTCCTGCACCAGGGCCACGTGGAGGCGGCCGCTCATCTCGCCGGGACCTTCGATCTGCCCCAGAGCCGGGCGCGGGTCTTCCTGGCGCGGAGCGAGCCTTCTTCGGCCCTGGCGTTGCTCGAGCCGCTGGGCGGCCAGATGGAAGCGAGAGGCTGGCAGGACGAGCACCTCAGGGTACTGGCCCTCCAGGCGCTCGCTCTCCACGCGAAGGGCCGGGAAGACGAGGCGCTTTGCCTGCTCGTCGAGGCGATGGGGCTGGCGGAGGGCGGGGGATTTATCCGCCTCTTTCTGGACGAGGGCGCCCCGATGGCCAGGCTCCTCTCCGTGGCGGTTGCGCGAGAAATGATGCCGGCGTACGCCGGCAGGCTGCTGACGGCCTTCGCGGCGGAGAAGCAGGTGCGCGAAAGCGCGCTCGCCGAACCGCCCTCGACGTTGAGCCGGCGTGAGCTCGAGGTCCTCAGGCTCCTCGCGGAAGGGCTCTCCAACCTGGAGATAGGCGAGCGCCTCTTCCTCGCCTTGGACACGATCAAGGGTCACAACCGGAGGATTTTCGAGAAGCTCGAGGTCAAGCGGCGTACGGAAGCCATCGCCCGCGGCCGCGAGCTGGGCTTGCTGTAGCAGCCTTCCCGCCTGTACCGATCTCCCGCATCCCTGAAAACGACACTCCGAATGACACTTTCGTGTCTACGCACCGCTGGGCGGAATGGTCATACTTGCACTATCACAGATTCACAGGAGGCATTTCATGGACACCTATCGACGATCGGGGATTGTGACGGGGATCTTGTTCATCGCAGCGACGGCAGCCGGTATCCTGTCATTGTTCGCGCAGCGGTTTCTCAACGCCCCAGACTACCTGACGAAGATCTCCGCGAACGAACCGACGGTCCTCGCGGGGGCCTTCCTTGTCTTCATCATGGGCTGGGCCGGCGCCGGCATCGGCATTTCGATGTATCCGATTCTGCGGAGGCACAACGAAGGCCTCGCCCTTGGAGCTGCCGGATTCAGGATCATCGAGGGGGTTTTCGACGGCATTGGCGCCGTTCTCATCCTCCTGCTGGCGACCTTGAGCCGGGAGTTCATCAAGGCGGGACCAGCCGTTCTGGCGCAGTTCCAGAACCTCGGCGCGCTGCTGAGGGAAGGGCGCACCTGGGTGGGCGATGTGGCGGCTCTCCCCGCTTGGTGCATCGGCGCGTATCTGTACTATTCGCTGTTCTTCAAGACGCGGCTGGTCCCTCGCTGGCTGTCCCTCTGGGGGCTCGCCGGGATCACCCTGGTCGTAGCCGCCAGCATGCTCGTGCTGTTCCGCCAGATCGCTCACCTGTCGACCGCCCAGATGCTCATGAGCATCCCCATCGCACTGCAGGAAATGGTCCTCGCGCTCTGGCTCATCGTCAAGGGATTCAATCCGTCCGTGGTGGTCCCGGTGCAGCGCTGACGGCGGCCTAGCGCCGCAGGGAAGAGCCTCATGGAGTATCAGATACGGGTCGAGGGCGAGCTAGGGCAGGAATGGGCGGCCTGGTTCGGAGGCCTATCCATCTCCCGAGAGGGAGACGGGGTCACGGTCCTGACCTGCGCCGTGGCCGACCAGGCTGCGCTGCACGGCCTGCTCAGAAGAATACGGGACCTGGGCTTGCCCTTGCTTTCGATCAATCGCATTGACGACAACCCCGAGGGGAAGCCCGGGGGAGAGTCGAACTAATTGGAAAACATGCAGCCGCGGACCATGGCCCGCAACGTCAATTGGAAGGAGACCTGAAATGAACAACTACAGAAAGACTGCCTTAAGCGTGGGAGTATTGTTCATCATTGCAACGGTTATCGGCGTGCTTGGGAACGTCATTTTCCTGGAGCCTATTCTGGATGCCCCGGATTATCTCGTTCGAATGGCTGCAAATGACAACCAGGTGATACTAGGCGGGCTTCTGGTGTTTTTCTCGGCTATTGCATCTGCAAGTATAGCGATCTGGCTGTATCCGGTCCTTAGGAAGCATCATGAAGCGTTGGCCCTGGGTTCGGTTGGATTCAGGGTTGTGGAGGGCATGCTCTACATTCTTGGTGTGGTTGGCCTGTTTTCCCTGCTCACATTGAGTCAGGAATATGGAAAGTCGGGAGCCTCGAATGCTTCCCTGTTTCAAGTGTCAGGCACTCTGTTGCTGGCGATCAAGAAATGGGCCGGCCAGTTGGGTGTGATCGCTTTTACCATGGGTGCCCTGATGTACTACTGCGTATTCTATCAATCACGACTCGTTCCTCGATTCATATCCGGATGGGGGATCCTGGGAGCTGCATCGTCGCTGGCAGCCGCCCTGTTGACGGTATCCGGCCTGATGACTCCCTTTTCGACTGTCTTCATTTTGCTGCAGCTTCCAATAGCACTGCAGGAAATGGTTCTGGCGGTATGGCAGATCGCGAAAGGCTTCAACCCATCTGCAGTCGCGTCCTTGTCCTCGAAACAAGCGACGCACTAGCCTGTGAGCGCGTCGTCGACTTGCCGCCTGGAAAAGTGCACACCCCATATCACAAGGAGAAGCCAGAAATGCTCAAAGCAGGTTCGATCATCCTCTCTCTATGGGCCGGCATCAATTTCTTCTTCGCCGCCTTGATACTGACCAGTGTCGTCATTTTCGGCGCGAACTCCCCGCTTCTGGTGATGGTGTTTGAGAAAGCTGCAATCGCCAGCCTTGATGCCAAGGTGATTGCTTCGCTCAATGCTCTGACGATCCTGTACAACTCCTGCTCGGTGGTTCTCTCCCTGCTGGTGTGGATGCTCATCAGAAAAAGCCTGGCCGCCCGGCAGCACTGGGCTTTCTGGTCATTGCTGTTCACGATCGGCTTCAAAGAAGTACTGGCCTTTTTCGCGTCCGCAGAAGTCGGAAATGTCTGGCTGAGATGGCAGGTGAATGTTGTTCTGAGCGTCCTTTACATTGTGGGCATCGGCCTGTCTGGCTATGCAGTGCTCAAGCCCAGGCAGCAGACACATTGGCCGAACTTGAGCGAGGCGGGCAGGCAGCGCTGGAAACGTATTCCAACGTCCATTATGTAAGCGGGCATAACTCGCTGGTGTCCACGCATCTCTATGAGCAGGCGAAATACATTGTCCTGTAATACCTGGAGCTGGATAAAGAGAAGTTCACGGTCATCTTTGGCCCACCACGGGGGCGGAGTTGCTCAAAGCACTCCTCAAGCCAAGAAGTTGCCAAATTGTGTCCAGCCAGGATATCGGACTGCCGCTGAATGTAAGGGCATTAGCGGCCGAACTCAAGGCGCTGCCCAGGGGCATACGCAAGCAGGAGCATCCGCGCCCCCATGGTCTTGTCTCATCAGAACTTCGGGGAGTTCGCCGCCTGGCACCCCCTTGGCACGCCATCGTGCTGGGTTCCAGCAAAGTAATGCCAATCAGCCTAAGTGCCAATGTCCTTCCTCGAGCTGAAGCTTGACGCCGCTTGCAGCATCGTATATGTTAGGAATATACAAATGACTGCGTCCGTATTTGAGCACGTAGATGGCTTTGACTGGGATTCTGGCAACACCGACAAGAATTGGAGGAAACATCGCGTTCATTCTTCAGAATGCGAGGAGATTTTCTTCAACGAACCATACTACGTCACGGAGGATGCCGGTCATTCTACAACAGAGCAGCGTTTCTATCTAGTGGGAGTCACAAACGCAGGGAGGCGCTTGTTCGTTGTTTTCATCATTCGCAACAACAAGATCCGTGTCATCTCCGCAAGAGACATGAGTCGCAGAGAGAGGGATGTTTATGAGGACCTTAAAAAAAATTCCGAGAATCAGCAATGAAGATCGGGAACGTGACTTCTGGAGCCGGAATGACTCTACTGAGTACGTTGACTATGCCAAGGCAAGCAAGGCCTTTTTCCCCAATCTCAAGCCGAGCACTAAGACTATTTCCATTCGGCTGCCGGAGGGTCTGCTCGTGCGTCTGAAATTGGCGGCCAACAAACGGGATATCCCGTACCAGAGCCTGCTCAAGATTTTTCTCTCCGAGATGCTTGAAAAAGAGTCAGCAAAAACGAACAGGGCAGCCTCTGTAGTCAGGAAGCCGGCTTCGGAAGCAAAAAGAAAAGGACAATCGCCTGCCTAAGGTCACCCTTTGCTTCTTTGGGGCTAAAGACGGGGAAAATACCCCAAAGAAGCAAGAGGTGGCGTAAGAGTGACGGCCACCTCTTTGTGTTTTAGGGTCCCTTCGGCAATCAAAGAATCTACCACGACCTTGCGCTTGCTGTTTTTAGGTGGATGTCTGAAAAGCGGCGATCTCATCCTCCATTACCAG
>Ga0315274_10008405_pt1 | contig 14951 bp, 9 predicted proteins | sample YL17G02_20_MG_FD_203700 | JGI IMG/M metagenome (GOLD analysis project Ga0315274, IMG submission 203700) | Sediment microbial communities from Yellowstone Lake, YNP, Wyoming, USA - YL17G02_20 | ecosystem: Environmental > Aquatic > Freshwater > Lake > Sediment | place: USA: Wyoming | collected... | reverse complement strand
TTGGCGTATCTGGCCATAGCCAGATTATGCCGGATTTCCCTTCACTTCGCCAGCCAGAGCTGGCTTCGTTCCGGGAGCCATTCATCCCCAGGCTAAAGCCTGGGGTTTTCTGGCATTTTCTATAAATTGCCACAAATAGCCCGTATCGATGACGGCCTGCAGCCAGTTCGCCAGCGGGCCCGGTTGCATCCCCGGCAGGTGCTCTCCAGGCCGCGGATTGGCCATCCACATCATGGGTATAAGGATTTTCTTTTCTGTGTTGCACGACCTTCCCCGCATTCAGCTCGGAATCGCTGCCTCCCTTCACGAAAAAATGATAGTCCCGACCTCGGGTCGAAGTCAAGAACAAGAAAATTGTCGTGAGATGGGCCCGCCGGCGACATCTTCGTTGCGGACGACCGGAAAACTTTCCTAAAGACGATAGACCTCCGTAGCCCCTGGAAACCTCGCGTTCTTAAAGATAGTCCGTCCTCTCCTCGGCCGCCATCAAGGCGACCTCCTCGAAGACATGGGAGGGCGGCTGCTTCTCGGCAACGAACGTCAACTTCAGATGATCGATGATCCTATCGACAGTCCAATCGTCCGTGATGAAAGCGACAAACTTCATCGTTTCCCCGTACTGAGGACTGATCATAGGATCGATAAGGTAGTGAAGAAGCGCCCGCTCGGCACAGCGGCAAAGATCCCCCAGGAGCCGGCGCTTGAACACGGGCACCGGATCCGGGCGAACCCGCAGTGGGGATTGCCGCAGTCGAAACGTCGTTGCGAGGAGCGAAGCGACGTGGCAATCTCATGCCCCAGACGAGGCACTATGGGATCACCGCGGCCCTGCGGGCCTCGTGATGACCTACGGTCACTTTCTTTGACGATCGGCCGGAAATAACCATAGTCCCGCTCGAATCGGCTCTCGTATTGCATGAGCCAGGGCGAATGTCGGGTCCCGTTCGAGGGCGTCACGGAAGAAATTCAGGGCCTTCTGGATGGATTCGGGATTCGGCCGGGCCAGGAAATAAAGCCCCTTCAGGTAGAGGTTGTAGGCTTCCGGGTCGGCGGTGGATCGCTTACGCAGGGCGTTCTTTTCCCCGGCCAGGAGCGTGACCTTCAGGTGCTCCACGATGGCCAGCGAAATTTCGTCCTGGATGTCGAAGACGTCGCGCTCCTCCCGGTCGAACCGCTCCGACCAGATATGGAGGCCGGTCCGGGCGTCGATGAGCTGGGCAGTGACGCGCAGGCGGTTCCCGGACTTCCTGACGCTCCCCTCGAGGATAGCCCGGACGTCGAGCATCTTTCCGATCTCGCGGACGTCGAGCTTCATGCCTTTGAGGGCGAACGCCGATGTCCGGGCCACGACGCGAATCCCCTAGATGCGGGCCGGGCAGCATCTCGATGCTAAACCGCTGGTCCGAGCCGGGCTGAGCGCCTTTCCGCAGCGCGGGGAGAAGTCCCGCCTTGACCACGGACGACTTGCCCGAGCCGCTCGGGCGGACGAAAGCGAGAAAATAAGCTATGATGAAGAAGATGAATTTTATTGAATAACAAAGATAATCACCAGCGGTAGGAAATGCTGGCAACGGCACGGCGGCGAAGAATGTCACCTCCAAAGATCTCATAATGTTTGTTATTGAGCAAGTTGCTGATGTTGGCTCCGAGAGAGAATCCATTGCCAATTTTGAAATTCGAAGTCAAGTCAATAAGGCTGTAGGATTTTACATCGCCGATAAAGGTGCCGGCTGCCCATGAAAAGCCATCCACCCATCTATAGCGTAGCGACATGTCGAACCGGTCGGACACATAGGCCATTCCCAAATTGATCCGGTGCTCGGGCGTGTTGGCAAGGATTTTGTCTTCGATCAGCTCTTCTTTGACTTTGTAATCGAACCAGGTATAGTTGAAATCCATATTCCAGTATTTGCCGAGGAAATATCTAAGATCAAGCTCGATCCCCTGAGAGTTTGCTTTGCCGGCATTGGTAATGGAAGCCGCGGCAAAAATTGCAGAACCGTCCTCGAGGCTGTTGGACATGAGGGCAAACAAGCGTGGCGGCAAGTTTTGTTGTAGTGTTGTGATAATTGCAGCCCGAATCTCTGGCGTAAGATCGGATGGCGGAGCGTAGGGCCCGTATGAGGGATTAACACCCGGCAACGGATCGGTGATAAAATTTTTAAGCTGGTTTCTGAAGTAATTGATGTGAAATATTAACTTGCGAGCGAAGATATTGGAATATCCTATCTCGACACCTGTGATCTCCTCGACTTTGAGCTTCTCATTTCCGAGAGCGAGCATAGGGATGTCTTTAAATCCCAAACCCAGGTTCCTGCCGCCAAAAGCAGCGGAGAGCCCATCTTCGATGCCGGATAAATTAACAGCAGGAGCGACCGGAACCTTCATAAAAAACTCAGAGTAGTTCGGTGACTGAAACGCCTGGTTGATGGTTAAACGGAGTGAATGGCCAGGATTGAATGAATACACAAGAGCCGCTTTTGGTGAGAACTGGGGATCGTGTAGCGTACTAATGTCCACGCGACCTGCGAGCACGAACTTAAGCTTGTCCGTGAAGAAATAATCGAGCTGGCCATAAACGGCCTCCATGTGTTCATGGATGGCCTTGGATGTGAGTGTTTGAACGCCCTGTTCGTTAGCGCTATCGACTCCTTCACGGCGAATGGAGAAGCCGCCGACAAGCCTGCCCTTTCCCTTGGCGATATCGGTGAATCCCTGGATTTCTCCGTGGATCCTGGACAAGTCGGCATACAGTTGTCCGCCAGAACTGAGGGAAATTCCCTGGAAATCCACCCCTCCGAGACTATACGCAGAAATGTTCCAGTGCGGGGAATGGAAGTTGACCCTCGCCAGAGGTATAGATGTGTTTTTGCCTTGCATGCGGCTTGATCCGGAAATAAAGGCATCTCCCTTATGATTTATAAACCAGGTTTCAAAAGTGAGCACGCTGCTGCTTCCGAAATGCTTATCCAATCTTATTTTGGCGTTTAGGCTATTTAACTTATCAGACAGTAAAGGAACCGCTTCCCTCGGAAGGCCTTCATACTCTACGGATTCGTTCCGCGACTGGGTGAAGCCCTTGCTTTCCATGTATCCGCCCAGGATCGTGAAGTACCAGTCCTTGCCCAGACTGCTCGCGTATCGCAGATCGAGACGAGCTGTGCCCGGCTCACCCACAGAAAAGCGTATCATGCCGCCCTGGCTGTATCGAGGGTCCTTGCTGCTGATGTTGAAAACACCGTTATAGGAATTTGCGCCGTAGAGTGCTGATCCGGGACCTCGAACCAATTCCAGGGATGCCAGGTCAGGGAGGAAAGAGGAAACCAATGTCCAATTCTGAGCTCCCAGCAAGATAATGCTCATATCGACACCGTCCATCAAAGTGAGGACGCGGCGGTTTAGACTGGAGTTAAAGCCTCGCGTATTGAGATTGAAATCATAGAGCCCGCCCTGTGTTGAATCAACGCCCGGGGTTGTTTCCAAAATCTTAGGCAGCTCCCCGTGAGCGATTTCCCGTTCAATCTCCGCCTCCTCCACCACACTCACCGCCGCAGGAGCATCAACGACGCGTTCCGTGCGGCGTGATGCGGCGTGGACAGTCAGGGTATGGGTAAGCAGAACCTCCCATTCAACGTCCACATCGCATTGTGTAGTGCTGCCGGCTGTGACTATCCTGTCTTCCTTTGTAACGGAGTTATCTCCCTGCTTGAAAATGAGCGTGTATTTTCCAGGCCGAAGGCGATCGAAGCTGTAAGCCCCATTCTTATCGGTTATTGTCGAAAGCGAGAGTTCCTTCAGGACAACATCAACCCCGCCGATGGGTTTTCCGGCCTTCGTCACCTGGCCCTGGACGCGGCCGGGATCCTCGGCCCGGGAAAACAACGGGATCAGCAGGAGAAAGACACATGTTACGGCGTTCTTTTTCAATTTTCTCCTCCAACCTATCGTAAGGAAAAATCAATCCGAGGCCGGAACATGTCAAGAACGGTTGAGGGCGGTTACATCACGGGCACTTGTCCACATGCAGATACTTGCGGCACTCGTCCGTCGTCAACGCGCGCGTCACTCGCGATTTTGCGATCGCGATGATATCGTCCAGCGGAAGCGCATAAATACGCACGGTGCCATCGGCGCTCGATGCCGCCAATCGCTTGCCGTCAGGACTGAAGGCGACGCTCGTAACCGTCATCGCTGTAGGGTTGTAAAAAACAAGGGGCTGCTTGCTCCGCGCGCTCCCGATCGAAACATCCCATAGTCTTGCGGTCCCGTCGCCACTGGCCGTTGCCACGTGCGCACCGTCCGGGCTGAAAGCCACGTCGAGAACGGAACCGATATGGCCGGAGAGTGTCAGCAAGACCTGGCCGGTCGCCGCGTCCCACACTTTCGCCGTCCCGTCCTGGCTTGCCGTGGCGATGCGCCGCCCGTCAGGGCTAAATGCCACAGCCCAGAGACCGGCCCCGTGCCCAGAGAGCGTGAGCAACTCTTGGCCCGTTGCCGCATCCCACACCTTTGCGACACGATCCAGGTACGGTATCGCAATGCGGGCGCCATCAGGACTGAAGGTGATGCCTACGGAAGCTTCGGTGCGGCCAGCCAAGGTGAGCAGCTCTTTGCCCGTGGCCGCGTCCCAGACTTTGGCCGTGCCTCCGGCAGTCGCCGCGGCAATCCGCTTCCCATCGGGACTGAATCCCACGCGAAGACCTATGGGGAAAGGAAAAGCCGGCGCAGGCAGACTGAGCAGTTCTTTTCCGGTCCTCGAGTCCCATAGTCTGACCGTCTGGTCAGCGCTGGTAGTCGCCAAGCGACTGCCGTCCGGGTCAAAGGCAATACTTTTGAGACCCTTCGTATGACCTGACAATGTGAGCAGCTCTTTGCCCGTTAGCGTGTCCCAGACTTTGGCGGTCTTGTCGCCGCTGGCCGTTGCCAGGCGCGTGCCATCCGGGCTATAAGCAAGATGGGGGACTCCCAGGGTGTGGCCCGCAACGGTGAGCCAATCGCGGCTTCCGGACGGCGAAATGTCCCACACTCTGGCCGTGCCGTCTCGGCTCCCCGTCGCCAGGCGCAGGCCGTCCGGGCTGAAGGACGCGCCCCACACTTCACCGGTATGTCCAGCCAAGGTCTGCAACAACCGTCCGGTTGCCGTATCCCACAATTTCGCCAACCCATCTGCGCCACCCGTCGCTAGGCGAGTCCCGTTAGGGCTAAACGCGGCGCGCATGGGAACACCCTGAGTGAATATCGTTGTCAACAATCGTCCAGAGGCGCTGTCCCAGATTTTCGCCGTCCCTTCGGAGCCGCACGTCGCCAGGCGTTTCCCATCGGGACTGGAAGCGATGTCCCAGAGACCATTCGTATGACCCATCAAGGTGAGCAACAGTTTGCCGGTGTCGGCATCCCACACCCTTGCGGTGGACTCTAGTTCATCATTCCAACAGCTCGTCGCCAGGCGTTTCCCATCGGAGGTAAAGACGATGCTGCCGACTCCCCCCGTATGACCGATCAAGGTGAGCAGCTCTTTACCCGTTGCCGCGTCCCAAACCTTGGCGGTCTTGTCTAAACTGGCCGTTGCCAGGCGCTTGCCATCGGGGCTGAAGGCAACACCCGCGATGAAACCGGAGTGACCGCGCAAAGTGAGCAGCTCTTGACCCGTGACCGCGTCCCACACTTTGGCGGTCTTGTCGGAACTGGAAGTTGCCAGGCGCGTGCCATCCGAGCTTAAGGCGACACCCGTGACATCCATGGTGTGGCCGCGCAAAGTGAGCAGCTCTTGACCCGAGGCCACGTCCCACACCTTGACGGTTTTGTCAATGCTAGCCGTTGCTAGTCTTTTCCCGTCCGAGCTGTGCGCGACACGATAGAGCCCGGCGGTATGTCCGCGTATTGTGAGCCGTAATCGCGACTCCTGCACCGCGCGGTGCAACGCTTCTTCGGCTTCTACCAGGACGGGCTTGCCGCCGGCGGAACCGACCGACACCGCTTGCAGCGCGAGCAAGATACTGCGCTCGGGGTCAGCTCTCAAATTGTTCACCGCATTCACCGACAATTCGCGCGTAAAGGCAACCTGGCGTTGGTACTCGGCATTGTTCCGTTCTGCTCTCGCCCGCTGCGCCAGCCAGACGGCGGCAAAGGCAAGTCCCACCGCAACAAGCAAGGCGCCTGCGAGCAATAGGGCGCGTTGGCGCAATCGACCGGCGGCGCGCGTTTGCTCTTCGGCCCGGCGCTTTTCTGTTTCGGCCAGTTTGCGCGCCGCTTCCAGTTCGCGTCGCTGACGGGCGGCTTCTTCAGCTTCATGCTTTTGCCGCTCGGCCAGGCTCGCTTCGAGGAACATGCGCTCGTCGTGCGTGAGCGCGAGCTTGGTCCCCGCGACCGAGCCCTCGAATTGCGCCAGCCGTGCGCCCTGCAAGAGGAAACTCGCATCGCGCTCGGCGTTGACCCATTCGGCCGCGGCGGCGGCCAACATCCGCAGCAGGCGCACGTCGGCGCGGCTGGCGTCCAGCCATTCCCGCAGCCGTTTCCACTCGCGCAAGAGCGCCTCGTGCGCCACTTCGACCGTTGACCCGCGCGTGGCGGGGTCGCGGTCGAAGGAGAGCAAGCGCGCTTTGCCGAATGTTTCGATGACGGCATCCATGACGCGCTCTCCCGCTGCACCCTCTCTCAAACTCTGGAGAGGGAGTTGGGGAGTGAGGGAAATCAGTTCGGTGCGCAGAACACGGCGGCGGGTATCTTCGACGCCTTCGCCCAGCGTCACCAAGCGCAGAAACAGTTGGCGGGCGGCATCCTGGCTGGCTGGGTCGAGCATCGCGTATACCTCTTCGGCGCGGCGGCCCAGCGCGCCCATCACTCCGCCGATGGATTGATAAGCCTGCCGGGTGAGCAGACGACCCTCGCGCCGCTCGAACAACTCGGTCAGCGCGTATTGCAGGAGTGGCAGCGCGCCGGGCTGTTGCTTGATGTCGGCGGCAATGTCCGTCACGAGGCCCGGCTCAAGCCGGGCGCCCACGCGCTCGGCCGGCCCGGCAATCGCCCGCGCCAACTCGTCCGTCGTCAGCGGCACGACGACCTCCGTGCGCTTGCTCATCAGGTCGCTAAAATCCGGGTACATCAGCGGGCGGTCGTAAAAGTCGGCCCGCAGGGTGAGGATGACGCGCACCGGGCTGCGCGTGTCCATCACCGTCGCGTACAGGCTGTCGAGGAAATGCCTGGCTTCGGCTTTGTCTTCGATGAGCGTGAAGACCTCTTCGAACTGGTCAATGATCAGCAGCAGCGTGCTGTCAGCCGACGGCAAAACCAGGCGTGCGGCGCGCGCCAGTCCGCGCTCGTCGCGCCGCAACTGCTCCATCAGCCCGCCGGGCTGATGGGCGGCGATGCGCAGCAGCCCGACTTCGAGTTCTTCCAGCGGATGCGGGCCGGGCAGCATCTCGACGACGAACCATTTGTCCGAGCCGGGCAGGGCGCCGTGTCGCAGCGCCGGGAGCAGGCCCGCTTTGACGACGGACGATTTGCCCGAGCCGCTCGGGCCGACGATGGCGAGGAACCGGCTATCACCCTCTCTCCGGCCCTCTCCCTGCGAGGGAGCGGGAGCAAGTCGGGTGAGCAGGTACGCGGTCAAGGCCTCGCGGCCAAAAAAGTCGAGCGCGTCGGCTTCCTGGAACGCGCGAAGACCTTTGTACGGATTAGGCACGGCCAGCGTTTGTTCGGTGATGGGCAGCGCAACTCGTGTGGTCGTTTCGGGAGACAGCGCGCGCCGAAAATCAGTCACCAACGCCGTGACATCCGCATAGCGCGCGGCGGGGTCTTTGGCGGTGGCGCATTGGATAACGCGATCCAGCTCGACGGGCAGATCGGGACGAACGTTCTGCACGGATGGAACCGGCACACTCAAGTGTTTGACGATCAGTTCGCCGCTTGAACAGCCTCGGAAGGGATGCTGACCTGTCAACATCTCGAACAGCATCACACCCAGGCTGTAAATATCGGTCTGCGGCGTGTTCGCCCGGCCTTCCACCTGCTCCGGCGAGATGTACGCGGGTGTGCCGGTGATGCCAATCGTCGCCGTGGCCAGGGCCTGGACACGCACGACTTTGGCAATGCCGAAATCGGACAGATACGCATTGCCCTCTTCGTCCAACAGGATATTGCCGGGTTTGAGATCGCGATGGATGACGCCCTGCCGATGCGCCACCGCCAGTGCCGAGCAAATCTGCTCCAGCCAACGGGTCACCTGGGACAGGCTCAACGGGCCACGCTGAAGCGCCTTCCCCAACGTACCGCCCTTCATCAGGCGCATGACCAGATAAGCGCCCTCCGGGTCTCGCCAATAGTCATATAAGGGAACGATATGCAGATGTTCCAGTTGGGCGACGAGCCGGGCTTCGACCTCAAAGCGCCGGATGAAATCGGGTTGACTGGCGTGTTCAGGGAGAATGATCTTGATGGCGACCTCGCGGTCCACCACGGGCTGGCGGGCGCGATAGATCGCGCCATAGGCGCCGGCGCCAATCTGCTCAAGCAGTTCATAGCCGCGAATCGTTTGGCCGCAAAGATCGTTCATGGCATACCTCAATAAAGCGTCAACATGAGTTAGCGTGAAGCCGGAGTCTTTCCAGAATCGCCCCGAAACGCGGGTCGCGGGCCAGGGTCGGCACGAGCACCTTCGCATAGACAGGGACGAAGGCCGTCAGGCTGCGGCCTTCGATGAAGGCCATGGTCGGGAACATCTCCCCCTCGGATTCGTCGACTTCGTAAACCGGGCAGATGTTGGGGTGGTCGAGGATGTCGGCGGCCTGCGCCTCTCGCAAAAACCGCTTTTTGGCTTCAGGGTCCAGACCTATCTCCTCGGGCAGGAACTTGAGCGCGACCGTCCGGCACAGTTTCGTGTCTTCGGCCTTGAAAACGACGCCCATCCCGCCGTGCCCGACGATGTTCAGGAGGGTATAAGGATTTTCTTTTCTGTGTTGCACGGCTTTCCCCGCATTCAGCTCGGAATCGCTGCCTCCCTTCACGAAAAAATGATAGTCCCGACCTCGGGTCGAAGTCAAGAACAAGAAAATTGTCGTGAGATGGGCCCGCCGGCGACATCTTCGTTGCGGACGACCGGAAACGGGACTTTTCCCGGCAATCCGCTCCAGGCCCACTTCGGGGTCAGCGCCGCGAAAAAATTTGATCTTGTGGTCCTCTTTCCTTCGGGGATCGAAGTCGCCCTGAAGGACGTGGCCGCCGGGCAAGCCTTAAAAGTCGCAGAGCAGACAAAGTAAACTCTCCCTCCCGATCAATATCCCCGTCCAAGCTGGCCGACTTGACATCTCTTCTTTCCTCGCATAAAAGAGAGGATTGCGGCTCAACGGCGAGATCCTTATGACTTCTGACAACACTCGGAGGAATTTGGGCACGCCCCTCCGGCAAATCATCGCCTACTCCACCGGTGAAGGCGCCACCTCGCTGACCATGAACGGCATCGCCGCCTTTGCCATGCTCTACTATGTTCAGGTCCTGGGGTTGAACAGCCAATGGGCCGGTCTCGCCCTTTCCGTCTCCATGCTCTGGGACGCCGTCTCCGACCCGATCATGGGGCATATCACCGATAACACCCGCAGCCGTTTCGGCCGGCGTCATCCGTATATCCTGGGCGGAGGGATCTTTCTAGCCATCTCGTTTTTCTTTCTCTGGTTCGTCCCGGCGATCTTCCGGGGGCCGGCGGCGATCTTCTGGTACATCCTGGCGGTCAACTTAATCGTGCGCACCGCCTGGACAATCTTCGGCGTTCCCTATGTCGCGCTGGGGTTCGAAGTCTGTACGGATTACGATGAACGGGCCAAGCTCCAAAGCGTCCGGTCCATCTTTAATATGGCCATGAACCTCTTTTTTAACGCCGGCGGCTGGGTCTTTTTTTTCTCCGACCGGATCGGGGCCGGCGGCGCGCTGATCGACGGGACCACTCTGAGATCCAATTACCCGCGCATGGGCGCCGTGCTGGCCCTGGCGGCGATGGCCCTGATTCTGATCTGTTTTTTCTCCACGAGGAGGTATGCCTACGACACAAGGACCAGCGGGGAAATCAAAGGCAACAGCCTGAGAGCGTTTTTCCTGGACATGCGGGACATCTTGAGAGACAAACGGGCCATGATCGTCTTCGTCTTTTTCGGAGTAGCCCAGCTGGGCATGATGTTTGTAGCCCAAATTCAGATGTTTACCTACCGTTTCTACATGGAATTTCCCGACCTGCTGAAAACCGTGGTGCACGGCAGCACGATGGTCGGGTTTGCCATCGGTTCTTTGATCGCAGCTCCCCTAGTACGGCGTTTGGACAAGAAACCCGTGGCCGGTGTAGGAGTTGCCTTGAGCGTGACCGGCAACCTAATGCTTCTTCTTATTTTCGGCGGGGGTTTGCTGCCGCCGCGCACTGCCTGGGCGGTGCCTCCGGCAATCCCGGTGCTGGGTGAGACAACCATTCCTGTCGCTGCTTTGGTCTTCGCCTTCTTTCAAGCGATGTACTGGGCGGGAAGCGGCGTGCTGGCTCCGCTGGCCACATCCATGATCGCCGATGTCTCGGAAATCAATAAGCATCGGACGGACCTTCTCAAAGACGGGAGCTATGCCGCCGTATTCAGTTTTTTTTCCAAAGCCGCCTTATCAGTAGGGCTTCTCCTGACCGGGCTGATGCTCGACTGGGCCGGAATCGTCCCCGAAGCAACTTCCCAAACGGCCGCCGCCGCCAGGAATGTGGCGCTCGTAACATTCATCTCCGGGCCGATCTTCGCCGCGCTTGCCCTCTTGATCATCCTGATTTACCCCGTCAACCGGAAGTTTATGATGAAAATCAAAGCCGAACTCGCTGTCCGGGAAGCCGGCTCTAAAATTTCGCTTCGAAACTGAGCACCTCGTCGGCTTTTTTCTCATCACATCGCCTCTCCTGACATCGCGACGGACGCTATCCATCATTTCATTTTCTTTTTGCTGAAATTAGATATTTCGTTATACCGTTCCGGGTACCGCAAATCCCAAAGATGGTTTGAAGAAAAGACTGCCTCTCCCTCGAGGCGAGAGGATCGAGGTGAGGGTGGATATAGTAGCGAGATTAAAGGACATCCCAGGCGATATTCACCCGCCGGAGGGCATAGCCGGTCTCCCGGATATAATCGCCATAGTTGGTCATCCAGTGGAAACCGGGCATCCGCTGAGCCAGGGTTAGACTGTCACAGGCGAAACGGACATCGATCTGGGAGCGGCAGATGGGCAGGAACGGTGCATCGACGATCTCCCCTTTGAGCCCGACCCATCGCTTGGACGCGAAATCCGGGACGATGTTGGTTAGGACCTGTCCTCGGCTCATTTCCACTTTGGGCGCCGCCCCGTAATCCGACTCGAAATGGGTCAGGATCCGGGCGGGCTCTCGCTTCCGGCCGTCCATTTTCCGGGGGGCGGTGCAGTGGGCCAGAGTGATGATACCATCGTGCGGGTAGGTCGGGTCATTGAGGAACACGGGTTTCCCAGAGATATTGGCCAGGAGAACACCCGACGGGATAACCACGAAGTCAGATTCGCAGAAGGCCAGGCAGCCGGCATCGTTGAGAAGGCTCAGCGTGAGGCAGGCCGAAGTCTCGGCCAGGGGCATTATGGTGCCCATGCAGCCGTTGATGGTAATAGCCCGGCAGTCCGCCTGTTTCATCAGGCCGAGGAAGACCTGCTCGAGAAGGAAAGCGTTCTCGACAAACGAACGGTCGGTCTCGAGAGTCGTGCCGGGAGCGCTCAGGTAGGCGGCCGCCCGGTCACGCGCTTTTTTCACGGCTTCACGGTCGGCGCGCGCGGCCTTGAGGAGCGGACTCAGTTCTTCGTAGGGAAGCGTCCGGAAGTCGAATTTCCAAATGTTTTCGACGAGCTTGGGTACGACTCCTTTCGGCTGGGCCCAGGCGTCGGGGCCGCCGATGGCCAGAATCCTGGTATTCATGGTATTCCGCAAGCCGGCCAATCCTCTCAATCGCCAGAGGATATCTTCCTGGTTGTCGATGACAACGTCCTCATGGGTAATGCCCTTGATGGCCGGGGCATCTGTATGTTGGCGGAGGTAACGGGGACTGACGATCTCGTACCAGAGATAGACAGGACCGGACCGGTGGCGGCAGAAAATGATCATGTCTTTTCCCATCCCGCCCAGGGTGTCGAAGACATCCATCCAGCCGCCCGCCGCATAGAGAAGGATCGCGTCAGAATCGGCAAGGTCCGCCACAGAGGAAAGATCGGCGGCCTTGCGCACGGCCGAGAGAGGGAGGAACTCCAGCGGGAAATCGGAGGCCGAGCGGAGCTTGTTGAGCTCGCCCCGGATCCGCCCCGACTCTTGCTCGACGTCGGCCCGGGTTTGGATCCCTCCCCAACTCCTCCAGCTCGTCTGGAGCCTGCGCTCAGGGATTTCGTAGGAGAGGATCGGCTTGACCCTCAGGGGCCGCCTGACCAGTCCGACATCGGGTTCGACTTCCGCTCCAGCGGGAAGTGGCCAGGATAGGTTGCCCAAGGCCATGCCGGCAACGGCTGTTGCTCCCATTCCCTTGAGAAAAGCCCGGCGACTGAAGCCTTGGCTCGTTCTCCCCGCCGGATGCCCGCCTGGGCAGCAGCGCGGCTGAATTTTCGATTTTGGGGTCGGCGCTTTATTGTCCATGACGAAATCCTCTCCCTATTGAGTATCGTGGGGAGCCAAGATCCAGTCTGGCACCCTCATCCCCCATTACTTATGTTGGAGGGCTATCCCGTGTCAAGAGTTATAAACAGGAATGGAAAAGAGAAAATTGAACGCTAATCGGCATGGACTTTTTCCAACTCCTTCAATAGGGCTCGCAGATTTCGGGGAAAAACATCGAAGTCTTCGGATAGGCCGAGCCATTTCCACTTGTCTATAGTTTCGGCGGGAAGCTTTTCGAAAGGAATTCGCTGCAATATCAAGCCGGTTTCTTCCTCGGAGAATTCCGGCCCTTCTTCGATCCATTTTAAGAATTTCTTATTCTCCGGACAGACCCGTTGACAGATCATGCATCCGACCAGCGAGTTGTGCCAACTGGGATCCAGCCAGTCCGGAAAGGGAATCGCGCCGGGCTTTTCATTCCGAAAAGTAATGCATCGTTCTGCGTGGAGGAGGAAGCGCTCAAGAGTGATCGCGCCGCTCGGGCACTGGCGAACACACGCCGAACATTTCTGGCATCTCTTCAACATCGGCTTTTCCTGCCAATGGTCCTCGGCACAAGGCAAATCCGAATAAAAAGCCGCAGGCTCATGGAAGCTTCCCATGCCGGGGACAAAGGAGATGCTGTTTTTACCATAAGCACCCAGTCCGCTGCGCGCGACCAGCAGTTTCTCCGGCAGGAAGGCCGACGCTACACGATACCCTGCCGGGCTAAGAATCCCTTCGAGCAACTCTTTAGCCTGGGCTTTAACAGCCTTATAGCGCACGTAGGTCGGCGGAAGGAGGGCCGGCCGCTTTTCTCCTTTCCAGGTGAAAACAACCCGAAATTGAGGCTGGGGGCTGGTCAATACAATCAGCGATTTGGCTTCCCGTAAATCCTTGGGAGGCTTAAAGACAATCGGGGCAATTCGTTCCTGGTAGAATTCTTCATCATAGAGCCCCTGTCGGTGAGGTCCTTCGATTTCCTCGCGCAGCCCATCCAGATGATCGATGGAGACAATGCGCCATTGGTAGCCATGCTCACCCAATGGAGAGAGAAGCTCGCTCGCCGTCATGAACACAATCTTAACATCATTCGACTTTGCCGACAAACGCCATGAGACTTAAGTCCTAGCCCGTCCTCCGCTATCTTGAGCTCAGCTTGACATTTCTACATATCAGGTTTTATGATCCCCCATGATGGGATGAGGCAAAATTGACGCTTGGACGATCATTCGGCCAGCTCAACAGAAAAGGAAATTATTATCCCTTAAGCAGTAGGTAGTGGTTAGCAGGAGCCTGTGGAGGATTTATGAACGGGGAAGACAGGGAATTGGAAGGGATTGAGCTTAAAAAGCTGAAAAGAGGGGCGATTGCGCGTGTTTTGTTCGTCTTCTTTATCATGGGGCTGATGTTTTTCCTGCCGGCGGGGACACTCAGGTACTGGGAAGGGTGGGCTTATCTTATTTATATTGCCGTGCCCATGACAATCTTCGGGGCGTACATGTTCAAGCATGACACGAAACTCCTTGAACGCAGGATGAGGATACGTGAAAAACGGAAAGAACAAAAACTGATTCAGGCGCTGGCGATCCTGCCGTTCCTGCTGACCTTCATCGTGCCGGGTTTTGACAGGCGGTTCGGCTGGTCGGATGTTCCCCTCCCCGTGACAATTGCCGGGATTGCCCTGGTCCTGCTCGGCTATCTGATGATACTGAAAGTATTCAGGGCAAACAGCTACGCCTCGCGAATAGTCGAGGTTGATAAGGGGCAGAAGGTCATCTCCACGGGACCGTACGCGCTGGTAAGGCACCCGATGTACACGTCAATTATCATTTTCTACGGGGCCAGCCCCCTGGCGCTAAGCTCCTATTGGGCGCTGATTCCCGCGCTGACCATCATCCCCGTTTTAATATTCAGAATAATCGGGGAGGAGAAGGAACTGCTCCAGAACCTCGAAGGCTACGGGGAATACACCCAGAAAACCAGATACAGGCTGGTGCCAGGGATATGGTGAAAAATTTGCCAATACGAGTCTTTGGCGAATAGTGAACAAGTAAGAGGAAGGCCCCGGAACCTGACCCTGCGCCCGCCTAATCCTGGGACTCGAGTTTAGCTAATCTCCTTCTGGCGTCTTCGACCTCCGGAAAGATGGAGTCGGCGTCTCCCCAAAGGCTAAGGAATTTCTTGTAGCTTTCGATAATTTTTATTCTGCCCGAGCGGCTTAGATATGGCCGTGGCCACTCTTCATTCAACTTCGCTCTTTTATAAAAGCTTTTGGCATAGATATCCCCTAACCAGGATT
>Ga0315274_10008402_pt1 | contig 14956 bp, 9 predicted proteins | sample YL17G02_20_MG_FD_203700 | JGI IMG/M metagenome (GOLD analysis project Ga0315274, IMG submission 203700) | Sediment microbial communities from Yellowstone Lake, YNP, Wyoming, USA - YL17G02_20 | ecosystem: Environmental > Aquatic > Freshwater > Lake > Sediment | place: USA: Wyoming | collected... | reverse complement strand
GGTTCGTCGAGAGGGTGAGTTTTTCTCTGTTTCAAAGTGCGACAAAGTCGTCTCCCTCTCTTTCTTTTTTTGCGTTTTCCGCATCCACCCCAACTGGGCCCCCTCACCTGATAAGATTCTTGGACGTGATCCTGGGCTCCCGGACGGCGGCGCCGAGCAGCGACGAGCCGGTGATGAAGATGCCCCTGTTGCGAGTTGAGGGGGAGCGTTTTTCCGAGGTCGAGGTCGAAGAATGAAAACTCCATCCACCGCGTGAAGAAAAAAACACGATCCTTTCCTTCCGCGTCCTTCTCTCTTCGCACTGCGCTCCATGCTTGCTCGCTTTCGCCATCTCCGCTCGTGGATCCTGAGACGCTCTCTACAGCCGAGCGAGGAACGAAGAGCTGAAAAGGAGAGAGACCACTCACCACGCCGCGCCGAGGATCGAGAGCCCGACGCAGAGGCCGATGCCGAGCGCCGACCAGTAGTACGGGCTGATGTTCCTGAAGACGAGACCCAGATAGTCCCAGTCCACCAGAGGGGAGGATGTGGATGCACCCAGGCCGTTACCGCCGTGCAGCTGGTGGTGCCCGAAGGGCGGCGGAGGGGGCGCGACCGCGGCCATCGTGGAAAAGAACAAAAGGAGGCAAGTGACAAGAGACACCGATTGCCATCGTCAGTTTTCTTTTCCTTTCGGCGACGACCAAACGGCGGCATCGACCGGTTTGTCGATTCTCGAGAGGAAAACGGGCGGCTAGGTTCTCCACCTCTGAAACTCGATTCGAGCCGGTCATTGGCATCTGACAACTTCCTTGATCTGCTCGTCTCTGACTGAAAAGCAAGAATCCTGAAAGCGCGCACAGAGCGAGTCATTTGACACAAGAGAAACAACAATCGCCCCTCGCCTCGATTCCTCCAATCGTGATGCTGCCCCCGACGACGACCTGGACGGCGTGAACCTTGACCAGAAAAAAAAACTATGTACCTCGCCCACGGCTGGCCTCGCGCGCTCGACCTCGACCTCCCGGGCCAGCCCGTCGCGGTCTTCCACGACGGAGCTGTGGTTGTGTTCGTGACCTCGGGCGGGCTGGGACTCTGGTCCGCCGGGGCGGGAGGAGGAGGGGGCGGCGGGCTCTTTTTCGACGGCGGCGGCGGCGGAGGAGGAGGAGGAGGAGGAGCCTCCTCCTCGGGGGCCCCCTTCAGGCTCGCCACCGAGCTGGCCCCTCGCGGAGAGACGCACGTCGCCGCCCTGTGGAGGCCGGCCTCCGGGGCCGCGGTCCCCGTCCCCGGCCCCGGGGCAGGGAGAGACCGCGCGGCCCGCACGCAGCAGCAGCACCTCCAGAGGCGCCTGCCCGCGCTCGCGGTGCTGAGCTCCGCCGGGGTGCTGCGCATCTACGGCGTCCACTTTTCGGAGGAGCGGCGGGCCCTGCCGCTCTCGGCGCCGCTCGGCGGGTGCTTTTCCGGGGGGAAGGCCGGCGGCGGCGGGGGTGGCGGCGGCGGCGGCGGCGGCGGGGGCGGCGCGGGCGGGGACGCTCGCGCCGACCCCTTTTCGCCCCTCGGCTCCGACGACCCCCTCTCCGGCGCCGGCCCGGCCGCCGTCGACCTCTACGTCACCGAGGAGATCGATATCGTCGGCATGAGCAGCAGCAGCGGCAGCGGCGGCGGCGGAGGCGGAGGCGCCGGGGAGGCCCGAAAGGCCGGAGGAGGAGGAGGAGGAGGAGGAGGAGGAGGAGGGGGAGCAGGAGGAGGGGGAGCAGGAGGAGGGGGAGGAGGGGGAGGCGCCGAGCCCGGCGGCCTGGCGCGGCCCGCGGCGCTGGCGGGAGACGCGAGCTGCATCCTCGTGGCCCTCGCCGACGGCGAGGTGCTGGCGGTGACGTGGCAGGGGGACGTCAGGTGGAGGGCGAGGCCATTCGACGGGGCTGTCGGAGCGGGGACGAGCGGCGGCGCGAGCAGCGGCGCGGGGGGGCCACTGAGCCCGCCGCGCTCTCCGCTGATGCCGAGCGCGGCGGCGGCGGCGGCGTCCCCGCCGTCGTTGCCGCTGCCCCCGCCCCCGCCGCTCCTCTCCCCTTCCCTGTCCTCGCCTTTTCCTTCTCCCTCGGCCTATCGATCTCCCCCCATGCGTCGGCGACGGAGCCGACAGCAGGCTCCCCTCGTCGCCCTCCACTACTGCCCGCTCGCCCGCGTCGCCGCCGCCGCCTTTGCCGACGGGCGCGTGAGCCTCGCACGGGCCGCGGCCTCCGCTGCCCGCCCTCCTGCCGCGCTCGGGGTCCCCTGGGACGTCCGAGCCGGCGGTGGCGGGGGCCCCGGGGGGGCGGCCAGCAAGCCAGTGGCTTTGGCGGTCTGCGGCGCGGCGGACGCCGTCGCGGTGGGTACCGACCTGGGTGACGTCGAGCTGTTCCCGCTGTCGCGGACGAGGACGGCGGCGAGCTGCTCCTCCCCTCCCAGGAGCGGCGCCTTCTCCCCGGCCTCTCCGCAGCTCTCCCCGGCGTCCGCGACTTCCAGCTTCTGGACCGACCGCTGCAGCGGCGGCGGCGGCCTCGAGGAAGAAGAGGCGCCCCCGCCGGCTCCGCCGATGAGGGTGCTCTCCCCTCGCGGCGGCAGCGACGGCGACGACGACGGCGACGGCGAAGAAGAAGAAGCAATAACAACGTATTCTTCTTCTCGCCGGAGGAGAAAGGGCTCGGGCCCCGCCGCGGCGCTCGCGTGGTCGCCCTGCGGCGGCGCCGTCGCCGTCGGGTGGGCCCGTGGCGGGGTCTGCTGCTGGACCCGCTCCGGGTGCCGGCTGTTCTCCTCCCGCGCGGTGAGCGGCGCCGCCGTGGAGGAAGAGGAAGAGGAAGAAGCCGAGGAGGACAAAAAGGAAGGAGAAGATTCCACTCCCGCCGCGCCCTCCCTCCCGCTCTCTCCTCCTCTTCTTCTTCCTCCTCGTCCTCCTCGTCCTCTTCTTCCTCCTCCCTTCAGGCTCGAAGACGGCGCGAGAGCGCTCGCCTGGGCCCCCGTGGGAGGGGGCCGCCTCTTCGTGCTGCAGCCGCCACCGCCTCTCGCGCCAGCCCCCGCCGCCTTCGCCCGCTGCCTTGAGATCCCTCTGGCCAGGGCCCTGCCCTCCAGGAGCGCATGTGCCGTCGCCGCGATGCTCGCGGATGACGCCTTGCTGCTGGCCTCGACCGGGGACGGGAGCGAAAGCGGAGGTGGGACCGGGAGCGGGGGCGGGGGCGGAGGGAGCCAGCGCTCTCGAGCTCCTCACCGCCGCCCTCCCCCTTCCTTCGTCCGCGCGAGGCCTCCCGCGGCCTACCTTTCGGTGAACTGGCCCCTTTCCGTGGCGTCGCTGAGCCCGGACGGGATGAGCGCCGCGGTGGCCGGGTCGAGGGGCCTGGCGCTGCTGACGCTCTCGCCGGCGTTTCCCCCGCCGTCGTCGCCGTCCCCTCCCGCCGCCCCTGCCGCCCCTGCCGTCGACCCCGCGACCGCCGCCCGCAAGTGGCGCCTCTTCGGCGACGTCTCCCAGGAGGCCCGCCTCGCCGTCGGGGGCGTGGCGTGGCTTCCGGGGCTCGTGGTCGTCCTCGGGTGCGGGCCCGTCCCGCTCGAGGGCAGCGCGGCGGCGGCGGCGGCGGCGGCGGCGGCGGCGGCGGCGGGCGCGGCGGGCGCGGGCGCGGCGGGCGGGGCGGCGGCGCGCGCGGCGGCGGGTGCCGGCGTGATGCGGCTCGGGGGCGCCGCGGAGGGGTACGCCTCGATGGTGGAGCGAGCGGCGGCGTTCGCGGCGGCCTCCTTCGAGGCGGAGGAGAGGAGCGCGCGCGCCGCGGCGTTCGCGGCTGGGGAGAAGCCCTCCGCGAGGGCCGGGGCCCCGAGGAGGCAGGGGGGCGGGGCGCGGTCGAGGGCCCCCGCGGACCCGCCGCCCGGCGCCCCGGCGCTCCACGTCTACCCTCGCTCCCACCTCGACGCGTCCTCGAGGCTGAGCGTGCTGCGGCTGCGCTCGGCGCCGCTGGCGCTGGACGCCGCGGCTGGGGAGTTCGTGCTGGCGGCGTTCCCCTCCTCGGCCCCCTCGCTCCGTCCCGCCCCGGGCGGCGGCGGCGGCGGCGGCGGCGGCGGAGCGGGGTTCGGGCTCGGTCTGCGGGGGTGCCCCCCGGAGGGGGCGGGCCTCGACATCGTCCTCTTCAGGCTCCAGCTCGAGGAGCCGGAGGGTGGAGAGGTCGCGGCTTTGTCGGCGGCGTCGGCGGCGAGCGGCGGCGGCGGCGGCGCGAGGTCGTTCCTGTTCGGCGGCGGCGGCGGAGCGCTCGGCCTGGCGCCGCCGCCGCCGCCGCCGCCGCCGAGGGCAACGCTCGTCGCCGTCCGCGAGCTCTCGGTGCTCTGCCCTATGGACTCGCCGCCGCTTTTCGATGCGTTCCTGGCCTGCGTTCCAAGGGCGGCGGCGGTGGCGCTCCGGGAGGGGACGGCGGCGGCGCGGGAGGCGGAGGAGGAGGCCAGGAAGGGGAGGAGGGGGCGCGGTGTTTTGAGCGGCGACGGGGAAATCGCCGCCCCCTCCTCTCCCTCCTCCCCCTCCTCCTCCTCTCCGCCTCCTCCCCCGAGACACGCCGTCCTCCTCCGCCGGGGAGGCACCGCAGCTCTGCTTGACCTCGAGACGGGCGCCGAGGCGAGGCTGGGCGAGGAGGGGGAGGTCGACGCCCTCTGGCTGCCCTGCCGCCGCTGCAGCGACGGCGGAGACGTCGGCGGAAACGGCGATAGCGGAGGAGGAAAATCGCCCTCTTCTCTTTCTCCCGCTCCGTGGTGGGCTTACGGTCCCAAGGGGATCAGGATGTGGCTCCCCGCCGACGTCAGAGCTGCGGCAGCGGCCGCCGGCGGGGGCCTCCTCTTCCCTTCCTCCTCCTTCGGAGGTGGAGACGAAGACGGAGGAGAGCTCCCCTCCTCTGGCGACGACGACAACGGCGACCTTGCCTCCCAGCTTTCTACGGCCGTCTCGCTCACGGGAAACGATAGCGACCCGCCGGCGCCCCCCATCTCTGTCTTCAACACCCCACCGGGCTCCGCTCGCCGCGGGAGCGGCTCCTCTCCCCGATCGGCAGGGAGAAGGACGAGGAGGAGGAGAGGGTGGAGGGGCGGCGGCGGCGGCGGCTCTTCGCCGCCACGGCCGCACTCGGCGGCAGCGGCACTGTCCTCTTCCTCCTTCCCCAAGGAGCCCGAGCTCGAGTTCGACTCGTGCTCCTTCCCGCTCGCGATCTCCGCGAGCGGCGACTCGGCACTCTTTGCCTCGCAGCGGGTCCTGCGGAGCCGCCCGGACTCGAACCCGACCGCCAGCGCCGCCGCCGCCGCCGCCGCGAGCGGCGGCGGGCGGCCGGCCGGCGCCCCCTCCTCTCTTCCCGCTCCCGCTCCCGCTCCCGCTCCCGCTCCCGCTCCCGCCGCTGCTCCTCCACCCGACGGTCACGCGAGCCTCCCGCTGTTTCTCCCGCTGCCCAGGATCGCGCCATTCCTCTCGGCTGTGCTCCGGAGGCTCCTCGCGAGGGGGGAGGCAGCCGCGGCGCGGCGGGCGCTGCAGGAGGCACTAATGCCGACCCTGCTGACGCCGACGCCGCCGCCCGAGGAAGGCGCCGACCCCAAGATCCTCCGGCGGAGGAGGAGGAAGCAGCGGCGACAGCAGCAGCATCCCTCTCACGCGTGCGTAATGCGGACTGCCCACGCGCTCGAGTGGCTCCTTTTCACCGCGCTGGAGGCTGCGTGCGAAGAAGGAGGAGGAGGAGGAGAGGGAGGAAACGAGGACGACAGCCGCGGCGACGGCGACGGCGGAAGCAAAGTCACGGATGCCGCGCCCTCTTCTTCTTCTTCTTCTTCTCCCCCTTCTCCCGCCCTCCGCCTCCTCTCCGAGGTCGCCTCCCTGCTGTCCCACCACCCGCTCGCCCGAGACGTCGTCGTCTCCGTCGCGAGGAAGACGGACGCCTCGATGTGGCCAGCGCTCTTTGCCGCCGCGGGCCGGCCGTCGCTGCTGGCCGCCGCGGCGCTCTCCTGCTCCGACCTCGGCGCCGCGGCGGCGTGCCTCGTAGTCGTCGACAAGGTTGAGGGCGCGGACGCGGCGCACGCGCTGGCGATAAGGCTGCTTGCGGCGGCGCTGGCGCCGGCGTTTCCTCCCTCTCGGAAGGGAGGAGACGGAGGAGGCGAAGGAGAAGAGGAAAGAGGGAAGGCAGAAGAAGAAAAAGAAGGAGAGGAGGGCGAGGAAGAGGAAGAAGAGCACGCCGCCGCCGCCGCCGTCGCCGCAGCTGCTCGCTCCGACGCCGCGCTCCTCGACCGCGCAGAACTGGCCGCGGAGCTCCTGAGGTTCATCGTGCCCCCAGCCCCCGACGGGAGCCTGCCGCTGCCCGCGGGGTGGGGCCGCCGAGGAGGCGGGGGGAGCGTAGGAACGGAAGAATCAACTTCGTCCTCCTCCACCTCCGCCTCCTCCTCCTCCTCCTCCTCCTCTTCTTGGTGGCCCTCGTTCCTCTCCTCCACCGCCGCTTTCATCGCTCCTCCTCCCCCTCCTCCTCATCTTGCTGCTCCCCCGGGGGCCCCTCGAGGCGGGGCCGAGAATGCCCCGGCGGCGGAGGCGGCCTGGCGGCACCTCGCCGCCGCGGCCCGCAGCCTGCTGGCGGCGGGGAGGCTCCGCGCGCTGGCCGCGCTCTCGGCGGCGCTCAGGGGCGCCGGCGGCGACCTGGCTGCGCTGCTGGCCTCCACGGCGGGAGCGGGAGCGGGAGCGGGGGAGACTGAGCGTCTTCTTCCGCGGCGGCGGCCCAGGCAGCAGCAGAGCGGGGCCTCGGCCCTCGGGGGGGTCTCGGAGGCCCTGCGTGCGTTCCCGTCGCTGCTGGCGCGGGAGGAAGAGGAGGGGCGGGCGGAGGGAGAGAGGGCGCGCGCCCGCGACTGCCTCTCGCTCGCGTGCGCCGCCAAGAGGGCAGACAGGGCCCTGGCTCTCGCGCTGGCCCTGGGAGACCAGGGGTCCCTCGGCGTGATCACGGAGGCGCACCCGCTGCTGTGGGCGGACTTTCTGAGGGCGGCGGCCTCGGCGGCGGGGCGGGGGGCGAGGCTGCCGCCGAGGGTGGCGGCGGCGGCGGACGAGGCCGCCGCAGCGGTTGAGGCGCGGAGCAGGAAGCAGTAAGAGGCCTGTAAGAAAAACAAGACAGAACCGGCTCGGAGATTGCCACATTGTCCATCGTCGCGCGACGGGCGGCGCTCGATGCCCTTGTGGCCTCCTGGAGGGTGCAAAAAAGCGGAAAAAAGGGGGAAAAGGCGGAAAATGAAGAAGCGAGAGAGAAGATATTTTCGTTCACACTTTGCGTCTCTTCTTGCTCTGTTCCGCCGCTCGCAACTCGTTACTCCTCTCATCGCCGCACGCCCTCAAAAAGTATCTTCCTCCTCCTCAGCCAAAGGCAGCATGCGTTTTGTCAAATGCGTGCCGGGTGCGGGAGCGATCGCGCCTCCGCGCGGACGCGCAGCGCGAGTCAAGCTGCCCGCTTCCCCCGTCGTCGTCGCTGCCGCCGCCGGTTCATCGGCAGCCTCTTCCTCCTCGTCCTCCGATGCTCGCGCCCGCGGCGCCAGCGCCAAGGCCGTCGCCTCCTCCTCGGGCAGGCCCGCAGTCGACGCCCCCACGTCGCCAGAGATCGTCGGCCGCGGCAGCAACGGCGAGTCGTCGTCTCCGTCCGGCCCGCTGCTCAAGGCCGTGCGCTCGTCGAGGTGAGAGTTTCGTTTTTTTTTCGCCATTCTTCGTGCAAGGAGGAAAAAAGATGGAGACGCGCCGGCGCTCTCTCGCCACCTACCGAATGCCTCCTTCCTCCCTCTTTTGCCACTCGGCGCCGCGTGAGTTGTGATCTGATGCGGGATCACACGCGCGGAGCGGAGGAAAAAAAGGCGAAGGAGAGCAAAGAAGGAGCGTTCTCTCCGAGGGAAGCATGCCGTGTCGCTTTTCCGTCGCTTGCGTCCCCTCTCCCTCGTCTCACCTTTCCTCTTTCAACCCTCCTCCCACCTACCCACCCACCCACCTTAAAAAACACAGGCCCGCCCCGGCTAACAGGCCCGACGCGAAGGATGTCGTCGCCGTCGTGCTCGCCGGAGGGGCCTCGAAGAACCCCCTGGTAGCCACGACCGCGCCCGCGGCGCTGTCGATGGGTAAGAGAGTTTTTTTTACGGCGGCGACCAAATGCTCGTCACGCGATTGCTGTAGCGTGCTCTCTCTGCCTTCTCTTCTCTCGCGCCCCTGGCTCTTGGCGCAGCGAGGACGCGTCGTGCAGCTGCCGTGAGCGCAGAAAGTCGGGAAGAAATGTCCTGCATGGAGAGGCGTGCTTGAGACCATCTCAAGTGGGGGGACACCCACCTGAGGGCACAACGAAAGGGAAGATATCTTTTTTCCGAAACCCCGACAGACGGTATCCGTCACCTTCTCACCTCTCTCTCTCTCCGCTCTTTCAAACAAACGAACAAACAGGCAACATGACGCTCGTCGACATCCCCATCAACAACTGCTTCCGATCCGGGATCAACATGATGTGAGTGGGAATTGGCGAGAAGGGGGAGAAAGGAGAGGCAGAGAAAGAAGAGAGAAAGGGCAGCGACTTCTCTCTCGGGAGGGCGCTTTCGCGCGCTCGCGGGTGTTCTCTCTCTCTCTCTCTCTCTCTCTCTCTCTGTCTCTCTCTCTCTCTCTCTCTCTCTCTCTCTCTCTCTCTCTCTCTCTCTCTCTCTCTCTCTCTCTCTCTCTCTCTCTCTCTCTCTCTCTCTCTCTCACCTCGAAAGAAAAACTCAAAAACCAAAAAAACTTTAAAAAAAAACAGGTTCGTCCTCACCCAGTTCAACTCCCACGAGCTCAACGCCCACGTCGCCAGGGCCTACCCCCCCGCCCTGTTCGGCGGCCCCGCGCGGCAGGGGTTCGTCGACGTGCTGGCCTGCCACCAGACCGCGGAGAACTCGGAGTGGGCCAAGGGCTCGGCCGACGCGGTGCGCAGGCACCTGCGGCAGATCATGGACCCCGTCTCGGGCTCCGAGCCCCCCTCGCACGTGCTCATCACGAGCGGCACGGCGGTGACGACGCTGCGGTACTCGGACCTCATCGAGGCGCACAAGCGGTCTGGGGCCGACGTGACGCTGGCGACGCAGTCCGTGCCGGCCGAGGGGGCGGGCCGCCGCGGCCTGCTGGCGGTCGCGCCCGCCGACGACGGCGGCTCCCGCGCCGCGGGCGGCAACTCGGGGTCGGACGGGAGAGTGATGGCCTTCTCGGAGAAGCCCGGGGGCGCCGCGCTTGACGCCTACGCGGGCGCGTCGCCCTGGACGAGCGGCGGCGACGTCTTCGAGGCGTCGATGGGGGTCTACGTGTTCCGCGCCGACGCGCTGCGGGCGCTGCTGGCGCCCAGGAGGGTCGGGGGCAACACGGTCGCGACGACGATCGCGTCGGTGGTGAGATTTTTTGTGTGTGTGGGGTGGGGTGGGGGGCGTTGTGTCGAGAAAGAGAGCAAAGAAGAGAGGAGAGAAACGAAATCGACAACAGCAGCCAAAAAAGGGGAAACCTCACCCTTTTTTTCCAACAAAAAAAACTCTCTCTCCCCCTCTTTCCTCAGGACGGCTACGACGATGACGACTTTGACGACGTCCACTTCGGGGAGCACGTCATCCCGCATGCCCTCTCCGCGGGCTTCGACGTCCGCGCGCACCACCACGGCGGCTTCTGGGCCGACGTGCTCTCCCTGAGGGACTTCGTCGACGTCTCGCTGGCGCTGGCGTCGCCGAGCCCGCCCGTCGCCCTGCACGGCGGGGGCAACGCGTTCGTTGCCCCGCCCGCGCCCCCGCGCGGCGTCGCCCCCCCATCCCGCGTCGGGAGGGCCTGCTCGCTGACGCGCACGCTGGTGGGGGAGGGCTGCGTGCTGCGCGGGTGCGAGCTCGTCGACTGCTGCGTCGGCAACAACAGCCACGTCGGGGCCGGGAGCAGGCTGGACAAGGTGGTCTTTGTGGGCAACGACTTTGTGGGGGACCCCGCCCTGGCGAGGGAGCGGGAGGAGCGGGCCGCGGGCGGCGCGGGGGCGGGCCCGTCGGGCAGTGGCAGCGGCTCGGCCTCCGGCCCCTCCCGGAAGGCGAAGGCGGCGACGCCCTTCGCGGTGCCCGGCGTCGGCGAAAACTGCGTCCTCAAAAACGTCGTCCTCGACCGGAACGCGTCGGTGGGCGACGACTGCGTACTGACCAACGAGGCGCGCGTCAGGACGCGCGAGTTCGACCCGGCGCTGGGTTTCCTGGTGGCCGACGGGCTGATCGTCGTTCCGCGCGGCTCGGTCGTCGCGCCCGGGACCAAGTTTTGATTGAGAGCTTTCTTTCTTTCTTTCTTGAGTGATTCTCTTTTTCTTTTATTTCCCTTCGGGACCTTTTTCTTCCCCCCCACCGGCTCCTCACAAAAAAAACTGATTCTTTCCCCCCCAAAAAATACATTCATCCCAATCTTCCGCTCCCCCCACTGCCCCTCCCTGCCTCATCCAACGACAACGACAACGTTCGCTAGATCAAAAAATCGATCGATGCGTGCGAGAGATCACCCGCTTTTTTGAAAACCCTTTTCCTGTTTTTTTTCTATTTCGCTTGTTTCCTTTAAGAGATGGGTGGGTTTTCAAGGCGTGGGGCAACAACGTAGACTCGATAGAAATTCCCGCGTCCTTTTTTTTTTTTGCAGAGGGAGAGCGAGAAAGAGCAGAGGGAAAGAGAACGAGAAAGGGAGGGGGAAAAAAGAAAAGGAAAGGGATTTATTATTGTTCTCCCGTTTTTTTATTTCCTTCCCTTTCCGCTCTTTCCCTCTTGTAGTGTGTTTGTGCAAGAACAAATAAAATAATTTAAAAAAAACAGTGAAGAGAGAGCGAGAGAGGGAGGCGGCAGCGGTGGAGAGTGATGAGAGAGAGAGAGAGACGGGAAAATGAAAAGAGAAAAAATGTGATTTTTGTTCTTTGAAAAACGGGGAGAAAATTTAACACACACACACAGGAAACGAAGAAGAAAAAGCCAAAACAAAAGAGAACGAGAGAGAGAGAGAGAGACAGACGACGAATCGGAAGGAAAACAGGCAAGGGGAAAGGGGGGGAAAGGCGCGCCGCGCCCCGCCTCCGCTTTCCTCCTGTCCCACCCCTCAACCTCGACCCCCCCCCCCTCCCTCTCATTTCCATCTGCCTCTCGAGCTTCTCTCCTACTCCTCAGGGATCTCCACCTCGCCCTCGTCGATCTTCGACTGGATCTCCCTCGGGCTCTCCCCGTCGACGGTGCACCCGACCGACACGCACGTGCCGAGGATCTCCTTGACGGTCCCGGCCAGCTCGCGCGCGCACGACCGGTCGCGCATGATGCGCGCGATCTCGATCACCTCCAAGAGGCGGAGGTTGCCCGAGTGGATGATGCCCTTCTCCTTCTTGCGGTCGCGGATCGGCTCCTTGAGGGCCTTGATGACGAGGGCCGCGGCCGAGGGGATGACGGAGACCTTGGCGATGCGATTCTGGACGGAGAGCTTGACCGTGACGCGCAGGCCCTTCCACTCCTTGGCGGTCTCCTTGGCGATGTCCTCGCCAATCTTCTTGGGCGAGAGGCCGAGCGGGCCGATTTTGGGCGCGAGCGACGACGCGGCACCGACTTCGCCGCCGGTCGCGCGCACGAAGACCTCGACGAGCTCCGAGGGGTCGAACTTGGGCGGCATTTTGTTTTAGGTTTCTTCTTCTGGTACTATGAACTAGACTTCGAAGAGCGTCGTCCTGCGGGGGGGTGACAAGAGGAGGACGGAGAAAGAGAGAGAGAGAGGGAGAGGGAGCGCGAGATGAGCGATTGGGGGCAAAGGGGGAAAAAAGCGATCGAAGTTGATGGCGGCTCTCATCTTGCGAGTCATCTTTCCAAGCAGAGGTACTGCAGCCGCCCAATCCATCGACGCGAATCGAGCCTGCCCGCGCATGTGCTGCCTTCCGGCGAGCCGAAGGAAAGGAGAGCAAGTTCCGGACGAGAAAGCAGAGACGCCAGGGACAGAGAAAGAGTTTCGGCGGCGGCGGCAGCGGCGGCTGATCGCTCTTCTCTCTTTGCTTGCTTTCTCCCTCCCGGATCTCCGGCCTCTGCGCCCTCTGTGATGCTCCGGTCCAGCTTATCGTGCGCCTCCATAATCGAAAGATAGGACGCGGATGGCGGTTGGGAGCAAGAGAAAGAGGAGCAGGCGGGAGAAGCCAGGGGAAAAACCGAGAGAGAAGCCGGCACTCGTCGTCGTCGACGGAAAAAAAAACAAGCTCACCTCGAGTTGAGAAAAAAAAGTGAGTGGAAAGAAAATCTGGGGCGTCGAACGTTTCTCTCCACTTTTTTTCTTTTTCCTTTTCTCCTTTTGCCCCAGCTTGTTGCGTCGTTCACGGCTCAGGGCGAGCCCGCGGCGGCGACGACGGTGGACTGGTCGTTTCTCCTCTCCACAGAGCCTCGTCTCTGCGAGTGCGCGCATCAAAAGTGACACACGCAGAGAGGAAAACCGGGCATCAACAATTGACGACGGCTCTTCATTTGCGTGTTTTTTCTTGACGTCTCTTTTTTCTTTGCTGAGGAGAAATGGCGCTCACGTCCGAGGAACTCAACTTCCTCGTGTACCGCTACCTGCAGGAGTCTGGTGAGTGCGCCGCTGTGGTGATGGATGTGCCAGAGCGAAACGACGCGAGGCAACACGTTGTTTTTTTCGCTGATGTCATGATGAAAACGGGGCGACGGCGACGCCGCTTTCCGCCGCTCGCCGCTCCTTGTTTTGCTCGGCAGCATCCGAAGGTTTGGCGCCCTTCTGGGAGCATCGCTATGCCTCGTGGTATCATTTCACGTGCGTTAAGACATTAAGCCATATGCACACTATCGATCCGAACCGCGATGTGTGAGAGATGAGGACAGATAGGGGCGGATTCGACCGCGAGAAAGATCGGACGTCGCCGCCGCCGTCGTCGTCGCCGTCGTCGTCGCCGTTCCCTCCGAAACCAAAAAAAAAAAACTCACCCTCCTCTTCTCTCTCCTTTCCTTCCGAAAAACAAAAAAAAACACCAAGGCTTCTCCCACGCCGCCTTCGTCTTCGGTTACGAGTCCCTCGTCCACCGCGGGCGCGAGCCGGGCGGCGGCGTTCCCCCCGGAGCGCTGGTCTCGTTCGTGCAGAAGGGCCTCCAGTACCTCGAGCTCGAGGCCAACGTCGCCGAGGACCCGAGCAGCGGCGGCGGCCCCGCGGTCCGCGGCGACTTCGCGGCGCTGACGGCGAGCGACCTGATCACCAAGGACGTGGAGGAGCTGAAGCGCGCCGTTGCGGAGAGGAGGGAGCGCGGCGGCGGGGCCGGCGGCGGGGCCGGGCCCGCGACGGCGGGAGCAGGCGGCGGCGGCGGGCTCGACGGCCCGGCGGTCCCCGACGCCGCCGTCACGAGGCTCGAGGGTCACAGCTCCGAGGTGTTCACCGTCGCGTGGTCTCCCGACGGCAGGGCGCTGGCGACGGGGTCCGGGGACGGCACCGCGAGGCTGTGGAGCGTCGGGGGCGGCGGAGGAGCGGGAGCGGCCGCCGGCGGCGACGGAGCAAGCGAGGCCGCGGCGACGCTCTCGGCCTCGTTCATCCTGCGGCACACCGCCCAGGGGGAAGCGGCAAACGCAGTCCCGGCAGCGGAAGCGGGAGCAGCCCCGGGAGACAAGACCCGCGACGTCACCACGCTCGACTGGTCCCCGGACGGCAGCTTGCTCGCGACGGGCTCCTACGACGGCATCGCGCGGCTGTGGTCGGCCGCGGACGGCTCGCTCGTGCGCTCGCTCGCGCGGCACTCGGGCCCGATCTTCTCTCTGAAGTGGGCGAAAGCGAGCCCTAATTCGTCCGCGCCTCGCCTGCTGCTGTCCGGGTCGGTGGACAAGCGCGCGATCGTGTGGAACGCGGACTCGGGGGAGGTGAAGCAGGAGTTTGAGTGCCACACGGGTGAGTTCATGTTTCAAGCTCTTTTTTTTGTTCCCTCGTTTCTTTCCGGTTTTTTTTTTTTTTTTCGTCGACCCTCTTCTTCCCTCTCTTTTCTGCTCTCTCACGTTTTCCTTCCTGAATTCTTCCTCCTCCTCCCCCCCAAAATAAATAAATCAATCAAACACACAGCCCCGACCCTCGACGTTGACTGGAGGGACGCGACCACCTTCGCCTCCTCCTCCACAGACGGCACCGTGCGGGTCTGCAGGCTCCGGGAGGAGGCCGAAGGAGGCCGCGGGGGCGGCGGAACCGAGGCCGCCGCGACGCTGTCTGGCCACTCCGACGAGGTCAACGCGATCAAGTGGTCGCCCTCGGGCAGGCTGCTCGCCTCGGCCTCGGACGACGGCACGGCGCGGCTGTGGGACGCGGACGCCGGGACGTGCGTCAGGACGCTGGCGGGCCACTCGAAGGAGGTGTACAGCGTGCGGTGGGCTCCGTCCAGGGCCGGAGGAGGCGGCGGCGACGACGAGCCGATGGCGACGGACGGCGACGACACCGCCGCGACAGAGCGCTCCTCGCTGCTCGCCACGGCCTCGTTCGACCACACCGTCAAGCTCTGGGACGCCGAGACCGGCGCCTGCCTGCGCACGCTGGCGAGCCACGGCGCGCCCGTCTACTCCGCGGCGTTCTCTCCCGACGGGAAGCTCCTGGCGACGGGCTCGTTCGACCGCAGGGTCCACGTCTGGAACGTCGCCGACGGCGAGCTGGTGAGGACGTTCCGCGGGAAGGGGGGCGTGTTCGAGGTCGCGTGGTCGCCCGAGGGCAGCTCGGGGAGGCTCGCGGCGTGCTTCTCGGACAGGTCCGTGGCGGTGCTGGACTTGAAGAAGTGACGATAGACCGCTTTTGGGATTTCGAGAGATTCTTTAGTTTTCCGTTTTTTTCGGGTGGGGGAGGGGGGTTCAACGAGAGAGAGAGCAAAGTGTTTTCCATTTCGACTGTTAAAACATAACAACGACAACAACATAACAACAGCGACAACAAGAACGATCCAAGCGATCGCTGTGCTCAAGCGCTTCGATGTAAGAGTGAGAC
>Ga0315274_10008401_pt1 | contig 14956 bp, 8 predicted proteins | sample YL17G02_20_MG_FD_203700 | JGI IMG/M metagenome (GOLD analysis project Ga0315274, IMG submission 203700) | Sediment microbial communities from Yellowstone Lake, YNP, Wyoming, USA - YL17G02_20 | ecosystem: Environmental > Aquatic > Freshwater > Lake > Sediment | place: USA: Wyoming | collected... | reverse complement strand
TCCGCTTGGTCATGAACCGCCGGCGGAAATCCGGAAAACTCGAAATAATGGGCCGGGGACGCGATGCCAAATGGCGTCGTTCAGAGGAAAAAGGGTAATACCACATTAATGTAGGAATAAATATAGGAATAAAGACTAGGCCATGAAACTCTACGCCGGCGTCACAGATCATGACTGGTTCGATTATTTAAGAAGCCTTCCGGCTATCGACGAGGTCAATTTCTGGCAACATGCAATCGAATTTAATAAAATAATGACGCAGAAGAATAAAAAGGGTACGCAGGTCGAAATAGAAATCTTGATAGATTATAATGACAGATAACCGCGACTTCCCCGTCGGTCAACGCATCGAATTGCCTGGGCATTTCCCTGGCCTCGTGGTACTAGAATCGGTCAGACCGATCGGCTCAGGATTCGAGTGCCGAGTGCGCCTTCCAGATGGCACACCGGATGAGGCGATACTTTCCAAAGAAGAAGCTGAAGTAGCTTTTGCTAGCGCCGCTTTATCGCCCGGCAAGATCACAACGATCGACTCAGAGAAAATGCGTCTCCTAATCGAATCTGCCCGTATTCGTCTTGCTTACGCGCACGATCGCCATTTTGCAGTCAGCCTATCTGGCATCAGAACGCTGCCTCACCAGATCGAAGCAGTTTATCTGCGTATGCTGCCTCAGCCACGCCTCAGGTTTCTCCTGGCTGACGATCCGGGTGCTGGTAAGACCATTATGGCCGGCCTCCTTATCAAGGAACTGAAACTCCGGGAGGCTATCGAACGTGTGCTCATCCTTTGCCCTGCTCCTCTTACCATTCAATGGCAAGACGAGCTGCTCCGGTGGTTTGGAGAATCCTTCGACATCATTTTCTCTGCCGTGGATCAGCAGCAACTCACAAATCCATGGCAGCGGGCAAATCAGATTATCGCGTCTATGGATTACGCCAAGCAGGAGGAGGTGCGGGAACGTGTTTGGCAACAAAAATGGAACTTGGTCGTTATTGATGAAGCCCACAAGTGCAGCGCGTACACCAAGCGCTCTAAGAGCCGTGGTGACGAACCGGATAAGACCAAGCGTTACCAGCTTGCCGAACGTCTCTCCGCCCAAGCCGATAACCTTCTCCTTCTCACTGCCACCCCTCACCATGGCGATGATGATCGGTTCGCTCATTTCATACGCTTGATCGACCCCGACCTTTTCCCCGAGCCCCATCGATCGGGGAACAAGGCAACAGAGATCAGACGGGAGATCCTTCGTCTCGGCCCCGAGTGTCCCTGGGCTCTACGTCGGCTTAAGGAAGACCTCAAGGACATCAATGGCAAAAGACTCTTCCCAGACCGTCACGCTCATACCGTGACGTTCCGGCTTAATAATGAGGAATACGACCTTTACAAAGCCGTCACCGCTTACATCAACCAATTTCTCCCGCAGGCAAGCGGACGCAAGAAACAAAGCGTGGCACTCGTCCGAACCGTCTTCCAACGGCGATTGGCCAGCTCCACAAGGGCGATTTGTGAGTCCATTCGTAGACGTCTTGAACGCCAACAGGAGCTCCTGCAGGAATCAGAAGACCTTCCTCCCGCTCAACTTGCTAAACGGCTTGTTCAGATTCAAGGCCGCGTCATCGACCTGGAGCAAGATGAGGACGATCTTGATGATGAAGCCCGCGACCGTCTGACCAATGAATTCACGACGGCGCTGGAACTGGACCAATTGCGCGCTGAGATCGCTGCGCTTCAGGATCTTCTTGCCCAGGCACGTCGCGTGCGAGACCATGCATCTGATTCCAAACTGGCTGCCCTGCGTGAATGCTTGGAAAAAGCCGAATTTCATGAGCTTAAAGATGGTCGCGGGAAGCTCCTTATCTTTACGGAGCACCGCGACACCCTAACCTACCTAAACAGCCACCTGCAACATTGGGACTACTCTACCTGTCAGATTCACGGCGGTCTGAATCCCCACGAGCGCAAGCGTGCACAAGAGGATTTTCGTACGAGCTGTCAGATATGTGTAGCGACCGAGGCTGCGGGCGAAGGCATAAACCTTCAATTCTGCCGCTTGATGATCAACTACGACTTGCCCTGGAACCCAACCCGCCTGGAGCAACGCCTTGGGCGCATTCACCGCATCGGCCAGGAACGTGATGTCCATGCATTTAACTTTGTAGCGAGCGATTCTGAGGAAGGCCAACCGATTGTTGAGGGGCGCATTCTCAAGAGGCTGCTTGAAAAACTGGACCAGATGCGTGAAGTTCTTGCCGATAGAGTCTTTGACGTCATCGGCGAGGTGCTCTCGCTCAACAACATCAATCTCCCGGATATGCTGCGCGAAGCGGCCCATGACCCGCGCCGGTTGGACGAGTACCTCGACCAAATCGAGCGAATCGATCCCGACAAGCTTCAGGAATACGAGAAAGCCACCGGGATCGCTCTGGCGCGCGCAAATGTGGACTTCTCCGGATTCCAGCGTTCAAATGCCGAGGCGGAAGAACGGCGCCTTATGCCACGCTATGTGGAGCAGTACTTCCTAGCCGCAAGCCGCGAAGTTGGACTGCGGGTAGAGTCGCGTGCCGATGGCCTGTGGCGCGTAGAGCACGTGCTTGCCGACCTTCGTTCTGACCGTTTACAGACGGTACGCCGGCTGGGCAGGCCAGAGTCAGAATACCGCAAAATTACTTTCCACAAAAAGCACCTTGACCTAGACCAGCATCTGGACGCTGTGCTACTCGGCCCCGGCCATTCACTCTATTCTTCTGTCGATGAAAAACTGAACGAAATGCTCGTTTCCCTTTGCGGAGGCATCGCCGTATTTGTGGACGGGACAAGCGATGTTCCGTACAGGATCCACTTCTTTGAAGCGAGAATCAAAGGCCAGAAGACCAACGGTGAAGCAATGGACCTCCACGGAGAGCTCGTTGCCGTGCGGGAAGAGATTGTCGAAAACACCTCAGAACGATTCAGCGTAGTTCCAGCCGATTGTTTACTTGATTTGCCTGCACATTCAGATTCGCCCTCAGAGGTTGAGCCGATCGACGCTATACCAGCTTCTGACTTTCTAAAAAGCACCTACCAGATGGAGGTCCGCGCGAGGTGTCAAGGAGAAAGGCGGCATTTTGTCGATGTCTGTCGCGAATACCTCGAACACTCTTTTGATGCGCGAATACGCGCAGCTCAAGACCGTGTGATGGAGCTCCGTGCGCGAGAAGCAAATTCTCCGGAAATTGCAATCGCGCGCCAACGTGCCGAAAACGACCTCGCTGACCTCGAGAGGACCCGTAGGGAGCGCATAGCCGGACTGGATCGGCTGATGCTTGCCAAGCATGGCCCGGTTCGGCACCTGGGTACGGCGATTGTACTACCTTCGGCCACTCCGGCTGCGGCTCAGATCTCGTATCTTGCAGAGGACATTGATCCTGCGGTCAAGCGACGGGTGGAAATAGCGGCAGAGGACATTGTGGTTGCCTACGAGGAAGCAAGGGGGTGGAGCTGTCAGCGCGTTGGACACCTCAAGCTCGGATTCGATATCCGCAGCCTTGGTCAAGCCGATTCCCAGACGGGCTACCGTGATCCAGTAAAAGGGATCCGGCGCATCGAGGTTAAAGGCCGCGCTCGGGGCCAGCCGATACGCCTCACGACCAACGAGTGGTACAAGGCTGCTCATCTCGGCGATTCTTATTGGCTTTATGTGGTCTGGGACCCGATGGAGAATCCACACGCGGAGCCAATTCGGATTCAGAATCCGGTCAAACACCTTGACCATATCAAGCGGGAGATCGTCGCGGCGCGATATTTCGATATCCCGGCGGAAGCCATTGAGAAGTCAATAGATAATTGTTCCTAAGCCATGGAGGCAGGCATGTTTGCTCCTGATCTAATTCGAAAAATAAATTCAGGTCGGTGCTTTGCTCTTGTCGGGGCAGGACCTTCTTTAGAAATAGGATACCCATCATGGGAGATACTTACCAACAAAGTCGTTAGCCACGTTCTCAAGATCAACAGGCAAGCTGATAAAGATTCCTACGATAAATTCATCACCAATGGGGACTTTCCTGCTGCCCTTAGGCAAGCAGAGGTGGACTTGGGAAGCAGAGAGTCTTTAGTGTCCATCGTTCGGCCTATGTTAGAACCACGAAGATCTGACATTGTGCACCCAATATATGAATACATAGCCAAATGGCCGTTTGCATGCTACATAACTACAAATTATGATAATGAATTATATAAGTATCTCTACAGAGCAGGCCACCATTTCACCATTATACAAAATAGGCAGACGGATCTTTCTCTATTAAGAAACGGGGTAAGTCACCTCATTGTTAAAATCCATTCGGATTTGGATAATCTGCAAGATACCATTATAACGTCTCTTGATTATAGCCGTATTCTCATCTCGCCTGAAGGAGCCCATATAAGAGAAAAGCTTCGTCAGGTATTCGAGATGTTCGATATCCTAATTATCGGCCACAGCATGAGCGATCCCGACTTGCGCTTAATATTAGAAACTGCGAAGCAAACGGCTAATCCGCTCCACCCTCTTTATATGTTTCTCGCCAACTCGACAAGCGGAGATGTTCGGGAGTTCCTTGAAAGATACAACATCCAACTCATTGCTTATAAAGACGATGATAACTCGCACCGCAACCTTAGGAAAATGATTGAAGTTGCTGATCACTTTATTTGTCCGCGAGGGCTTTTTTTGAGTGCTATCCAACAGCCTAACGAGGACGAGGTGAGGGCGGCTTCATCTCTCTATATATACCGGCGCTTGCAGACGGTTCTAAGCTCCGAAACGATCCACGGGCTCCTTGAACCACTTGTTCTTAGCGCAGTTGTGATATCTTCTAAACCTTTATCATTATCAGAGATACAAACAGAACGGTCATTGGCGTCTCTGGCGAGGACGCCAAACTTAGCACCTCATATAACTGATTGTTTAAACAAACTAGTAAGGACGGGTATGGTCGATGAGAAAGCCGGATTATTCTGTCCTACACCTGCGGGTCAAAAGACTATCGAAACAGTTTTGTCTCAACGAAAACTTGAAGAAGATCAAGCCTTTGGACAGTTCAGTCTTGACTTTAAAAAATTACTTCCGTCTATCTCTGACCAAGACCTTCATAATGCAAAAAATGCATTGCGGGATTCACTAATTAGTACGTTCCAGGCTCGTGGTCTAGCTATGGCCAGCGTAATCATAGCAAATCAATCCGTCGGAATTGCTGATTTACCTGATCTATTTCGCGAATTCAGTACACAGGCTGCCCGTTTTTCTGACCTGGATACGAGAGCGGCATTTATTGAGGCCGCCCACGCGTTTTTAGTTGAACCCAACTCACCTCAACGCAGGTATCTTGCTTCGATATCTCAAGGCTTTTTTCTTTATCATCTCGCGGGATTCGATCCTACCTGTGCGAAAATCCGTAAAAACATTTTTGCAGATACCTGTTGGTTCATAGACTCAAGCATAATTATTCCCTTGCTTGCCGTAGGATGCCATAACCATGAATATGCGTTGGACCTATTTGCGAAGATTAAAGATTCAAATGGCAAGATGTTCACAACAAAAAAACTATTAGAAGAAGCATGGCGTCATCTTAATTGGGCAACAGATTTCGTAAAAGCTAAAGCTGTAGATTCCCCTGATTTCTTAGCTGCGGCTCTGGCCAAAGAGGGGTATAAACAGAACTTATTTATAGATGGCTATATCGGATTGGCAGCAGAAGGTGTTGTTAGCTCTTTAGGAGAATATTTAGATAAAGCTTTTCCGCACGGAATAACCCAAGACCTTTTTATTGAAGAGTGCAAAGCACATGGAATATACCCCATTAGCCTACAAGCGTTGAAAGGGTTTGATCAAAAGGACTGGGGCGATATAGAGACTATAAAAATGGAAGTGATCAATGAACGCGCGAAAAGAGGTACACTTCGCAGCGATCTTCAAGTTGAAGCAGAAGCAGAAGTACTATTTATCATTAGGAAAATAAGAAAACAGGAATATCTTCTTGCTGATGGGATCAATCCATCCTGTCGAGTATATTTTGTGTCGCAAAGCCGCATCCTCGATATGATAAACGAAGGCGCAGCTGTTGTCACATGGTCCCCTGAAGCTATCTATCGATATGTAGCATCACTCAATGGCCAGGATCTAGATCCAGATTTGCTTCAGAAATGTATGCTCAATGAGTACTACTATGCTGGTATCTCCTTTATCGACAGGCAATGTTATTTGCGCTTTTTTGGTCCTTCTGTAAATCAGGCAAAAATAGCTTACAAAGATCAACTAGATAAATACCTTATTGAGACTGAACAGGTGCATCGTCGTAAAGAGTACGATGAAGAATTCGACCATATTCCCGATCTTGAGAAGCCGTTCTTCGTGGCTCAGATGGGTTGGCAAGTTGCGCGCGCTGCGGAACAAAGGGCCAGGGAAGCTGAAAAAAGAGAAGAGGATGCGAGATTAAAAGCGCAGCAGCAACTCGCGGGAGCTGAAGACTCCGCAAGCAGGCGGATCACGGAAGCCGAAGAACGTGCACGAGTGGCGAAGGTACAAGCAAGAACTGCAAAACAGGCAGAAGCCGCCGAGCGAAAACAAAGAATAAGGGCAGAGCAAGAGGCAAATCGACGCCGGAATTTACGAGACCCAAGACATTTGCGTAAGCGAGAAAGGCAAGCCAAGAAGCGCGCAAGAAAAAAGAGAGGGTAAGTGATGTGCGATGATCGTAGGCTAATCGAAGACTACCTGCCTATTGAGGTTATCAGCAAAGAGGCATCGCGGGAGAAGTCCATACGAAAGGGGCATATTTCGACATTGCACCTTTGGTGGGCAAGGAGGCCACTTGTGGCCTGCCGAGCAGCTGTTTATGGAGCACTCGTCTCCGCGTCGCGCTTTATGCCGGAAAATGGGCCGGATAATAAAAAGCAAAGCCTCGGACGCGCTAATGCTGCTAAGTTCGTGGAACGTCTTTGCAAGTATCCCGGCGACCAACGCGTCATCGCGGAGGGCCAAAGGGATATCCTTGAAACGCATGCTGAGCGGCTTACCTTGGAGCTAGAAGCCGTAAGGGCAGGCGGCATTAAGCCGACATGGGTTGAGGATTTCAAGTTCACTGGAGAAAGAGTAACGGTGGAGGATATTGAAGCTGGTCGAGCGCCTCGGCCGCGCGTGCTCGATATGTTTGCGGGGGGCGGAGCGATTCCACTCGAAGCACTACGACTGGGATGCGAGGCTTACGCCCTCGACCTAAATCCCGTTGCCCACTTAATAGAGCTTTGCACACTCGTCTATCCGCAGAAGTATGGCAAGCCCGACCCCAACGCGCGCGGCATGACCGGCCCCAAGAACGTGAAAGGCGAGACTACCTGGGGCGGGCTGGCTGGCGAAGTTCGGTACTGGGGCGAGTGGGTCCTGAGGAAGGTTAAAGCTGAGATAGGCGACCTTTACCCATTAGTCACTGACCCAGAATTTAAGGGCAAGCGAGAGGAGAAGCCTTTGGATCTCTTCCAGACCGACAAAGACGACGATCTATCTGCGCGGGATTCGCAGGCGCGCGTGATGCCGGGCTACCTCGTGCCAGTTGCCTACCTTTGGACACGGACGGTGAAGTGCAAGAACCCATCCTGTGGGGCAACAGTGCCCTTATTGCGTCAGACATGGCTCTGCAAGAAAAAAAGCCGTTTTGTAGCGATGAAGATGGTGCCGGACCACAAAGAAAAGCGCGTCCGATTTGAGGTGGTCGAAGCTACGAGCGAAAATGGCCTGGGCTTTGATCCCGAGGCCGGTTCTCGAGGAGGTAACGCAACCTGCCGCTTCTGTGGTACCGTAGCTGACAGTCACTACGTGAAGGCCGAGGGTTGCTCTGGACGTATAAGCCAACAACTTATGACTATCGTCTGCAAAAAACCGGGAAATAAAGGCAAAATTTATCTTTCTGCCGATAAAGCGCCTAACGCTACGCCGGATGAGGCGTCAATCAGGAAGCGCATGGCCGCCCTGTCCACACGGACCGGCTTAACAGTGCCGAACGAGCCGATTATTACCGATGCCAAAAATAGCTGCTGGACACACCTCTACGGGTTAGGAACTTTTGGCGACCTTTTCACCCCACGCCAGATGCTTTGTTTGCTCACATTCGCCACCGCGATGCGGGATGCTGGTAAAAAAATGCAGGATCTGGCTTTGAGGCGCGAAGCGCTGCAAGCTGTTTTAGTCGTACTAGCTTCATCAGTCGATAAACTTGCAGCCCTTAACTGCTCACTAACGAGATGGAAAATAGATGCAGAATTGTGCGTTGACGCTTTTGGCAGGCAGGCACTTCCAATGGTCTGGGATTTCGCCGAACAGGTCGCCTACTCTGGGATTGGAGGGTCTTGGCAAAGTCAAGTCGCTCGAAGCATTGAAGGGCTCAATGACTGTTGGAAGATAACTAACACTGCTATAGTAATACGCGGCTCCGCGACCGCGTCACCTTGGCCCGATGCTTTTATGGATGCCGTTATCACCGATCCACCTTATTACGATAACGTGCCCTACGCCGATATCTCAGACTTCTTCTACGTCTGGCTCAAACGCACTGTTGGGTATCTTTATCCTGAACATTTTGCGACGGCGGGCACGCCAAAGAAACAAGAGGCTGTCGCCGACGCCATGCGCCATGGAGGCTCGAAAGAGAAGGCGCAGCGCGCCTATGAAGAAATGATGGCTCAGTCCTTCCGTGAGGCACACCGAGTTCTGAAACCGGGAGGAGCATTGGTAGTTGTGTATGCACACAAAACCACGCTCGGCTGGTCTACCCTAGTGGACGCATTGCGGCAAGCCGGTTTTGTAGTCGCCGAGGCATGGCCGCTTGATACCGAGATGAAATCCCGGTTACGGGGAATGGAATCTGCCGCGCTCGCTTCGAGCATCTTTCTTGTCGCTCGAAAACGAAATGGGCAGGAGAAGGGCCAGTATGAGACTGACGTTCGGCCGGAATTGGAACGGATAGTCCGTGAGCGTGTCTCGACGCTCTGGGAGATGGGCGTCTCTGGTGCGGATCTGGTGATCGCATGCGTCGGTGCGGGGCTTCGGGCTTTCACACGATTCGCCCGTGTCGAGTACGCCAACGGTGAACCCGTTCCCGCTGTGCGGTTCCTCTCCGAGGTCGAGTCGGTGGTCCTTGATCAAATTCTAGCCAGGCTATCTAAAGAAGTGGGCGGGAACGGTGGGAGGCACAGCCTCGCTGGAGTTGATCCTGCCACCCAGTTCTATATTTTATGGCGCTATACCTATCGAACAGCAGAGCTCGACGCGGGCGAGGCCATTGTGTTTGCTAATGGCACACATGTAGAGCTCGATGGCCAGGGTTCGCTCGCCTACGGTCCGAGAGCGCTTGTAGAGAAAAAGAAAGGCAAATACCGACTGCGTGACTTCCGCGAGCGGGGTGAGGAAGATAAGCTCGGTCTCCCTGTCGATAATGGATCGCCCGCCCCTCTCATTGACGCCCTGCACAGGACGCTCTGGCTCCTACGTAACAGCTCTTTTGACCTCCCGGATTTCCTTCGCAAATCGGGTGTCAACCGCGAGCAGATGCGCCTCGTAGCCCAGGCTCTGGCCGGTCCAGCGCTTAAGGGCGGCGAACTAGGCGAAATCTCCCCCACGGGTGAGCTTTCTGCCTTATCGGAGATCACCGCCAACTGGCGGAGTGTCATAGAGGATGTAACACTCATGCCGCTCGAACGCGAAGCGCGGCGGACCGGTCAAAAAATCCTGGACTTTGAGAAGGAGAAAAAGAAATGAGCGATGCCAACATAAAACCCTGGCTAGAGGTCGTCTCTCTGCACGCCGACGTCCTGTCGGAGAATTTTAGCGAAGATATTTTCGCCCTTGATCTTGGACCCCTTGCGGACGGCAACCCGAATGTTCCTGCTGTGTACAGAGACCCTGAGCAATTCTACCGTGCGTCCTATCTGACGAACGGCTTGCGTTCGCTCCTTCAGGATATACTTTCGAGGTTGGGCGGCGGAGCAGGGAACAGGGTACTCAAGCTCGTTACGCCCTTCGGTGGAGGCAAGTCGCACACACTTGCCGCGCTCTTCCACGCCGTACGGAACAGGAAGGCGCTCGATGTCATCCCTGAAGGTCAAGGGCTATTCAGGCCTGGAGTTGCGCGGACAGCGGTCTTTGACGGGCAGTTCTTTGATGCCACAAAAGGAAAGAAGATTCCGGGTGAGAATTTCAGCGCGAGAACAATGTGGGGTTGGATTGCCTGGTCTTTAGGCGGCCGGAAATGCTATGAGCTGCTTAAGGCGCAGGACGAGGCGCGGGTGGCGCCGGGAGGGGATGAGATTCTGGAAATCCTTAAAGAAGGGCCGAATCTGATCCTTCTTGATGAGGTTCTTGGCTACCTCATCAGCGCCGGAGGTTTAAAAGTCCAACAAACGACTTTACGCGATGAAACGATGACTTTCCTCCTGCGTTTGACAGTAGCCGTTGGGAATACAACAAACACGGCGCTTGTTTTTTCACTTCAGTCTAGCAAACGCGAGAGCCTTGAATATGTGAGTTTGCTACAGACAATTGATCATCTTGCGGCGCGCAAGGATCAGCGCCGGGAGCCTGTCGAAGGCAACGAGATTCTTGCTGTCATCCAGCGGCGGCTTCTTGCCAAGATTCCGGATGAGAGCCAAGCCACGCCGGCGGCTACGGCCTACCAGGAGATGGTGACTCAGATGCGGCGCGCCTATGCCCGAAGCGCAGCCGAGCAGAAGCAAGCAGAGGAGGAAGGAATAGCTCTGCGTGATCGCGTAAGGGCTTCCTATCCGTTCCACCCGGCGCTGATTGATCTTATGAGGGAGAGATGGGCGGCGATTCCCGAGTTCCAGCGCACGCGAGGCGCGCTCCGTTTCCTCGCCGCCTGTCTTAGAGCATGTTATCGGGAAGGAAAAAGCAGGTCGGTTTTGGGCCCTGGCGACGTTCCTATTCATGACGGCGAGGTGCGGTTGGCTTTCTTCAAGGAGGTTGGACAGCAGTCTGACTTCCAGGCTGTGCTCGAGCATGACTTTATCGGCGCCAATGCACGGGCGCGGCGAATTGATGAAAGACGCGCGAAAGAGAATCCGTCGGAGGCGGCTAAGAGGCCAGCGGTTCGACTGGCCACAGCCATCCTAATTTATTCCTTCGGAGGGTTGCGGCGTGAAGCGGGGAAGGAAGGAGAGCTTTTGCCTCCAGGAATTAGCGAGGCGGAGCTACTCTCCGTTTGTGTCGGCCCGGATTTAGATAGCACGACTGCGCTTGCTTGTCTTAAGGAGCTTAAGGAGCAGTGCCTCTACCTCCACTTTGACGGCGTTCGCTACTGCTTCAAGAAGGATCCGAATGTAACTTTGTTGATTGAGCAGGAGGCGGATGCGGTTGCGCGAGATGAGGGCCGGGTGCGGTCGCGGATTGAAGAAATGCTTGAGGGGCGGCTCGCAGGACATAGGGCTGCGATCATCTGGCCTGAGAAGCCCGCAGATATCCCGGATAAAGACCCTTGTTTTTTGGTCGCCTACCTTCCGCTTGAATTTGGGGGGAAGCCCAGAGCGGAGCAGGAGGTGCTTGCTAAGGAACTTCTTGAGAAGTACGGCGATAAGCCTCGAAAATACCGAAACGGATTGGGGCTTGCTGTTCCGGCGGCAGATCAGATCGAGATTCTGCGGCGTTCGGTCCGTTATTTGTTGGCGATTGAGCAAGTTAAAGCCAAGTCAAAGCAACTTAACCTTACGGACGAGCAGAAAAGCCATCTCCGGGAGCGAGAAGCCTCTGAGAAAGCTGCTGCCGAGGCTGCCTTGCTCAGGCTTTATCTAGAAGCATGGTTTCCTAGAGTCGAGGGGACTGCAATCGGCATTGAGGTTGTGGCGATGGGAGGAAGGCCGCTGCAAACTACGCTCAATGAGAAGAAGGAAGCGGCTGTCCATGAACGCGTGATGGAACTCATCACTGTAGTTCAAAAGCGTGTCCATGGCACATTAACTCCGGGGAAGGTTATCGAGCTATTCAAACTCGGCGAAGGCATGCCGGCTAGTCTGGGGATCAAGACAGCGGATGTTGTGGAAGGATTTTATTCATTTCTCGGTTTCACTCGGCTGGTTAACGAGGAGGTTGTTAGTAAGGCTATAGTTAAAGGAGTCCAGGAGGGGGCCTTTGGTTATGTTGCGGGAGGGGCCCCATCCTTAGGACCTGATCTGAAATATCAGGTTTCTTTATCCAAGGTGAGGTTCAATGTAGGGGTGGCGGAGGATGAGATTGACCTTGAAACCGGTTTTCTCATGATGCCTCAGGCGATCCCTCTGTCTGTTCAGCCGCCTGGTCGCGAGCTGCCAACACCTGGAACCGGAGAAGTGCCGGGGACTGGCAAAGTTGCAGAAGGTCCCTCAACGTCGCCAAAGCGAGCTTCTGAACAGAAAGTGGTCGAACTTGAATTTTCTGCTGATCGTAACCAGCTTTTTACGGCCTGGAACGCCGCGGCCAACCTTGCAGACATGGCAGGTAAGGTGACCGTGACGCTTAGAGCGGAATCTGAGGAGGGATTTGATAGAAGCAAGCTGCAAAATGGCGTGCTAGAGCCTCTGAAGGAGGCTAATCTGATTCCCTGAAGAATAAACGCAAAAGCTTTTGCGTAGCAATAACGAAAATGTGCAGTTCCAGTGCCAGGTCAATGACAAGTTCCTTTAACCTCAAACTATGCCAGGCATGTGCAGAGGATGCGTATGGAAAAAGGTTTAAAATTATCCCTAAATTTGAAAAACTAGAAAAGATATTCAGCGGCTTAAAGGGAACAGAAAAACAACTATCGTATGGGATGATAAATAAATTGACCAAAAGAGAATATTGGAACTTCGATGATTTCTGGATGGTGCCTTCCTGGTGGCACTACAGGAAATATGCTAAGAAGGCTAAAGGTCTATTCAGAGACCTCCCAAAGAACGAAAACCATGTTATTTCCTTCTTGAATGGAATTTTTAAAAATATTGAAGTTGTGTCAATAATTCTCCGCTTTACCGACCCTGAAAACTACGGCATCATCAGTCCTCCTGTGAGGTGCGCACTTGGACTAAAGGCCAAGGATAACTATGTTGATGAATACTTAGATTATCTTTCGGTTTTGAGGATGTATGCCAGGGAATATGAGTTCAGAAGGGTAGCAGATGTTGATATTGCCCTTTGGACGCTGGTCGAAAAATGCCTGAAAGCTGAGGGACCTTCATGCGAAAATTTCAGAAAATATCAGGAGAAAATGATAGATATTGAAGAAGAATATTTCAGAAAAAGCCAGCTATTCAAGAAGATGGAGGATGAAATTTTAGAATTTGCAGGAGAAGAAGAGGCAAGCAAACAAGCAGAACTGGATGAAGTGAGAAAAGAACTTAGAGATTTGATGAGAGAAAGAGATGGGTTTCCAATAAACCTCATAAGACTGGATAAGTCTCACTATAAGCCGAAGGATAAAATCATCCATGATTGGAGGGAACCGGACGTAGACGCGGGCCAAAAACATTTTATGCGCAAACTCGGTGAAGACACATATGTCAATCAGATCATTTGGAGTGAAAATATAAGGACAAAGCATCCGACGAGAATATCAACCATTCACAATGGAGGAGAGCTGACGATTTTGTATGTGAACAAGAATAATTACGCTGCAAAAATCAAGGTCCGCCCAGTGCGCTGCCCGGACCGGACGTATGCCCGTTTCTTCGCAAACCTGGTCGCAAAATCCATGAATATTCCGCTGATGGAAGAGAAGGACACATAAGCATAAATGGAATGCAAAATGTGAACGAATTTTTGGCGTGGAATGATCGGCAATTTATTTTCTTGCCAGTACCGCTGCATTTTAAACCTAACACATCGATCAATTTGTTCCGCCAGAAAAATAACAAAACCGTTGCTGAGACTATTATTCACAAAAGATATTTCAATGCTGCAACCGAGACGCGCATTAGATACCCACATCGTTTACAGGAACCTTTGGGCACATTTCTTTTTTCATTAAAATCAGCGCAAGACAATTTCTATCAAAGATTTCTGAATAGGTATGGAGATGCAGAATACATTGAGTTTTGGATCAAGGATCAAGATATCTTATCCAAGAAAGGATTATACCTCTATAAAGTTGAAGAAATTTTGGTCTATCTTGGCAGATGTAAAGATTCTTTTATGAAAAGAATAAATAATGGGTATGGGAAAATTCATCCGAAGAATTGTTATGTCGACGGCCAAGCGACCAATTGCCATATCAATAGCATGATTACTGGAGTGAGAGAACGTGTTCGGCTGTATGTATGCGATCTTCATGACGATGTTGAGATTGACGCTGCGGAACGAAATCTCATCCAAAAATATCAACCGCCGTGGAATATTCAGCTCATATGATCTGTAAAGTATTGCTTTCGCTTTTTGAGAAACCAACCACGCGCTTATCCCATCGATTGCGAGCTACGTGAAGAGCTGATAAAAAGCGGCTGTTCTTGTGAAAACAGGTAATTTGCGAATTAAGCTCACGTTCAGGGGTCATGACCGACAAAGGCTATTAAGAGGAAATGATTAAGGTAGTTTCAAAAAGTTGTCGTGACTCTGGCCTTTATCCCCACGCCGGTCTCCCTCCACAGATAGCGGATTCCGAGCGAAAAGTTTATGAAGTGCTCGCCTCGGCACTCCCCGCCGGTTGGTCCGCCTGGCATTCGCTCAAGATCCGTATAAAAGCCGGCGAATTCTCCGAGGCCGATTTCATCATCGCCGACCCTAGCCTCGGCATCCTCATCCTGGAGGTCAAGGGCGGGATTGTCCGCAAGGAGAATGGCGTCTGGTTCCAAAACGAGAAGCCGATGAAGATGCCGCCTCTCGACCAGGCGCACCGGTTCGTCAGGGTCCTGCTGGGAGAATTTGGTGCGAGAGCTGGCCCGCGGCCATGAATTTTTTGGAGGGCGGAGGAAGAGCGAGAGGGCTGA
>Ga0315274_10008400_pt1 | contig 14958 bp, 17 predicted proteins | sample YL17G02_20_MG_FD_203700 | JGI IMG/M metagenome (GOLD analysis project Ga0315274, IMG submission 203700) | Sediment microbial communities from Yellowstone Lake, YNP, Wyoming, USA - YL17G02_20 | ecosystem: Environmental > Aquatic > Freshwater > Lake > Sediment | place: USA: Wyoming | collected... | reverse complement strand
AAGCCTTGAGAGAGCGACGATCTGGGGACGATGTTTACGCCACGAGGGCGCAGGTTTCGAAGAGTCTCACCAGGTGGCCGTATCCCATGATCAGCGCCAGCGATATGGGCGTAAGACCATCGAGGTACTCATCGGCCAGATGAGCGTCCGCACCCGCTCGGAGCAGCAGTTCGGCGATGTCCGTCCTGCCGTTCAGCGCGGCCCAGTGAAGCGGGGTCAGGCCGAATACGTTCGCCGCATTAGGGTTGGCCCCATGGCGGATGAGGAGATCGGCGGCCCTGTAGTGGCCATACCGCGCGGCCTTGTGCAAGGGCGTTTCGCCGTACTTGTCCAGTTCATTCGGGTCGCTGAACTCGGACAAGAGCCGCTCGGCGGCCTCCTCCAATCCAAGCGAGGCGGCCTTGTGCAGCAGGCTGGACCCTTCCAGGTTTTGCGTGCGATCCTCGATTTCCTGACGCAAGAGCAGTTCGGTCAGGGCCATGTGACCGCTCTTCACGGCGCGGTTCAGTGGGCTCTGGCACTTGTCGTCGAGTTTGTATAGCCATTCCGACAGCATTCGCTTAGACACCTCGAGTACGTGACAGTCATTCAGCATTCGTACACCTGGTAAGAGCATATAGAATGCCATAGGGGAGAACAGAAACGCCGTGCGGCTTCTTGAGTCATAAACCAACGCTCGCCAAGGGATTACGTGGATGACGGCAGGCGCTTACGGAGGCGCGGCTGTAACCCTGGAGTTGCGTAATTCCGTCATTTCGACGGAATCAGGTCATGCCAATTTCCTCTCTCATTCAGCGTTGCGATTCTGCCGGGCTTTCTTCAGGGCGTCCAGCAGACGACGCGAGCATACGATACTTGCTTCCTTCAGGTCTTCCTGGTAGTGTACAGACGCTTGGGCTGTTGAAGAGTTCCTGAACGGCGAGAAGGCGCTTTCCGCCGTGCGAGCTATGTGAATCAAACGTTCTTATTCCGAAACACCCGTATTGCTCGTACGCAGGAGGAAGTCGTCGTGCAGTTGTTCCGCTATGTTGCAGGGATGTCCGATCAAGAGGAATACACTGAGTCGGGAACGATCCTGGCCCATTCCGAAGAGGAAGCCAAGAAGAAGTTGCGAGCGCTTCATTTCGACCAGATCCGGTTGAAGCGTGTGACGGGACTCAGGGGCGTTCTCGGCCGTCTCACGGCAACAATTAGGTAGTCTGGGTTCTGCCCTCCGAGTGTGAAGTAAGCGCGCCCTAGCCGATGCGGGGATGGGTATCGCGTCCCTGCCCGTCCAACAGCCGCAGCAGATCCCGCATGACTTCGTTGTTCCGAACAAACGCACATCGGGGGAAGAGGGGACACGCGTCGCATTCCTTCAGCTTTGCCTCATCCACATGGAGGAAGTGTTGCTTCAACCGATCCCGATACCGGATGCAGAGGTGGGCGCACTGGCCGAAACACGGTTTCGTTTCCGTCATATCCTGGTCTCTCCCGTGGATGTTCCCGTTGTGAGGTGATGCACGTCGATAGGCATCGCTACGCCTCCATATCGGTGGGACTCCTCAACGCAGCCGCAAACACATCTACCGCCGCAACGGATGCGCGGCACAACGCCGCCGAACACTCCGAAACGGTCCCGCTGGTGGTAACCACGTCGTCTACCAGCAGCACCCTGGCGCCGGCAAGCCGGTCGCCAATGACCGCAAAGGCGCCGATCATGTTTGCCCTGCGCTCGGCGGCGGTCTTCAGGCGGCTCTGGACGCACGTGGGGCGGATGCGCCGCAGCGACTCATCCAATTGCGCGTTGGGGAAGACCGGGAGGACCCATTCCGCAAGGAGCCGCGACTGGTTGAACCCGCGGTCGCGTTCCCGGACCTTGTGCAGCGGCACCGGAACAATGAAGTCGTATGCCTCGCATTCCATTTCGCGGATCGCGAAGTCTGCCATCACCTCGCCGAGCGGCCGCGCAAGACGCTGTTTCTTGTGGAATTTCAGCAGTTTGATGGCCTCTTTCACCGCGCCATCATACAACGCGGCCCCATACATGCGCCGGAAACGCAGGGTGCCCCTTGCCGTCTGCTCACGGCAGTCCGCACACGGAAAGTTCGAGAGGCCGCCAAAACCGAGCACGCCCCCATGGGGCCGTCCGCACACGGAGCAGAACGGGCGTTGAACGCGCGGGGACACCTCCCAACACGTGGGGCAGAAGTATCCATTCTCCTCGGTGAGAAGCCTGCACCCGCACGCATTGCAGAATATGGGCAGGAACACATTCTTGATCGTCAATGCCCATTCTTCGCGCATCGCGCCGGTATCCTCTTCAACCGGGAGCATTATCCGCGGCTACTGGCATGTTTGCAATCGTCTTTTCCGCGCTCTGAGGTGGTGAGGGTCGTCGGACGGGTCGGACAGGTCAGACGCGTCGTTCCGTCCGAGTTGCGAGGTGTTGTATACTCCCCTCGAAACGAGGAAGGAAAGCACTAAGACGGGATTGCCTCGCAATAGAGCCTATGAGTAATGTCAGGAAGTCTCGCAAAAAGAGATCATTGAAGGTCCGGTTCAGGAGCATTGTCCGGCGACGGCTGGTTTCGGGCTTGCTGGTCGTGATTCCTGTGGGACTGACGGCCTTCATTCTGCGGTTTCTGTACGATCTGACGGCCGGACAGCTTACGCCCGTCATCAGGCGAATCGTCCACCCATTGCCGGATTACGTCATCCCGGTTGTGTCGATGGTTGTCTTGCTTCTTGTTCTGTACGGAACCGGACTGGTCGCCAGCGCCGTAGTGGGGCGGAGACTTATTGCCCTCGTGGAGGCCGTCTTGCAGCGAATCCCGCTGGTCAAGACCGTTTACGGCGCCTCGAAACAGGTCGTTCAAACTCTCTCTTTCAAGGACGGAAGCACGAATTTCGAATCGGTGGTAGTCATTGATTTTCCGCGGCCCGGCATGAAAGCCATAGCATTTGTGACGGGCCGGATGCTGATTGAAGATGGCCAGGACGGCCGTGTCACCGAATACTACCGGACGTTTGTCCCAACTACGCCTAATCCGAGCAGCGGCTACTTTGAAATAGTTCCCGTCGACAGCGTCACCAGTGCCGGGATGTCCGTTGAGGACGCCGCAAAGATGGTCATGTCCGGCGGATTGATTACCCCGGACTCATTTCAGATCGGCGCTGCAAATCCGGCCGGCTTGGCGGGGGGCAACAACCCATGTTGAGGCCCCGGACAAGGCCAAAGAGGCAATCGATCACGACTCGTATCCGGTCTGCCGTGCAGCGTCCACTTGTCTCCGGTCTATTGGTCGTCGTTCCGCTCGGCATCACCATTTTCATACTGAAGTTTCTGTACGACTTCACGGCGGGGCGTCTTGCGCCGTTGGTCAAGCGGTTCGTCGAACCGGCCGGGTCCTATGCGGTGCCCGTATTCTCGGTTGTCTTGATGCTTCTCGGCGTATATCTGATAGGCATGATCACAAGCGCCGTGGTGGGCAGGCGCCTGATCGCCTTCGCGGAAGCATTCATCCAACGGATACCCATCGTGAAGTCCGTCTATGGCGCCTCCAAACAGATCGTGGAGGCATTGTCGTTTCAGAAAAAGGGCGCCGAGCCTCGAACCGTAGCCCTGATTGAGTTTCCGTGTGCGGGGATGAAAACCATGGGATTCCTGACCGGCAAGCTCCGCCTGGGCGATGGGCGTGTCTACTACAAAGTCTTCATCCCCACGACCCCGAACATCACCGTGGGCCTTTTCGAACTGGTGGCGCAAGAAGACGTGTATCGTTGCGACATTCCCATGGATGAAGCCGTCAAGATGGTCGTGTCGGGCGGCATTATTGGGCCTGAACGCTTGAAGCTGACGCGCGCCACGCAAGCGCCGCCGGAAGCAGCGCCGCCTTCCGATGAAGACGAGGAAACCCGATGATTTTGGATTTTAGATTTTGGATTTTGGATTGCCCCAAGGAGGCGAGGACCCAAATACTGCCGGGCAAGAGTGTTTTTCACACCTGGCGACAATCCAAAATCCAAAATCCAAAATCCAAAATGGATCGCGGGTGTTTCCTTTTCAATAGAGCGGAAGTCGTGGATCGGTGTGACTGTAGCTGTCCTTGACCCAGGCGTAACGCGGATCGTCCTGGTTTGCGAGGCTCTGCGCGCTGCCCGCGAGCACATTCAGATAGTAAGTGGTGTATCCCGGGGGGCTGGCGACAGGGTGGTAGCCTTCAGGGACGAGGACGGCGCAATTGTTTTCGGGACGCACGACTACGTCAATCGGGTTGCCCGCCTGATGGAGCGGCGAGCGCTCGTCCGTGTACACCCACTGAAATGCATATCCCTCCGGCTTGTCGATCTTGAAGAAGTATACTTCCTCCAAATCGGCCTCGATGAGCGTGCCCTCCGAATCCACAATGTGCACGTCATGCTTGTGGGGGGGATAGCTGCTCCAGTTGCCGCTGGGCGTGTAGACCTCGACCAGCACGAGCCGGTGGACGGGCGATCCAGGCGGCAGGAGATCGTTGATCTGCCGGCATGCATGGCCGCCGCCGCGAACCGAGATCTTTACGTCCTCAGGCCGTATCAGCCAGGGATCATGGTCTTCATTCGTCGGGACCCATGTCACGGCGAACTCACAGGCGTCTTCGGCGGTCACGGTGGACTTCGTGCCTCGCGGCAAGTAGAGCGCATGCGCGGCGCCCATGAACACGTTGCCGCGCGAGCCGATTTCCGGCCATGCGCCGCGATTCGATTCGACGGCACAACGTCCGCTGAAGGTCACCAAGGCGAGTTCGGATTCGGCGGTGTCGAACGACCAACGTTCCCCTGGATTTAGGCGACGGACTTGGAACGAGATGTACTCCAAGCCCGTCTGTTCCGGTGTGATGGACAGGATCAGATTGGGATCGTTTGCGTCGTGCTTTGGTTTGATCAGCAGGTTCTCGGCGGTATATCGCATACCTGTGCGTCTCCCGTTGTAGTGACAAAAGGAACAAAAGGGACGAAATGGACTGCGTGGACGGAATGGACGTGTAGACCCTCGATAGTGCCGTGCTGCAAGATCGGGGAATGCAGCATCCTTGCCTCTTGTCCCTTTCATCCTCAAGCCACGGGCACGATTGGGGAGCCCCCTTGTCAGTGGCGCCCAAGTGTCTTTCCGGCGGAGCCGAGCTCTTCGCACGCGCGGACGACGCGCTCCGCCATGGCGGAGCGTCCGCGGTCGATCCATGTGCTCGCGAGGTATGCCTGCTTAACGCCGACCTCGCCGTCGATTCTCAACACGCCATCGTAATTCTTGAGCATGTGGTCGGCGACGGCGCGCGTGAACGCGTACTGCGTATCCGTGTGGATGTTCATCTTGACGACGCCGTACTGGATGCTTTCGCGGATCTCCTCGACCGTCGTTCCGGAGCCGCCGTGAAACACGAGCCGGAAGCGCGATTCCTCGCCGTACTTCTTGACAACGGCCTCCTGGCCGTTGCGTAGAATCGTAGGCTTCAGAACAACGTGGCCCGGCTTGTAGACACCGTGCACGTTGCCGAATGTTGCCGCGAGCATGAAACGCGCGCCCTTGACGCGGCTGAGGGTTTCGTGCACGAAAAGCATGTCGTCCGGGGTGGTGTAGAGCTTGGAGTGGGATCGGACCAATCGGTCAGATCGGTCCGATTGGTCCGACAGGTCCTCTTCACCACCGACTACTCCCGCTTCGACCTCGAGAATGATGTCGTTGTCGCGGCACATTTCGAGGAGCGGGAGGGCGTGGCGCATGTTTTCGGTCAGCGGCAGACCGCTGCCGTCGTACATGTGGCTGTTGAAGAGGTTCGGTTGTCCGGCCGCGCGACGCCTTGCGGTCTCGATGATGAGCGGCTTCAGGAAGGTCTCGATCTTATCCGTCGGACAATGATCGGAATGGATCGCGACGTTTATTTCGTACTTCTCAGCGACGCGGCGTGCATGTTCGGCAAGCGTGATCGCGCCGAGCACGGCGTCCTTGGCGGCGCCCGAAGTGTGGGTTCCGGCGCCGACGCCGATCTGGACGATCCCGTCGCTCTTGGCCGCGGCAAACCCCTCGATGGCGGCGTTCAGCGTGGCGATCTCGAGGACGTTGATGGCCGGGTAGGCGAAGCCCTCTCGCAACGCCTTGTCCAACATCTCGCAGTATCGTTCGAAGGTGACCACGGGCATGTGAGGTCTCCGACTGCGGACGGAGGATAACATCCCGCGGCCTCTCCTTCAACGACGAAAAGGGCATAAGGGACCGAAGGGACGAAATGGACGGAGTCAACGGAACAATAGGAGAATATCAGAACAATGACCCTTGGGGGGAGTCGGGTTGTACGTAGCCGAAGTGCTTGTAGGCGAGCGGCGTGGCCATGCGGCCCTGCTGCGTGCGTTTGAGAAAGCCAATCTGAATCAGATACGGTTCGTGGACTTCCTCGAGGGTCTGCCGCTCTTCCCCGACCGCAACGGCCAGTGACGACAGGCCCACCGGCCCGCCTGCAAACTTCTCGATGACCGTCCGGATGATGAGATTGTCCATCTCGTCCAGGCCCAATTCGTCCACGCCCAACAACTGAAGCGCCGCACGGGCAACCTCGCGCGTGATTGTTCCGTCGCTCTTAACTTGGGCGTAATCCCTCACACGCCGGAGCAGGCGGTTCGCCACGCGGGCGGTTCCGCGCGATCTCGAGGCGATCTCGAGCGCGCCATCCTGTTCGACGGGGACGTTGAAGATGCGCGCGGCTCGCATGATGATCGTCTCGAGTTCTTCCGGCGAATAAAAGTCCAGACGGCACGTGTCGCCGAAGCGCGCGCGCAAGGGCGGCGTCAGCAGGCCGGCGCGCGTGGTTGCGCCGATCAGCGTGAAGGGCTTCAGCCCGATCTTGATCGAGCGGGCCGTCGGCCCTTTCCCGAGCATGATGTCGACCTCGAAGTCCTCCATCGCGGCGTACAGCGTTTCCTCGACGGCGTGGTTGAGCCGATGGATTTCATCGATGAAAAGGAAGTCGAATTCATCGAGGCTCGTAAGGATCGCGGAGAGGTCGGCCTGGCGTTCGATGACCGGTCCCGCGGACGACTTGATGTCCACGCCCATCTCGTTCGCGAGAATTCGCGCCAGCGTCGTTTTTCCGAGGCCTGGCGGGCCGCAAAGAAGCAGGTGGTCCAATGGTTCGTTGCGCTGCTTCGACGCCTGGATCGAGATGCGCAGCTTGTTCTTGATCGGCTCCTGCCCCGGGAAGTCATCGAGGCGTTGCGGCCGGATCTGATCGTCATATACCTGGTCGTCGTCGTAAGGCTTTGGGCTGATCACCTCTTCCTTCGGCATCGACTACACCCTCGCCAATGATCGCAGTGCAACCCGGACGAGCTCCTCGACCGGAGCGTCCGGCCCCAATTGCTTTCGCGCGCCCGTTGCCGCCTTCCGTGCCTCGCCCAGCGTGCACCCCAACGAACACAAAGCCGCGATCACGTCATCGCTGTCCGGGGAAGCCTTGTCTTCCGGCTCGCCGAGGATTGCACTCAGTTCGGCATCCTGGCCGAGCTTTGCCTTCATTTCGAGCACGACGCGTTGCGCGGTCTTCTTGCCGACCCCGCTCACGCGGGTAAACGCACTCACGTCATTCTCGAGTAAGGCACGGCCAAACTCGGCGACACTCATCGTGGAAAGGATCGCCAATGATACTTTCGGCCCGATGCCTGACAAACCGAGCAGCATTTTGAACAGCATCTTGTCTTCATCGCGAAGAAAACCAAAGATCTGAAAGGCATCCTCGCGAATATGGCAGTAGGTTTGGAGCGTGGTTTCCTGGTTGACGACCAGTTTTCGGTAGACCGATTCGGGCACCCACACTTCGTACCCGACTCCGTTCACGTCCAGCTCGATGTGGTCCGGCGCCTTCCGCGCCACCGTCCCGCGTAGAAAAGCAAACATTCCGCCTCACCATCGATTGTTGAACGACGGAAGAATACCGCCTCCCCCGAGCGGGAAACAAACGGCAGCTTGCCGTCCGGACTGGTGGTTAATGGCTGGTGGCTGGTGAGTAGTCGTCAGCCACCAGGCAAAACTGAGAAACGCGATCGCGCTATACGCCCTCGATATCGACACCGGTGATGAACCAGTCCATCTTGAGCGGTTTCTGCCCCTTGGCCTTCATCTCCGTCATCTGGGCGTCAGTGAGCGTCTCTTTCTTCAACGTAAGCCCCAAGGTGGCGGAACCGCCATCCGAAGTAATGGGAAGCGGGTAAACATTGGCGGTATCCTTCTCAATCTTCGTCTTGGCGTTCGAGAAGTCGAACTTCGCATGTTCAACGTAACCGGACTCGAAAGCCTGCTTGAAGAAATTCTTCGCGCCTGCCTTGTCGCCCGCTTCGGGATGGGAAAAATTCTCAGAGAGGGACACCGCGAGGGCGTCGATGTTCTTGGCCACGACCGCATCCGTGAATTCCTTCACCTTGAGGTTCACGAGTTCCTGGTCCGTCGGTCCCTTGCCAGTCCCGGCGCATCCCGCAACGAGTGCCACAGTCACCAGAGCCACCATCATCTTGACCAACGTTGCCTTCTTCACTTTCGTACCCTTTCGCTAGTTGCAGATTCTGTCCACACTGAGCACGCAGAAACAGCACAATGGCCCGTAGCATACGCGGAATTCTGGGGATATTCAAGCGAGCCGCGGGCGAGACAAGAAGAAACATTTCGATTCCTGGAGGGGCATGTTGGTATCATTCTGTCACGAGCGCGTGGGCAGGGCGTTCGAGAGGTCGGACGGTTCGGACGGGTATGGACTGCTTCCTGCCGAGGCAACTGCGCAACGGAGGAACTCTATGCAACCGGAATTGATCGCGGACTTTGCCTGCGAATGCGGTGAGAATCCGCTATGGCACCCGTTTGAGAAATGCGTCTATTGGGCGGATATTCCCACGGGACGGTTGTTTCGTTTTGATCCGAAAACCGAGCACAGTGAACTCTGTGAGCGCGGCGAGGAGGCCCTCGGCGGCTTCACGATCCAAGCGGACGGCGCGTTGTTGCTGTTCCTGGCGCGTGGCGCGGTCAAGCGCTGGCAGGACGGAGTACTCACAACGGTGATCGAGGAAATCCCGGACGAACGCGATACGCGGTTCAATGACGTTATCGCCGATCCTGCGGGTCGTGTCTTCTGTGGGACGATGCCGGCGCCTGACCGTCCAGGGCGGTTGTACCGCCTCGATGTGGACGGAGCGTTGACAATGGTGCTGGACGGCATAGCGTGTTCGAACGGCTTGGGCCTCACGCCGGACCGAAAGCGGATGTACTACACCGATTCCGGCAAGGGCGATATTTATCTCTTTGACTACGACGTCTCCACCGGGGCGGTTTCCAACCAGCGCCTGTTCTTCCGACTCCCGAAAGAAAGGGGCTGTCCCGATGGGATGACCGTGGATGCCGAAGGTTTTGTCTGGTCGGCCATTTGGGATGGGAGTTGTCTTGTCCGGCTTGCCCCGGACGGTTCCGAAGACCGGCGGACCATGTTCCCAGCGAAGAAAGTCTCAAGCGTGATCTTCGGAGGCGAGGATTACAGAGACCTATACATCACAACCGCCGGCGGACAGAACAAAGAGGCGGAAGGCCACGGGGCAGGCGCGCTGTTCCGCGTCCGCAGCGACGTGCCGGGTGTTCCGGAGTTTCTGTCTCGGGTGCTGTTGTGAGGGACGGAAAGGACGAAAGGGACAGAGTGGACAGAGTGAACAGGAGCGCGTGTTCGCTCTCTGCAGTAAGCCCTGGATCCTGGTGTGTCGCAAAAACGCAATGAGTGGCGTTTATAACCTCTGTCCCACCGGTCTCATTTCCGCGATTTTCCTTTGGGCTGTGCGGCGTGGACGGTGTTTTTCATGAGCATGATGATGGTCATGGGGCCGACGCCGCCGGGCACGGGCGTGATGGCCTTTGCCTTCTTGCTGACCGCGGCGAAATCCACGTCGCCCACGAGGCGGTAGCCGCTTTTCTTACTCGCGTCTTCGATGCGGTTTTGGCCGACGTCAATGACGACGGCTCCAGGTTTGACCATGGGCGCCTTGACGAACTCGGGCACGCCGATGGCCGCGATGAGGATGTCCCCTTGCCGCGTGATTGATGGGAGGTCCTTGGTTCGGGAATGGCAAACGGTGACGGTGGCATTGGCGCCCTCGGCCTTTTGCATAAGGATGGCGGCAAGGGGTTTTCCCACGATGTTCGAGCGGCCCACGATGACAACGTGCTTGCCGGAGGGGTCGTTACCGCTTCGCACAAGGAGTTGCTGGCACCCAGCCGGCGTGCACGGGAGAAACACGGGGTCTCCGCTGAGCATCTTGCCGACGTTCACCGGGTGAAAACCGTCGATGTCCTTCGCTGGATCGATTGCGAGCAGCACCTTGTGTTCATCAATCTGTTTCGGGAGCGGCAGTTGAACAAGGATGCCGTGAACGCGCTCGTCCGCATTCAGCTTGGCGATGAAGTTCAGTAGGCGTTTTTCGGAGCATGTCGCCGGAAGCTCGTAGGAGAAGGATGCAATCCCCATTTCGCCGCAGGCCTTTTTCTTTCTGCCGACGTACGCCTGGCTCGCCGGGTTTTCGCCGACCAGGACGACCGCGAGTCCAGGCTCAATGCCTCGCTTCTTTAGCGCCGCGATCTGGCCTACAAGTTCTTCACGGATCTCCGCCGCGATTTTGTTGCCGTCGATAATCTCAGCCCTTTTCTTCATGGATCTGTCCTCTTCAGTAGTTCTTGAGCACATATAGGAAAGTTGGACGTTCCGTTCGCGACGGCCTGAGGCAGCGTGGGGGAGGGGCCGCTTTCGGGGGAACCAGCTACGCCTTTTCCGCCTGTCGAGTCCAGGCCGGGAATCGCCATGGCAAGTCCAAGTTTGCCTGCGCCGGCCTGTACCCGGTTCGTGCCCAATACCTCCGACAGATCGATCTTTTCCACCTCGTCGAATGCCAAGCCGTCTTTTGGCAGCGACAGACTCTCGTCCAGCGAAGGAAGGCGCAGGCGCAACCGGCCGCTGCTAGAAGGACCCTTCAGCGCGAGAGGTGTTGTGAAGGGCTGGGTGTCCAGCTTTGGCTCATCTCTGGGAGGTTCCGGAGGCTGTGTGCCGGCGCTCTGCTCAGCTTCCGGCACGGCCGCGGTGTTGACGACCGGTGGCTGAGGGCGCACACCGAGCAAGGAGTACGCCAAGATGCCGCCACCTGTGAGAAGAATAACGAGTCCCATGACAGATCCAAGAAGCACCCACGCCCTTCTTCGAGAGTGTTTCGCCGGGGGTGGCGTAACGGCGCTTCCTGCATCAGTCCTGCGCGGTGAACGTTGGGCTTCGAGCGCGTCCAGCTTGTCGGATAACTTTTTCCAGCGCGCGTCCTTGAAAACAGTGCGCAGTCTCTCGCAGTCCTGCCGGGCTTCCTCGACCCGCCCGAGTTTCGTGAGACAACGGACCCGTGCATGGAGGACGTGCGCGTTGTTCCCGTTATTGGCGCCATCAAGGACTTTCAGAGCCTCGGCGTACCGCTGTTGCTGATACAAGGCCTTCGCCTTGCCATATGCCTGATCGGAGTCTTTCGTAGACATCAGAGACCTGCTCATCCAACAAGATAGAAGAATTTACTCGAACCTGGGACGGATTTCCACTTGCCGGTTATCGATGGGAAAACGCATGAACCTCCAGAGGCCTCTCTGACGGACGTCACTTCGGTTTCTCCGGCCACAAGAGATCGGATAGAATGCGCGCCATGAGCGATACATCTCCGGAAATCTGGACCGTCAGCCAACTGACGCGCCGCGTCAAGAACCTGCTCGAGACCCAGATCAGTTACGTTTGGGTCTCGGGCGAGATCTCGAACTATCGCGTCTCGCCGGCCGGGCACGCATATTTCACGCTGAAGGACGCGGAGAGCCAGATCGACGCGGTGATGTTTCGCGGTAAGCTTATGGGCTTGCGGTTCGATCCGGAGAATGGTCTCGAGGTGATCGTATACGGGCTCGTTACCGTATACGAGAAACGCGGCGCGTATCAAATCGTATGTGATGAGATGCAGCCCAAGGGGATGGGGGCGTTGCAGCTTGCGTTCGAAAAGCTCCGGAAGAAGCTGCAGCAGGAGGGCCTCTTCGAGGAGTCCCACAAGAAGCCGCTCCCGCTGCTTCCAAGACGGATTGGCGTCGTGACGTCGCCGACGGGCGCCGCGATCCGCGACATTCTGAACGTCATCCGGCGCCGGTTCGCAAACGTGCACATCATCCTGTGGCCGGCGCGCGTGCAGGGCGATGAGGCCGCACCGGAGATCGTCGAGGGCATTCGCGTCCTGGATGCATGGGGCGTGGACGTGATGATCGTTGGACGCGGCGGCGGTTCGCTCGAGGACCTGTGGCCTTTCAATGAGGAGATCGTCGTCCGGGCCGTGTATGAAGCGCGCACGCCGATCATTTCCGCCGTCGGCCATGAGATCGATTACACGCTCACGGACTTCGCCGCGGACGTGCGCGCGCCTACGCCATCGGCCGCGGCGGAGTTAGTCGTGCAGGAGCGGGAAGGGCTGGTCAAACGGGTCGCACAGATGCGGCAGCGCCTTGCGAATGCCGTATCCGCCCAGACGGAGCGCGTGCGGCACCGGCTTGCCATCGCGCGGTCAAGTTATGTATTTCAGCGGCCTGCCGAACTCGTCCTTCAACGCCGCCAACGGGCTGACGACCTCCGGATGCGACTTGAAGACGCCATGGCCGATCACATGCAAGATCTGCGACGGCGCGTGGAACGGGCGCTGCGATCCATTTCGCTGCTTTCGCCCGAAAACCAAGTTCGACGCGCGCGCGAGCGCATGGTTGCGCTTCGGCAGCGGCTGCTCCAAACGGGTGGAACATCCATCGAGAGATTTCGAGCCCGGCTTCGCACGTTGGCGGCGCAGCTCAGCGCTTTGAGTCCCGTCGCCATCCTGTCGCGCGGCTATGCGCTTGCCTGGAAAATGCCGGAACGCGCGCTCGTGCGCGAGGCGGGACAACTCGCCACGGGCGACACCCTTTCATTATTGTTTGGCAAAGGTGGGGCAACCGCCTCCGTACAAAGCATCGAGGAAACCGCTGATGGCCGAACCGAAGTTTGAAAAAGACCTGGAGAAACTGGAGCAGACGGTCGAGGCGCTTGAGGCCGGGGGCCTATCCCTGGACGACGCGCTGAAGCGTTTCGAGGAAGGGATCAAGGTGGCCCGCCGGTGTGAGAAGGCCCTCACGGAAGCGGAACGCAAGATCGAGATCCTCGTCAAGAACGCACAAGGCGAGATCGGCGCCGAACCGTTCGCCGACGAAGATGGAGCGGAGGCAGGGAAAGAGGAGCCGCCCGCGCAGAAACCAAGAGCCGGGCGCGACAAGAAAGCGGAAGGCGCCGGCGATGGCGCCGACTTGCTGTTCTGAACGCGGTTTTTCACCTGAGGCCCGGTTCTACATGATCATTGATAGGTTTCTGGCGGAAAAGGCCAAGAAGACCGAACGCGCCCTTGCCGAATACATTGACGCATGGCAAGGCGCGCCCGGCATCCTTCTTGAGGCCATCCGATACAGCCTGTTCGCCGGCGGCAAGCGACTCCGGCCCGCGCTGGCCCTCGGGGCCGCGGAGATCGTGTCAGGAGACGACACGGTTGCGCTGCCCGCCGCGTGCGCCATCGAGATGATCCACACATACTCGCTGATGCATGACGATCTTCCCGCCATGGACAATGATGATCTGCGCCGGGGCAAACCGACGTCGCACAAGGTCTATGGCGAGGCGATGGCGATTCTCGCCGGTGACGCCCTGGCCACGATGGCGTTCGACGTGCTTGCGCAGGCCGGGGATCTGCGCGTGATTCAGGAGATAGCGCGGGCCGCCGGCGTCGGGGGGATGGCGGGAGGACAGGTCTTGGACCTGCAAAGCGAGGGGAAGGAGATATCGCTCGAACAGCTTCGGCGCTTGCACGCATGCAAGACGGGCGCGCTCATTCGCGTTTCGGTGCGCAGCGGGGCGCTGCTGGCGCGAGCGAGTGAAGAGCAACTCGAAGCCCTAAGCAAGTTCGGCGAACACCTCGGGCTGGCCTTCCAGATTGCCGACGACATTCTCGATGTCACGGGCGACGAGAAAACGCTCGGAAAACCGATTGGCAGCGACGAGGCCAAGAACAAGTCCACCTACCCAGCACTGGTGGGGCTTGATCGCGCTCACCGGCTCGCGGACGAGGCCGCGGACTCAGCCGTCAAAGCTTTGGAGCCGTTCGGATCGGAGGCCGGCATCTTCCGCGCGCTCGCGCGTTTTGTTGTCGAACGCCAACACTGAGCGTTGAGGAATTTGCATCACGATTCGCTCGCCAACGTGAACGGAACGCTCACACGCGCCGGTATCGGTGTCTCCAGCGGCATATCCATGCGGGTGTAGGAGAGTGGATATCGCGTCGTGGCGCCTTTGGCCTCGACGGTTAGCACATGGGGACCGGCTGCAAGGCCCTGCAACGGGACCGTGCATTTCTCTTCTTTGACGTTATCGGCGAGAACCTGGCCATCGATGGAAACGGAGCAACTCTCGGGCGATCTTCCGACGAGCGACCATTCGACCTCGAGTTGCGCGCCTGAGACTGTCGCATGCGCGGCGGGAGATCCGACGGCCATAACCGTATCGCTTTGGGCCTTACCGCGATAAAGATCGAGCAGGGCGCGCGTCAGGTTCAGATAGTAGAATCCCCAGCCGCCCTTGTCGGCGCGATATCCCGGTGCGGTAAGGGAAACGGGTTCGAGGTCATCGCTCAATTCGACGCTGTAGGTGTCGACGTAGCGGTCGTGATTCGGCCCATAGCCTTGTCCCTCGGTTTGGCCCGTGAACTCGTTCCATTGATGCAACTGGACGACGCGCGGATGCGTTTCCAACGCGGCCTTGAACGATTCGATGTACGTGGTTCCGCCGCGGCGGCCGCGCGCCTTATCGCCGGTCCATCCGAACTCCGCGAAGTAAGCGGGAGTAACCG
>Ga0315274_10008399_pt1 | contig 14959 bp, 9 predicted proteins | sample YL17G02_20_MG_FD_203700 | JGI IMG/M metagenome (GOLD analysis project Ga0315274, IMG submission 203700) | Sediment microbial communities from Yellowstone Lake, YNP, Wyoming, USA - YL17G02_20 | ecosystem: Environmental > Aquatic > Freshwater > Lake > Sediment | place: USA: Wyoming | collected... | reverse complement strand
GCGAACTGGTGTCGGGCGAGGGTGAGGTCGAGGGCCTGGAGGAAGACTTGTTCCTTGCGGTTTTGGTATATGCGGCTGTGCTGGACGGCGATCTCCAGGGCCTTCTCAAGCGAGATGACCGGCGCGCCGTTCTCGACAGCGGCGTCCTTGCCCAGAAAATCGGCGAGGTTGGTCGAGATCGGCAGGCCGGCCAATGACAGGACATTGGTCTGGTCGATGGTAAATTGGGGGTCCATGTTCGGGACCTTGGGGGTCTTCCGGGCAATGGCCTGTGCCGCCTCCTTGTTCGCCGACTTGCGATAGTGATTGGCCGAGCAGCCCGTCAGAACCAGGGCCACGACCAGCGCCACACAGAAAAAGGCGTCTTTCATGAACTGAAACGCAAACCACGATCCACATTCTCACGCACCACTCGTACCCAGCATCGGCACCCAGCGCCCATGAGGGCAAGCCATTACCGTAAGCCCCGAACCGCCCGGTGCCCGGCCAACCATCCATCCATTGAATCTCTCTAATAGAATGCCAAAACACTGGTGTTGTTCAATTTCGAATTTCGAGATTTAACACCGCATCGACGAAATGGTTTCGCCGGGGTCGGCCTGCCCAGACGCCAACACTCCCGGCGCAGCCCTGGGCGGGAGCAGTCGCGCCGGGTCCTGTGTGCGTTGGCTGGCTGGATTCGCTGAGGAGCCAAGCCACCTTCGGGGAGGGCCTGAGGACCCGCCAGATGGCCACAGAGACAGTGGTGCTGCCCTGCTGACTCGGACAGCGGGGGATCACTCCACGGGCATCGGATCGCTGTCCATCTGTGTCGGGCGGCCCCCCTGGAGTCGGGCGACGCGGTCAGCCGCCAGTTTGACCGCCTCCGGTCCAAGGTGAATCTGGAAATCCATCGTGAAGCGTCGGCGTTGGTTGGGCGCGAGCTTGGGCACGCGGCCGAACTTGCGCTCGATGCGCCGGTTATGGGGGAAACCGGTGGCCGGCTCGATTCCGGTAACATAGCCTTCGGCCATGGCGGCCGTGTTCTTCCAGAGCGTGAGGCAAGGGAGTTGAGCGGTCGAGAAGCCTAAGGAGGCGGCCCGGTCCGCGGCCGCGTTATGCAGCATCACCGCCGTTCGGTCGCGTCCATCGGCATAGAGCTGCAAGCAGTAAACCTGTTCGATGTAGCCTTTGGTCGGCGCGGCGTATTCGCCGAAGCCGTTGACCGCCGTGGCGGCGTGGGCGTTGATCGGCGTAACTTGCCGGGTCGGGGCAAGGAACCGTGCGCCTTTCTCCAGCAACGGCGGGCCGAAGTTGAGGTGATAGAGCATCTGGAACTCCTGCTCATGGGCCCCGCAGTTGCGGACGGTATCGTCCACCCGGAAGGCTTCCGCACCGGGCTCAGTGGAGATATCGGTCCACAGCTCCAGTTTGGGCCCGAAGAGCATGCGTTCGTCCACTCGGCCCCGCACGTGGATGCGATGCGGCGGCTCGCGGCCGATCACCACTTCGACTTCAGACGCGGGGATGTTCGCGATCTTGCCGTGCAAGGTCAGGTCCATCTCCGCTTCGGCGCCGGTGTTGGTGACGAACTGGTCCCGGCCAGGGGCGCCGGCGAACTCCAGCCCGCACCGGACGAGCCATTCGTTAAAGCCCTCGAGCCAGCCCAGCCCCCCCCGGCTTTGGAGATTAATGTATTGGGGGTGCACCACCTCGCGGACCGGCGAATCCCAGCCCAGCCGCACATCGCCCATATCCACGCGCAGCACACCCATGCCGCGCGTCGGAACGACCGTGAAGCGCAACCGGCCATTGTCCACCTCGATCACGTCCACCCCATCCTGTTTGCCCCCGTGCAAGGTGTGTTTGCGCACGGTCCAGGCGGTCGGACCGCGTTGGTCCAGCTCCCGGCTGGTAATCTGCCAGGTGTCCACCCGCAGACCGTGTTCGGCGCTGGTGAGGATCTGATGGAAGGGTTGGGTATTCGCTGCCGCGCTCGCTTTGGCTTTCATAATCTGAGCGGAAGAATTTGCTGTTGGACAACTCCGCAACACGTCAACGTGTCGCGGTCCGGTTTGATGGGCATAGTGCCCGGCGGGAGCCGCGCTGACAATGGAAAAAGTGATGGGTGGGGTTGCTCCACCTTCGGGCTGGACGCCCCGCGGCTCTTGCTTTAGTTTCCTTGTCGTGTCGAAAGCTGTTAAAGCCACGAATCCGGCCAACGCCAAAGGCGAGGACCTTCCCTTTGAGGAGGCCTTAAAGAAGCTGGAGTCCATTGTCGAGACGATGGAAAAGGAGGAGCTGCCCTTGGAGGCCCTTTTGGCCCGCTTTGAGGAGGGCAAACGGCTGGCCCAGCTCTGCCAGACCAAGCTGGCTGAGGCCGAGCTGCGAATTCAACAGTTGGAAAAGACGACCAGTGGCGAACTCGTGGCGAAGCCGGCGACGCTGGGAGACGGGTGATGATGGTTATGCGGTCGTCAAGTCATCGGGTTGCCGGGTGGCGATCCTGGGGTGGCGGGCACGGGGCCGCCGACTTCAAAACCTGACAGCCTGATACGCGGAGCACCCGCAACGAAGCAACATGAGCCGATTCCTGGACATGGTGGATGAACCCGCCCACGTCAAGAAGCTGACGCTGGAGCAATTGCACAGGCTGGCGGAGGACATCCGGCAGGAACTGATCAGCCGGCTGGCGATTACCGGCGGGCACCTGGCCCCCAACCTTGGTGTGGTGGAGCTGACCATCGCCCTGCACTACCTGTTCTCCACGCCCAAGGACAAATTCGTGTGGGACGTGAGTCACCAGACCTACGTTCACAAGCTGCTGACCGGCCGCAAGAATCGCTTCCACACCATTCGCACCACCGGTGGCCTGGCGGGCTTTGCCCTGCGATCGGAGAGCGTGCACGACTGCTATGGGGCCGGTCACGCGGGCACAGCGCTGTCGGCCGCCTTGGGCATGGCCGTTGCCCGCGACAAGCGCGGCACGGACGAGCACGTCGTCTGCATTTTTGGCGATGCGGCCTTGACGAACGGCATCTCGTTCGAGGCGCTCAACAACATCGCCCCGACCACCAAACGGTTCCTGGGCATCCTCAACGACAACGAGTATAGCATCGCCCGGAATGTAGGTGCCATTGCCAGCTACCTCCACAAGCTGATTACCCATCCGTCCTATACCCGGCTGCAAAAGGACTTCGAGCGCTGGATGCGTCGGATGCCTAAAGGGGAGTGGGCACTGCGGCTGGGGCACAAGGCCGAAGAAGTCCTGAAAGGCGCCGTGACCGAGGCCGCCCTGGAGCAGGCGCAAAGAAGCTGGGATGAAGACGGTCGTGGCGGCGCCGGACGCAGCCTGATCTTCGAGGAAATGGGGCTGCGTTATCTGGGGCCGATTGACGGGCATGATTTGCCTTTGCTGATCAGTTCACTGGCCTATGCCAAGAGCTGCGAACAGCCGGTCGTGCTCCATGTGGTCACGCAGAAGGGCAAAGGGTACGAAGCCGCCCGGAAACAGCCCGAGAAATTCCACGGCACGGGTCCTTATGACATCGAAACCGGCACGGCGCTGGCGGCCAGGCCCGGCACACCCACGAGTTACCAGGAGGTCTTCGGCAACGCCTTGGTGCGACTCTGCCACAAAGACAATACACTCGTGGGCATCACCGCCGCCATGCCCAGCGGCACCGGGCTCAAGGCCCTGGAGAAGGCCTTCCCGGACCGCTATTACGACGTCGGCATCGCCGAAGAACACGCCGTGCTGTTCGCCGCGGGTATGGCGACCATGGGGTATCATCCGGTGGTGGCCATCTATTCCACGTTTCTCCAACGAGCCTACGACTGTGTCATCCACGACGTGGCGTTGCAGGACCTGCCCGTGATCTTCTGCCTGGACCGGGCCGGCCTGTCGCCCAGCGACGGGCCGACGCATCACGGTCTGTTCGACATCGCCTACTTGCGCTGTGTCCCGAATATCATCGCCATGGCGCCCAAGGACGAGGACGAACTGGTGGACATGATGTTCACAGCCACGTTCCAGAAGCACCCCACGTTCATTCGCTATCCGCGCGGGGCCGGCGAGGGTGTCCCGCTCAAGGACCAGCCCCGGCTGCTGGAGATCGGCAAGGCCGAAGTCACGCAGAACTTTACGCACAACGGCGGTCCCAGGATCGCTCTGTTCGGCCTGGGCAACCTCCATTCGCTGGCCCGCCAGGCGGCGGCGGAACTCGCCGCCGAAGGCAACGACGTGGCGGTCATCAACCCGCGCTTCACCAAGCCCCTGGACGTCGGCACGACTGAGTTCTTCGGCCGCGCGGCCGACGTGGTCGTCACCCTGGAGGACCACGTGCTGGAAGGCGGCTATGGCAGCACGGTGCTGGAGTTGTTCAGCGACAAGCGCATTCTGACGCCCGTAGTGCGGATGGGCTGGCCGGACCAGTTCATCGAACACGCCACGAGCGCCGAGCACTTGCGGGAGAAACACGGCCTGACCGCCGCCAACGTGGTGGCGAGGGTGAAGGCCATATTGCCGCCCAGCCGTGCCGTCAGGCTCGCGGCCGTTGGTTAGGCGGGGCGGCCGTGTTTCCTGATGAGTTGACCGGAACAACCGCGATCCTGACAAAAGGAACTTTTTATGTCCTACAAAGACGTGATCCCACCGGCCGGTGGCAAGATCTCCATCACCAACGGGACGCTGAGCGTTCCGGACAACCCGATCATCCCGTTTATCCGCGGCGACGGCACTGGGCCGGACATTTGGGCGGCCAGTGAACGGGTGTTCGATGCGGCCGTGCGCATGGCCTATGGCGGGCAACGGCAGATCGCCTGGTTTGAGGTCTTCGCCGGCGAGGCCTCGAAGACCCGGTTCGACACCTGGTTGCCCGACGACACCGTGGAGGCGTTCCGGGAGTACCTGGTGGGTATCAAAGGGCCGCTGACTACGCCGGTTGGCGGCGGCATTCGCTCGTTAAACGTGGCGTTGCGGCAGATGCTCGACCTCTACGTCTGCCTTCGGCCGATGCAGTACTTCCCCGGCGTGCCCTCCCCGGTAAAACGCCCCGAGAAGGTGAACATGGTCATCTTCCGGGAGAACACTGAGGATATCTACGCGGGCATCGATTACCAGGCCGGCAGTGTCGAGGCGAGGAAATTGCTGGACTTCCTCCAGCGCGAGCTGCCCGCCGCGGTCCGCAAGATCCGATTTGCGACCGAGGCGCCCGACGAGATCGGTCTGGGTCTCAAGCCGATCAGCCGGCCTGGCAGCCAGCGGCTGATTCGCGCGGCCATTGACTACGCCCTGCGGCATCATCGCCGGAGCGTGACCTTGGTGCACAAGGGTAACATCATGAAGTACACCGAGGGCGCGTTTCGCGACTGGGGCTACGACCTGGCCAAGCGCGAATACGGCGCCGTGGAGATCGATGGCGGTCCATGGTGCCGGCTGCCACAGGGGATCGTCATCAAAGACTCGATCGCCGATATCACGCTCCAGCAGGTGCTGACGCGTCCGGAAGAGTTCGACGTGATCGCCACGCTCAATCTCAACGGCGATTACCTCTCGGACGCGCTCGCGGCCCAGGTCGGTGGCATCGGCATTGCCCCGGGCGGCAACATCAACTACCTGACTGGTCACGCCATCTTTGAGGCAACGCATGGCACGGCGCCGAAGTACGCCAACCTGGACCGGGTCAACCCCGGCAGTGTGGTCTTGAGCGGCGAGATGCTCTTTCGCTACCTCGGCTGGACCGAGGCCGCGGACCTGATCATCAAGGGCCTGAGCGAGGCGATCATCACCCAACGGGTCACTTACGATTTTGCCCGCTTGATGAGCGGCGCCACGGAGATCAAATGCTCCGCCTTTGGCGATAACATCATTGCCCATATGTGAGGGGACGCCGGCCGAACGATGGGGCGGCCCTGGCCATGAGTTGTCTCCCGATCGGCCAGGTGCTTCGGCATCAGGATCCAAACACGACGGCCATCTACGCCAAAGTGGATCCCCACCGTGCGCGATCTCGTTTCCGGCAGATCTCGTTTCCGGCCTTGCCAGGTCGAGCGGGTTGGCGGATATTCGCGCGCGACCAGGCAAAACCGTCGCCGCGCAACACACGAGATTATGGAACTGACCGCGGATTCCGTCATCATTCAAAAGACCCAGGAGCTCTGCCAGGCGATCGTCGATCAACCGGAATTCCGGGCGATGAAACAACAGATCGAGACCTTCCTGGCCAACGCCGAAGCCCGTCAGCTCTACGAATCCGTGAGCCAGAAGGGCCAGGAACTGCGACAGAAGCAACAGCGTGCCCTGGAGCTGACGCAACAAGAGGTCGCCGAGTTCGAGTCCGGGCGCAAGGCCCTCCTGAGCCACCCGGTGGCGATGAGCTTCCTGCAGGCTCAGGAGACGATGCACGACGTGCAGGAATCGGTTCAGCGATACGTCACGCGGACCTTCGAGCTCGGTCGGGTGCCGACACCCCAAGACTTCGAGTCCTGCGCCTGTAGTTCGGGGTGCTGCGGCCATTGAAAACTCTGCCGGGGTTGGACCCGCGCAGCAGCATCTCCGATGTCGCGTGGCCTGTCCATCCAACAACCGCCATTATGCTCATCGTGCACGTCCAGGTGAAGGTGAAGCCCGAATGCGTTGAGGCCTTCAAACAAGCCTCTCTCGAGAACGCCCGCCACAGCGTCAAGGAACCAGGCGTCGCCCGGTTCGATGTCGTGCAAAACCTGGAGGATCCAGCCCGCTTTGTCCTCGTGGAGGCCTATCGCACCCCCGACGCCCCCGCGAAACACAAGCAAACCGCTCACTACCTGAAGTGGCGCGACGCCGTGGCCCCCATGATGGCAGAGCCGCGGACGAGCGTGAAGTTCACCAACGCCTTTCCCGACGACCCGGACTGGTAAGTTGCGATGCGGTTCGAGTTCGCCACCGCCACTCGGATTCTCTTTGGCGCAGGGACCCTCGCTGAAGTGGCGCCCTTGGCTCGCGATATGGGCCGCCGGGCCCTGGTCGTGACCGGCAGCAAGCCCGAGCGCGCCACTCGCCTGCTGGAGGAACTGGCTTCCGCCAAGCTGGAGACTCTTACCTTCTCCGTTCCCCATGAGCCGACCACGGACCTGGTGCAAGCCGCGACGGGCCGGGCGCGAGAGGCAGGCTGCGACCTGGTGATCGGCTTCGGCGGAGGCAGCGTGCTGGACGCCGGCAAGGCCATCGCCGCGCTCCTTACCAACGAAGGCGACCTGATTGACTATCTTGAGGTCATTGGCAAGGCCAAGCCGCTTCAGCAGCCCGCCGCCCCCGCCATTGCGATTCCGACCACTGCGGGCACCGGCGCCGAGGTGACACGGAACTCGGTGCTCGCCTCGCCAGCCCACCAGGTCAAGGTCAGCCTGCGCAGCCGGTTCCTGCTGCCGCGACTCGCCGTCGTCGATCCGGAGCTGACCGCCGCGCTGCCTCCCGCCATCACGGCCAGCACGGGGCTGGACGCCCTCACCCAGTTGCTCGAACCGTTCGTCTCTCATCGGGCCAACCCGATGACCGATGCACTCTGTCGCGAAGGGCTGCAGCGCCTCGCCCGCTCCTTGCGTCGCGCCTATGAGACGCCCGACGTGCCGGCCCGCGAAGACATGGCCCTGGCCAGTCTCTGCGGCGGATTGGCGCTGGCCAATGCCGGCTTGGGCGCGGTGCATGGGTTCGCCGCGCCCCTGGGTGGACAGTTTCCCGCGCCGCATGGCGCAGTCTGTGCCGCATTGCTGCCGCACGTGATGCAGGTCAACGTTCGCGCCTTGCGTGCCCGAGACCGCAACGGAACCGCACTGCCGCGGTACCGGGAGATCAGCCGGAGCCTGACCGGGAATGCCTCTGCCGACGAGACGGCGGGCGTGGTGTGGGTGCGGGAGTTGTGCGAAGCGCTTCACATTCCAGGGCTGCGCGCTTACGGCGTGAAGCCGGAGCACTTGGCTGGGCTGGTCGCGAACGCCTCGCAGGCCAGCAGCATGAAAGGCAATCCGATCACGCTGACCCGCGACGAACTGCTGGAAATCCTGCAGCGAGCCTGGTGAATTGGCGGCGGAGACAGGTGGGCCCTACGCCTGCGCAAGACGCTAAGGATCGAACTGAACGAGCAGCGGCGAAATGCTGCAAGCCAGACCGTAACCGACCGAAGCTTTGTCAGGGCGACGAGGAATGGGCCGGGGCAGGATTGTGTGAGCGAACGCTGCCCTGCGCAAAGCGTCCCCAAAACCGTCCAGCCTCGAAGGGGTCAAAGCAACCGCCTGCGAATGCGTTTGCCCTTGTCTCCACGATTGCATTAGGCTCGGCGGCGTCATGACAGGAAAAACGATGCGGCAGACAGACAACACTTGATCTCGCATCCCGACGACTGCGATCGAGCCCACATTTGAGGATCCGGACCGAAATCCGGCACATGGTTCGCAGGCGCAAAAGCCAACACCGATCCATCGAATTCTCTGCGCCCTTCCCCGCCTGATGGCCAAAGCAAGTAATATACGCCTCCACGAAGTCGCGTTCTGCGCGGAGGTGAAGTCATGGTCGGATGCGCTTTTTGCGGAGCATCCGGAATGGCCTTTCACAAAGGCGGCCATTGAGGAATACGGCACCGGGAACTACAAGCGGCAAGATCTCCGGATCTATCAGGGAGGGAGCAAAACGCCGGTCCTCACAGGCGAGGTGAAGATGCCCGGCACGCCTGAAGGCCGCAGCCCTTACGACAGCGCCTTGATGCAGGATGCCTTTAACAAGGCCGACAATGTCCAAGCGCCCTACTTCTTCACCTGGAACGTTAACACGTTCGTCCTGTTCGATCGCAGCCGGTACAACCTGCCGATGATCGAGCGGCGCATTCGCGATTGGCATCTCGGCTTGAGCATCACTTCACCCGAAGACTGTAAACGTGCGGATGTGCAAACCTACATCTGCGATAAGTTCCTCCCCGACTTTTTCTCACAGTTCGCGGCCATTGTCCTCGGCCAAGCGGGTGACTGGGGCAAACCGCCTGACGAGGTTTTCATCCGCTCCTTGGAAAGCCACTTGGATTGGCCGGTCATCGGCACGCGCGATTTCCTTGCAGCCGCCTGTCAGGACGATTCGGAGTTCGCCCAGAAACTCCAGTTGTGGATGTCCGAGGAAATGAACTGGACATTCGACCCGGACAACGCTGAGAACTGGCGCAACACGCTGGACAATGCCGCGCGGACTCTCTGCTACGTCTTCTCCAACCGCGCCATATTCTACGAAGCCATTCGCGCCCGGTATCCCGAGAACTTGCCAGAGCTGAAGATGCCGCGCCGCAGTGCGAGAGGCCACGGAGGCATCTACGACCACTTCCGCGCTCGCTTCCAGAGGGCTGTCCGAGAAACGGGGGACTACGAACCCATCTTCTATCCGCAAGTCGGCGATTGGGCAGGCGCATTGGTGTTCGCCTCCGAGGTCGCGTGTCAAGGTTGGCAAGGCGTGCTCGGGCATCTGGTCGAGTACGACTTCCGCAAGGTTCCCTACGACATCATCGGCCACATCTTCCAGCGTTTGATTTCACCGGAGGAACGCCAGAAGTTCGGCCAGTTCTTCACCAAGGAAGACATCGTTGACATCATCAACGCATTCTGCATCCGTCGCGCGGGAGACTATGTCATTGACCCCGCTTGCGGCTCCGGCAGCTTTCTCGTGCGCGCCTACCACCGCAAGGCGTGGCTTTCCGAGCAGCGCGGCGGCCGAAGGACCCAAGATTCCCACAAGCCGCATCAGGAGCTTCTGCGGGAGATCTTCGGCTGCGACATCGCAGTGTTTGCCGCGCACCTGGCCACGCTGAACCTCGCGGCCCGGCACATCGAAGACGAGGAGAATTACCCCTGCATTGCCCGCAACAATTTCTTTGCGATCCCGAAGCATCGCGATGAATTCTGTGTCATCCCCGGCCTGCGCTCGCCGGGCGGCAAGAGGGACGAAATCCCCGTGCGGTTGCCCGACCTCGACGCCGTGATCGGGAATCCGCCTTATGTCCGGCAGGAGCATATCCCCAAACGCAGGGAACTGAAGCGCCTTCACGCCGAAACGACGGACGCTTACCAGGCACGGCTCAAGACCACGAAGGAGTTTCTGCATGAATTGTGCAAAGACCAGTGGCCCGGACTGAAGCTCTCCGGACGGAGCGACCTGCATTGTTACTTCTGGCCGGTCGCCGCCAGCTTTCTGAAGGAGGGCGGTTATTTCGGGTTTCTCACGTCGTCAAGCTGGCTCGATGTCGAATACGGCTTTGCGCTGCAAGGCTGGATTCTGCAGAACTTCAAGGTGTTGGCTGTGATCGAGAGCTTGGACGAACCTTGGTTTCAGGATGCACGCGTCAAAACGGCGATCACGATCCTCCAGCGATGCGGCGCCGAGCAGCAGCGCCTGTCGAACGTGGTGCGTTTCGTGCGCCTTTTGAGGCCGGTGGCGGCACTGCTGGGCGACCGTCCTCATGGCGATGAGGCCGCCCGCCAGGAAGCGGTGGAAGCCCTGCGTCGTTTGATTCTCCGGGCAGACAAACCGATTGCGGACGACAAGCTGCGCATTGTTCCCGTCCGGCAATCGCAACTGTGGGAGGAAGGCGTGCGCGCCGGGGAGTTGCTCAAGGAAGAACCGATTGATGAGCACGAAGAGGACGAGAACGGCACAGCCGAGGCGCGGAAACTCAAAGAGGCGGCGGCCATGTATCGGATTGCTCACACCTACGCCGCCGGCAAATGGGGGCGCTTTCTCCGCGCGCCAGACCTCTACTTCCGCGTGATGCGCGACTATGGTAACCGCTTCGTGAGGCTTGGCGAGATTTCCGAAGTGCGACGCGGCATCACGAGCGGCTGCGACGCGTTCTTCATGCCGCGCGATGCAACTGCTGAAGTGATGAAGCAGGCGAGCGAGGGTCTGCCTTGGAACGACCTCGGCTTGATGACGCCGTGCAAACGAAGCGAAGTGGAAAGCGGCAAGGTGCGGATCGTGCGGGCCGGCGACAACACACTGCATCCTGTCGAGGCTGAATACCTGCGGCCGGAAGTGCACAGCCTCATGGAGGTTGACCGACCGGTAATTCGCGCCAAAGACCTCGACCGTGTAGTGCTGTGGGTAAACCAACCGTTGAGCAAGCTGGCCTACACCTACGCCGGCAAATACATCCGCTGGGGCGCACAACAAACCTTCGAATCGAAGAAGTCGAAGGCGGTAACCGTGCCCGAACGTTCGACGTGCGCGGCTCGCCCCCTCTGGTACGACCTGACGACTGACAGGATCGGTGTCGTGTTTTGGCCGAAGACGCAGAAGTACCGGCACATTGTGCCCACCAACCCGGAGTCACTCGTCTGCAACTGCAACCTTTACTTGGTCGTGCCGGAGATGGATTTGCCACACGAACGGGACGCGCTCGCGGCGATCCTGAACAGCACCATGGTTGGCTTGATGAAGTGCTTCTACGGGCGATATGCGGGCGCGGAGGGGACGCTTAAGACGGAGATTGTGGACATGGTTCTCCTCGAAGTTCCGGATCCACGCGGGATTTCACCGGCACTCGCGGAGCGGATGACCAAGGTGCTGGAAAAGATGACCGGGCGGGAGGTGACGCATCTGGTCGAGCAAGCAATGCTTGATTGCCACTCGGAAGAGGTGCTGCGCAAGATTCTCCGCAAACCGCTGCCGCTGCCGCAAGAGCTTCAGCAGCCAGACCGCCGGGCACTGGACGACTGTGTTCTGGAGCTCATCGGCGTCACTCAGCCGAAAGAGCGGGAGAAGCTGCTGGAGGAACTTTACTTCGAGACGACGAAATACTACCGCTACCAGCGCACGCAGGACATTCAGGCCATGGAGGATCGCGCCGGCAACCACGGGCGCCGCCTGGGCGCGCAGGATTTGGCCGAAAGCATCTGGCATTCGCTCTCTGAAGACGAACGTGGCCCTGCCGTGCCGGGTTGGATCAAGTCCGCGTTCGCCGACACCAAGCCGATTGAAATCCCTGAAGGTACGCCGCAAGCGCTAGGGGTTGGCGATATGTTCCATCCGAACGCTGTCATCTTCAAGTTTGGGAAAGACAGTCGCCAACTCGACTACGCGAATCCTGAACAGGCAGCGTTGGTAGCCGAAATATCGCGACTTGGAATCCGCGGGAGGCTTCGAGTGCCAGAGGCCTCGGTTGATTGCCGCGAGTGTCTCGGCCGACTTCGAGACCGCTTCGCCGAGGCAAAGGAGTTGTTCGGAAGACTCGCGGCCTCACGCACCGGCACACAAGCCTTGCAGGAGAAGACGACCGCGCTGCTGCTTCACTGGTACACTCACGGCAGGTAATCCCTCACGCAAACATGACCTTCGTCGTGGTGGCTTCGGGGTCCCAGCCGCGCGGCGGTTTGATGTCCACGGCGCCGATGTCCTTGATAGTGAGTTGGCGGCCGCGGGTCTTGACGCCTTTCACGTCCACCTCCGATGGGATGCAGGTCTGCTGGTTGATCTTCTGGTGCGGGGCCGGTCTGTAGCGGATATAGAGCATCTCCGGCGTGTCCGGCGCAAAGAACAGGACTTTGCATTTCTGCCCTTCCGGCACGCAGTAGTATTCCTTGTCCAGGATGAAGCCGCCGAAGGTGAAGCGTTTGAGATAAGCCGCGTCGCGATCGCTATAGACCATGGTGAAGATCTGCTCGCGATTGGGGATGCCGCAATACTCGAGGTCCGGGCCGACAAAGAGCTTCTCCAGGAGCTCGATGACCCGGTAATGGCCGTCTTTGAAGACCATGAGGATCTTGTCGAACCGGGTGCACTCGGTCTTGAACTCTTCGCCGTTGACCTTGCAGCCGACGTAGCCGGACTCGCGGTCGTAGGCCACCTTGAACGCCTTGAACGCGACTTCCTTTGCGACGATTTCGTCGTGGCGGCTGGACCGGGTGCGGCGGGGGTAGAGCGGGGCGTACTTGGTGAGCAACGCTTCCAGGTGGCTGATGACGTACTGGGTCAGGCCATTCAGGTGTTTGCGCGTCTGTTCCAGGTCGGCCTTGACCCGGTCAGTCTCTGCGCGGTGCTTCTGAATATCGAAGAGCGAAATGCGGCGGATGCGCACGGCGAGCAACTTCTCCACGTCGGCGTCGGCGAGGTCGCGGACCATCTGCTTGCGGAACGGCTTGAAGCCTTCCGACACTGCGGCGAGGATCGCTTCATTCGTCTGGCACTGCTCGATTCGCTTGTAGAGGCGTTCCTCGATGAATATCCGTTCGAGTGTCCGGAAGTGAAGCTCGTCCTGGAGCTGTTTCGCCTTCAACTCCAGCTCCTGCTTCAGTATCCGCACCAGTTGCTCGGTGTGGGCGCGCAACACCTCGCTGACGGTCATCTCGACGGGCCGATTGTCTCTAATGACGACGAGGCGGCTGGCAATGGTGACTTCGCAGTCGGTGAAGGCGTAGAGGGCGTCGGCGAGTTGGTCGGCATTGACACCTGGCGGACACTTGATCTCGATCTCGACTTCGTCCGAGGTGAAATCGTTGATCGCTTTCACCTTGAGCTTGCCCTTGCGCACCGCGTCTTCGATGGACGCCAGGAGCGAGTCGGTCGTGGTCGTCGGCGGGATTTCCTTGATGACGACGGTCTGGTCATCCTTGATCTTGAGCCGGGCACGGACCTTGACACTCCCTTTGCCGTCGGCGTATCCGCGGGCATCCATCAGGCCGCCGGTGGGGAAGTCCGGCAGGCACTTGAACGGCTGGTGCTTGAGGATGGCTATCTGCGCCTGGAGGAGTTCGGGAAAGTTGTGCGGCAGGATGCGCGCCGACAAACCGACCGCGATGCCCTCGGCGCCGAGCATGAGGGCGAGCGGCAGCTTGGACGGCAGCGTGACCGGTTCCTGGTTGCGTCCATCGTAGCTCGGCACAAACCCGGTGATCGCGTCGTGGAACAACTCCGTGCGCGCCAACTCGGTGAGGCGGCACTCGATGTAACGTGGCGCGGCGGCGGGGTCGCCCGTGAAGAGGTTGCCGAAGTTGCCCTGGCCTTCGATGAGGTAACGCTTGTTAGCCAACACGACCAGCGCGTCCACGATCGAAGCATCGCCGTGCGGATGGAACTGCGCACAATGACCGGCCGCGTTGGCGACCTTGATGAACCGCCCATCGTCTTTTTCGTGGAGCGACCACAGGATCCGGCGTTGCACCGGTTTCAAGCCGTCGGCCAGATGCGGGATGGCGCGGTCGCGGATGACGTAGGAGGCGTATTCGAGAAAGCTGCGGTCCACGCGGCGGTGAAGTGCCGAATCGATCCTGCCGGGGTCGAACGGAGGATGTGTGTGGGTCAGCGCTTCGGAGACGGCTTCGGCTTGGATGTGGGATTCGCCGTTGCCATCGCCGCTTGTCCTGGCATTCGGCGCGGTACCGCCGGCCTTGGTCGTTTCCGCCGGTTTCGCCGGCGGTGTTGCCGCGCCTTTCAGCCCGGCCACCGGCAGATCAAGCTGGTTTGGATCGCTTTTGCGTTTGCCTGCCATGATGTGATTCAAGCCCTCGCGGGATCATAGCTCAAGCGCCACGAGGCGGGAACTGCTGTAGGCGACCGGGGCAAAGAATGAAAGCAAACTTTCGCCGCGTGGCTGGACGAAGCGCCTGGGTGGTTCTGGCTTACTTCACCCGCAAGGAATGCGCTGCTAAACCAAATCGAGTATGTCCTCTCGGTGGCCACCTGCCGACCGGACACTTGCGCCGGCGGCGGGTTTGGCGCAACATGGCCGGCACGGTGAAAACGTTTCATGTCGTCGTTGCTGCGGCCATCCTCGTCGACTTGGTGTGGTCGGCCGACGCCCAGATCGATCCGGTCCGCCGGGACCTGATCGAGCTGGGTTACAACCAATCGCTCAACGGGCACGCCCCACTGGCGGCCTACGGTTACTACTACCTGAACCGGCCCCAGTTTCCCCAAACCAACCTGACCTTGCGGCTGGCGGTGGCCCCGGTCTATGTGGATGGCGAGTTGGGC
>Ga0315274_10008398_pt1 | contig 14960 bp, 13 predicted proteins | sample YL17G02_20_MG_FD_203700 | JGI IMG/M metagenome (GOLD analysis project Ga0315274, IMG submission 203700) | Sediment microbial communities from Yellowstone Lake, YNP, Wyoming, USA - YL17G02_20 | ecosystem: Environmental > Aquatic > Freshwater > Lake > Sediment | place: USA: Wyoming | collected... | reverse complement strand
AAGCCAGGATGAAACCGAAAAAGCTGTTATGGAAGTAATTGCCGAAAATTCCAAAGCCGTTACCGATTATAATAACGGCAAGGGTACTGTTTTAAGTTATTTAATCGGCATGGTACAGAAAAAATTAAAGGGTAGAGGAAATGTTCAAAAAATTAGAGAGGAGATTTTAAAATATGGCAGATAGATCTATAGAAAATTTACAGATTCCTGAAGACGAAAAAGGAAATATAGAAAGACTGTTTAGTGCGCTGAAAAGAGCAGGCCAGGAATCTGGTTGCGATATAGAAACCGAGGTTGTCGGTGGCACATTAAATAAGCCTTGGCCCAGAAAAGATATCGATGTAACCGTAAAAACAGGGAAAAAGGTTAAGGGGGAAACAGAACTTGAACGGGCAAAAGATGGGTTTAAAACACTTTCCCGAATTGTAAAAAAGGCCACCAAAATAGATAAATATTTTACGGTGAGTAAGGTGATTGAACCCGCGATGGATGAAGAATTTGACTCTCCAGACATCTTAAAATTTGACGGAGTGATACAAGTTGAACCTAAAATAGGTACCCGGATAGAATTAATCAGAAAAAAATGAATAAGTTTGTGCATCTTCATGTCCATACGGAATATTCGCTTCTTGATGGACTTTCCAATATTCATTCTTTAATTGGATTTGTCAAAGAGCACGACATGGACGCTCTCGCAATTACCGATCATGGGGCCATGTACGGCGCGATAGATTTTTTTAAAGAAGCTAAAAAGCAAGGAATAAAGCCGATTATTGGCATCGAAGCCTACATGACGGCCGGTGACATGAGAGAAAAAAACGAAAAAGGACGGCAAAATTTTCATCTTCTTCTTCTGGCAAAGGACAGGGAAGGTTACCAAAATTTAATGAAATTAACCTCTATTGCTCACATTGACGGTTATTATTATAAGCCCCGGTTTGATAAGGAGACGCTTAGGAAATTCTCAAAGGGCCTAATTTGCACTTCCGCCTGTCCCTTAGGCGAGGTTGGCCAAGCTTTAATTCAAGGCAATTATTCGCTGGCCAAACGTACGGCGAATTGGTTTTTGGCCATTTTCGGTAAGGACTATTATCTTGAAATTCAAAGACATAATTTTGAGCGATGGGTTAAGGAAGCCGCAAATGACGAAATAAAAAGAAATTTGATACAAATTGCCGAGAACTCCAAAAAAGTAAACGAAGGGGTGATTAAAATCAGCCGGGAACTCGGTATCGCTCTGGTTGCGACAAACGACGTCCACTATATCAGAGAAAAGGACGCCAAAGCGCAAGACGCACTGGTTTGTGTGGCCACCGGGAAAAATATCGCCGATGTTAACCGCTTACGTTATCTGGATACCCCCGACTTTTACACTAAAACTCCGGAAGAAATGTATGGCGAGTATCCGGATTACAAAGAGGCTTTGGAGAATACATTAAAGGTGGCCGAAAAATGCAACCTGGAAATATCTTTAGGTAAATGGTATTTTCCCAAGTTTGATCTGGCTAAAGAAAAAACCGCCGACGACGAACTTTATACCCTCGCCAGGAAAAATCTTAAAAATAAATTGCCTAAGGTAGGTTATGAAGCACACGCCCGACTTGAACATGAACTGAGGATAATTCACCAGAAAGGATATTCTACCTACTTTTTGATTGCCACGGATTTGGCCGATTGGGCCAACGCACACGGGATTATTACCAATACCAGGGGTTCGGCGGCAGGATCCTTGGTTTCCTATGTTTTAGGGATCACGACGGTTAACCCGATAACCTATTATTTGCCTTTCGAAAGATTTTTAAATCCGTATCGGCCCTCTCCACCCGATATTGATTTTGACGTCGCCGATAATAAACGTGAGGAGATCATTAATTATATCTCCCAAAAATACGGCAAAGAAAATGTCGCGCAAATCTGCACCTTCGGCAGAATGTTGGCCAGAGGAGCCGTGCGGGATATTGCGAGGGTGATGGGCTACCCCTATGCCGTTGGCGATAGAATTTCAAAACTGATTCCGCTTGGTTCTCAAGGCTTTCCGATGACCATCGATAAGGCTCTCACAGAGAGCTTTGAGCTAAAAAACACCTACGAAAACGATAAGGATGCGAGACTTATTCTCGATTTGGCCAGAGAAGTTGAGGGTAACGCCCGACACATTTCGGTTCATGCCGCAGGAGTAGTGATTTCGCCTACCGATCTTACCGATTTCACCCCGATTCAGAGAGAACCCTCCGGAGAAAAGATTATTACCCAATATGAAATGCACGCCTGCGAAGATGTGGGTCTTATTAAATTTGATATCTTAGGAATAAGAAACCTTTCGATATTGGGTTCGGCCATCGATATTGTCGAAAGGATCACCCATCAAAGAATAGACATCAAAAATATTCCCCTCAACGACAAAAAGACATTTGAAATGCTGGCCAGGGGAGAAACGATGGGAGTTTTTCAACTCGGCGGAAGCGGGATGACAAAATATCTTAAAGAATTAAAACCCACCACGGTTGAAGATTTAATGGTGATGGTTGCCCTTTACAGGCCGGGGCCGATTTCGCAAATTCCGGAATATATCAAAAGAAAACATAACCCCAAACTGATTAAGTATTTGGATCCCAGAATGGAAAAATTTCTTGGACCTTCCTACGGTCTGATTGTTTATCAGGACGATCTTTTATTTTGTGCCTTGGATTTGGCGGGCTATACCTGGGAAGAAACTGATAAATTTAGAAAAGCCGTGGGTAAAAAAATTCCCGAAGAAATGGCCGCCCAGAAGCAAAAGTTTACCGAGGGAATAGTCAAAAACGGTCAGACGGCAATATTTGCGGAAGATTTATGGAAACTTTTCGAACCGTTTCAATCTTATGGTTTTAACAAAGCCCACGCCGCCTCATACGGAATGGTTGCCTACCAAACAGCGTACATGAAAGCCAATTACCCCGTGGAATATATGACCGCGCTTCTTTCCGCAGAGGAAGGAGACGCCGAAAAAATCTCGGCCGCTATTAACGAATGTCGGCGGATGAAAATCAAGGTCCTGCCGCCAAGCATTAGTGATTCGGAATTTGGTTTTACGATCGATGGGTGTGCCATCAGGTTTGGTCTCGGCGCGATTAAGAATGTCGGCAAGGCGGCCATTGAAGCTATTCTTTCCGAAAGAAAAAAATCAGTATTTAACTCCTTTACGGATTTTTTAACTAGGGTAGATGGGAGAAAGGTTAATAAAAGGGTTTTAGAAAGCTTGATCAAAGTTGGGGCGCTTTCGGTGTTTGGGAATCGAGCGACACTCCTTTTTTCGGTGGAGTCACTTCGGGCAAAGTTAACCAAACCGAAAAGCTTAAAAGGTCAGCAAGATCTTTTTAAAGTTGAATCAGCTTCGGTGACCCAGATGGCCCAAGAGGTGGCCGAATTATCTGACATCGAGATAGAACAACTGGAGAGGCAGCTTTTGGGATTTTCGCTCTCCGCCAAGCCAATCAACGAACTTTTGGGGGCCTTGGAATATCGAGCCACGCACAAAATTTTTGAGATCTCCCCGGAAATAAGTTTGGGTGAAAATGTAAAACTGGCCGGTGTGGTCAGGGAGGTGCGGACGGTGATGACCAAAAACGGTGCCGAAATGGCCTTCATTAAGATTGAAGATAGCACCGGTACTATCGAACTTGTTGTTTTCCCCAAAGTTTATCGCTCGTCGAGAGATTTTTGGGTTGAGAATAAACCCGTTTTGGTACACGGAAAAGTGGACGCGAGAAACGAAATATCGACCTTGATCGTGGAAAGTATCGAAGTCAAAGAGACGTCGGAAACTACCCCAAATGAAGTTTTTCTCAAAATTCCCCAAAAAACCTCAGCTGAAGATTTGAAAAAACTTAAAGAATTATTGATTTCAAATGCTGGCGATCAAGCTGTAAGTCTTACCTTCGAAGGTAACAAGAAAAAAATAAAACTGCCTTTTAAGATAAACTGGAACGAAACCCTTGCTAAAAGGATTTCGGATATTGTAGAATAGGCCCATTATGCCGCTTTTTATTAAACATAAAGAAATTACTTTTGGTATTGGTGACAAAATCCGGGTTTATCAAAAGATAGAAGAATCGGGCAAAACCCGATCAGCAATTTTTGAGGGAGTAGTCATTTCAATTAAGGGCGGTGTGAATAGTTCCTTTGTCGTCAGGCGAGTGGGAGAACAAAAAATCGGTATCGAAAGAATTTTCCCCTTACTTCTTCCCACCATAGAAAAAATTGAGGTTCTGAAAAAAGGAACAGCGGGAGTGAAGCACGGTAAACTTTATTATTTACGATCAAAAAGCTCTCACGAAATTGAAAAAATCTACACCAGGGCCAACAAAAAAAATTTGCCTATTGCCAAAAAGGTGAAAAAAGGTAAACAATTAGACAATGACAAAAAAGAACATTCTTAAAGTTCTTTCGCTGATTCTGGTTCTTGGGCTTTTATATCTTGGTAGATCGTTGTTTTTTGCCGCCTGGGTCAATAGCCGACCCGTTTTTAGACTCTCTTTGGTTTCGGAATTGGAAAGACAGGGCGGTAAACAGGTTTTAGAAAACCTAATTGATCAGACGTTAATTAACCAAGAAGCGAAAAAAGAGAAGATAACGGTGTCTGCCGACGAAATCGACCAGGAAATAAAAAGTATCGAAGATGTCGTTAAAAGTCAGGGGCTTAGTCTTGACGACGCCCTTAAATTCAGAAATCAGACCAGAGACGATCTTAAAAAGCAGATTAGTTTGCAGAAAACTATCGAAAAGCTGCTTTCTTCAAAAATTACTATAACAGATGCGGAAATTACAGATTATTATACCAAAAACAAAAGTCAATATGATAAAATGGCCAAATTCGATAGTTTGAAAGACCAAATTAAAAGCCAGATTTTTCAACAAAAACTAACGGATGAATACACCAAATGGGTTGCCGAACTTCGCGCTAAGGCTAAAATACATTACTTCGTCAGCTTCTGATATAATTAATTCCTAATGAGAATTCTCGGCATTGACCCCGGTACAGCGACCACAGGCTTTGGGCTTATAGAGGTAAATGGTAAAAGCTTAATGGTAAAAGAGTGGGGACTGATAGAAACAGACAAGGGCGCTTTGCCCGGTGATAGATTGGTAAATATTAATGAACAATTTACAAAACTTCTTAAAGATTTGTCGCCGGACATTATTTCCATCGAAAAATTATTTTTTGCGACTAACGCCAAAACCGCCATGAGTGTTGGTCAGGCAATAGGGATTATAATTTATACGGCTGCTAAAGCCGGGATTAAGATTGTCGAATACGCGCCGGGAACGGTTAAAAAACAAATCACGGGTAGCGGCCGGGCCGATAAAAAAATGATTCAGAAAGCAGTTAGAAAAATTCTGGGGGCAAAGGTTAGAAGTCGAATTCACGGCAAGACACATTTCGATAATTCTGCCGATGCTCTGGCAGTAGCACTCTGTCATTGGGGTTTATCCCGAGGAGTGAACCGACGAGGGAGGTGATTAATAAATGGCTGATTTCAAAATAGGGAAAGTTACGCACTATTTCGACAAAATCCAGGTAGCGATTGTTGAAATTTCGGGTAACCTGGCCGTAGGCGACAAGATAAAATTTGTTCGCGGGGGAGAGGATTTGTTTGAACAGGTAGTTACTTCAATCCAAATTGAACACGAAAAGAAGGATTCCGCGTCAAAAGGTGAAATAGTGGGCATTAAAGTGGAGAAAGAATTAAAGGAGGATGCCGAAGTATTTAAATTATAGTAAGATACGTGAGTGGATATTGTTTGGTATAAAGACGTCGGGCTCAAAAAACGACTCAAGGCTATAATTGTTTCCTCTGGGGTTGATTGGGTTAATCTTTCAAGAATATTTGCCTTTGGGTCAAAAAATGCCAAGACCAGGGCCTATGCCAGAATTTGGGGGCTTTCCAGAATTTGGCAAAAGGCTTTAAAAGTTGACCCCGCTTATATTTTAGAAGTTATTTCGGAAAAGTACGATAAATTATCAGACCATGAAAAAAATAAAGTCCTTCTTCACGAACTGGCCCACATTCCCAAGAATTTTTCAGGAGCCTTAGTTCCTCATATAAGACATGGCAAAAGAAATTTTTATACAAAAGTCAATAAGCTGATTAAAAAATTAAACGGCTAATGAAAATAATCGTTTTACACGGAGACCACATTACCAAACTCTACGCGAGGCTTAATAAATTTATTGAAGCGGCCAAAAAAAGAGGTTGGGAGATAGTCAATGATGAGATAATCCAAACCCCATCTCTTTTTAATATTGAAAGATTAACCATCCTTAGAAAGTACACTCTTTTAGCCAAGAAAGACATTCCGAACATTTTAAAAATACCCGGGACTTTAGTGATCTATAACGAAGGAATTATTCCCCAAACCTTTTTAAAAACTTTACCTAAAGAGACAAAAAGTGGCCACACTGTCGTGATAGAAGAATTTAAACTGCCTAAGATTATCTGGAATTTTTTGGATAATGTTTCGGTTAAGCTTTTGCACGAAGTCATTAAAACCGAACCCGTAGAATTTGTTTTTTCCATTCTTGCAAAACGTTTTAGAGATCTTTATTGGGTGCAAGTTTCACCGGAAACTTTATCATACCAACCCTGGCAGATTTCTAAATTAAAAAAACAATCAGAAAAATATACCACCTCGCGGGTGGAACAAATTATAAATAAACTGGCTGAAATTGATGTCAAAGTTAAAACTTCTAAGGCTGATTTGGTATCCGAACTTGATTTATTACTGATTAAATCTTTAGAATAGAAGACAGATGAATATAGATCCTTCAATTTTTAAGGCCTACGATATCCGAGGCGTTTACCCCACCCAAATAAATGAAGCATTGGTCTATAAGATTGGACAGGCGTACGCAAATGTTATTAAGCCGCATGGCGAAATTCTAATCGGTCACGATGTCCGTATTCATTCCCAGGTTCTTAAAGAAAAACTAATTGAAGGCCTGTTAGATGCCGGAGTAAATGTTATTGACGCAGGCTGGATGTCTACGGACATGCTTTATTTTGGTGTCGGGCATTATAAAACAGCGGGGGGTATTCAAGTTACTGCTTCACACAATCCTCCCGAATGGCATGGAGCCAAAATGGTTAGAGAAGGAGTTGTGCCAATTACTTTAGAGACAGGTATAAATCAAATCAGAGATTTTGTTATAAGCGGAAAGGAACTCAAATCAAATAAAAAAGGGGTCTTAAGATCAATCAAGACAATTTTAGACGATTATTGCAAATATATTTTAACTTGGATTGATGCCGGTAAAATTAAACCCTTTAGGGTGGTCTACAACGCGAATTTTGGTTTCGCGGGAAAAATTTTCGAGCGGATAGTAGAACTTGGAAGGCTTCCGCTCACTCTAATTCCATTAAATGAAAAACCCGACGGAACATTTCCAAAAGGAAGACCTGATCCGTTCGTTCCGGAAAATAGAGGAGAATTTATTGAACTTGTTAAAACGACTGGGGCGGATTTGGGTGTTGCCTGGGATGGAGATGCTGACCGAGTCTTTTTCTGTGCAGAAGGAGGAATATTTATTGAACCTTATTACTTAAACACTATCCTGATTAAACAAATGCTAACCAAATCACCTAATGAAAAGGTTATCTATGACCCTCGTTATACATGGGCGTTAATTGAGGCCATTAAAGAGTCCGGCGGTAAAGAAATTATTTGCAAGGTAGGACATTCATATATCAAGGAAATGATGCGCAAAGAAAACGCACTTTTTGCGACCGAATCAAGCGGACATACATACTATAGAGACTATTGGTATGCTGATTGCGGCATGATCCCACCCCTGCAGGTTTTAGAATATCTATCCCTAAATAATAAAAAATTAGTGGACATCGTAAAACCCGTAATGAGCAAATATTTCATTTCCGGAGAAATTAATTCAGAAGTATCTGATAAAGTAGGAAAAATGAAAAAAATTGCAGAAATTTACAAAGATGGAAAGCAGTCTGATTTAGACGGTATCAGTGTCGAATATAATGACTTTAGATTTTGCGTGCGCCCTTCCAACACGGAGAATTTATTACGTTTAACTCTTGAGGCAAAATCCGAAAAATTAATGCAAGAGAAAAAAGATGAAGTGTTAGCTATAATTAGATCATAATATGGATTTAGTAGAAACATCGCTTAAACTATTGCCGGAACAGTTTGATGAAGCTTGGAGGCAGTCTTCGAATATAAAACACGATTGGAATATTAATGAAATTAAAAATATAGTTGTCTGTGGTATGGGAGGTTCTAGGTTTACACCGTTAACTGTAAAATATCTTTATTCAGATAGAATTAAGGTTCCATACGAAATAGTTGATCAATATAATCTACCTAATTATGTAGATAGTAATTCGCTTGTAATTCTTTCTTCATATTCAGGAATAACCGAAGAAGTAATATCTTGCGCAAATGAAGCTTTTGCAAAAAAATCATTTGTTTCCGCTGTTAGCGCGGGAGGAGAAATTGGAAATATTATCAAAGGAAAAGGTCTTCCTGCATATATTTTTGTTCCGAAAAATAACCCGTCAGGCCAACCCAGACTTGGCGTTGGTTACATGCTTGGTGGACATCTCGGTTTGCTTAAATCATTTGGCTTTTTAAATATAGAAAATAGTGAAATTAACAATTCGGTTAAATATGCCAAGGGTTTAATTTCAGAAGGGAATGAAAAATATAAGGACTATGCAGATAAATTAAAAGACAAATACCCATTTATTATAGTTTCGGAGCATTTAAGAGGATTTGCAAATGGGTTTGCCAACCAGATAAACGAAAATGCAAAGGGAATTTCCGATTTTAGATATATTTCGGAACTGAATCATCATTTGATGGAAGGACTGGCAAACCCATCTTCCTTTAGAGAAAAAGCTTTGTTCTTATTTTTTAAATCATCTCTCTACCAGCCAAGAATTCAAAAAAGATTCGATTTAACGCACGAGGTTGTTTCAAAACAGAGTGTAGAAACATTGACGATAAAACTTATAGGAAAAACTAAATTGGATCAGGTGTTGGAGGGTTTTGTTCTTTCGGGTTTTACCACATATTATTTATCGAAACTTTATAATGTTGATCCAATTAAGATTCCCTGGGTGGATTACTTCAAAACCAAACTCGGTCAGCCTCTGGGTAAATAACACTTCCTATGTTATTATTAAATTATGAATACTGCCCAAGATCCTCTTATTCTTCCTCTTTCCAAAGTCGGTAAGGAAGATACGGCTTTGGTTGGCGGGAAATGCGCCAATTTGGGAGAAATGATTTCTGCAGGCTTTCCTGTTCCGAACGGTTTTTCTTTGACCGTCCTTTCATATGATTTATTTCTCAAAGAAAATAATTTATGTTCAAAAATATTTGGACCTTTAAAAAACCTTGATGTCCAGGATTCAGGTAGGCTGGGGTTTGTGGCGAAAGAGATTCAAGGATTTATAAAAAGGGGCGCATTCCCCGATGCTATCTCCAAAGAGGTAGTTTCGTATTACAAAAAATTATCAGGTCCTTTTAAATCCGCTCTGGTGGCCGTAAGAACTTCGGCAACGGCGGAGGATATGCCCAAAAATTCCTTTGCGGGAATGGGCGAAACCTTCTTAAATATTAAAGGGGAAGCAAATCTTCTTGAGGCGATTAAAAAATGTTGGGCATCACTTTTTACCGGCCGTTCTATTTTTTATAGAGTTGAAAATAAAATTCCTCACGAAAAAGTAAAGATTTCGGTAGCTGTCCAAAAAATGGTTCAATCCGAAGTTTCGGGGGTGATGTTTTCAATTGATCCTGTCACCAACGAAAAAGACAAAATAATTATCGAGTCTGTTTGGGGTTTGGGAGAAATGATTGTTCAAGGTTCGCTCATTCCCGATAAGTATGTTGTCCAAAAAGAGACCTTTAGGATTCTTTCTAAAGAAATATCGGATCAGCAGGTGCAATTAACGATGATAGGTGGTGAAACTAAAGAGAGGCAAACCCCTCAGAAGCTTCGGGGTAAACAAAAAATAAGCAATCAGGAAATTGTCACTCTGGCCAAATATTCGGATAGGCTGCAAAAACATTATTACTTTCCCCAAGATACCGAATGGGCGAAGGAAAAAGGTAAACTCTATATTGTTCAGACCAGGCCGGTGACGGCGCTACAGGACACTAAGATATTAGGAGATAGAGACACTAGGAAATTTAGAACTATGCTCACACCCATTTTAATCGGTGCACCAGCTTCCCCCGGGATCGCAACAGGGCCGGTGAAAATCATTAAAAAACCAAAAGAACTTTCGAAAATTCTTAAAGGTGATGTCTTGGTTGCCAAAATGACTTCCCCGGATTATGTACCCGGGATGAAAAGAGCCGGAGCCATAGTGACCGACGAAGGAGGTTTAACTTCCCACGCGGCCATTGTTTCCCGCGAATTGGGGGTGCCTTGCATCGTCGGTACTAAAGACGCTACCCAAAAACTTAAAGACACGATGGTCGTGACCGTTGACGGCGATATTGGAGAAGTTTATTTAGGTATAAACAGACTTGTAAAAAAAGAGTTGGTCGAACCGTCACATAAACTTTTGTTAATAAAAACCGCGACCAAGCTATATGTCAATTTAGCCGAACCGGAGATGGCCGAAAAAGTAGCCAAACTTCCCGTCGATGGCGTGGGCCTCTTAAGAGCGGAATTTATGATCGCCGCAATCGGAATTCATCCTAAAGAAGCGCTAAAATTAAAAAAACAGGATAGTTATATTAATAAGTTGAGCCGCGGCCTGGAGACATTTTGCAGGGCTTTTTATCCCAGGCCGGTTATCTACCGGGCGACGGATTTTAAAACCAATGAATACCGATCGCTTTTGGGAGGAAAATATTGGGAACCGGAGGAACCTAATCCCCTAATGGGCTTTAGGGGTGCCCTTAGGTATATTACCAACCCCGATGTTTTTAATCTGGAGCTAACCGCAATATATAACGTCAGAGAAAAATATGAGAATCTGCATTTGATGATTCCTTATGTCAGAAGCCCGCTCGAACTTAAAAGGGTAAGGAACATGGTTGCTTCAGCCGGCCTTTTTGAAAAATCATCGTTTAAGTTTTGGATGATGGTTGAGTTACCCGTCAATGTCATTCTCTTGGAAGATTACATTAAGGTCGGTTTAGACGGAGTTTCAATCGGTTCCAATGATCTCACGATGCTGGTTGAAGGAACGGATAGGGACAATTCCGAAGTTTCCTCCGCCTTTAATGAAAGATCCGAAGCAATTACCTGGTGTTTAAAACGTGTCATAAAGATTTGCGGTAAACATAGAATCTCTTGTTCTATTTGCGGCCAGGCCGCCAGTGAATATGATGATTTTACCCAAGAATTAGTTAAAATGGGAATAACGAGCATTTCCGCCAACCCCGATGCAGTTTATCGGGTCAAAAATGCAATCATTAACGCCGAGCATGAGTAAAATTAAAAACATTTGGGCTAGAGAGATATTGGACTCAAGGGGCATCCCCACCGTAGAAACCGCCTGTTTACTGGATAGTGGAGAGGTGAGTGTTTCTTCGGTTCCCGCGGGAGCTTCAACCGGAAGATATGAAGCTTTGGAATTAAGGGACAATGACCAAAACCGATATCAAGGACAAGGGGTTTTGAAAGCCGTGGAAAATGTTAATAAAATTTTGGGTCAGGCTGTTATCGGTTATGATGTGACGGACATCTTTGGGATAGACAAAAAGCTTATCAGCTTAGATGGAAACGAAACCAAATCCAAACTTGGTGCCAACGCTCTTCTTTCCGTGTCGGAAGCCGTCGTTAAGGCTGGAGCTTCTTTTCAAAAAATTCCCTTGTATAAATGGGTTAACAATTTAGTCAATGCGGTCGGGTTTAAAGCGACCGTGAAAATACCGACGACTCTTTTTAATATGATCAACGGGGGTAAACACGGTGCGGGAAACTTAGATTTTCAGGAGTTTTTTATCATCCCCGCTTCTTCAAAAACGTACTCGAATGGCTTAAGGGCGGGGGTGGAAATCTACCACACCATCGGCGAAAACTTAAAAAGAAAGGGGGCGATTCACTCGGTTGGAGACGAAGGCGGATTTGCCCCGAATCTTTTTACCAACGCCGATGCTCTTGAAGTCTTTGTAGAATCCGTCAAAGAAACCCAATACGCAATTGGCAGAGATGTCTTTTTGGGATTGGACGTCGCCGCCGCCTCTTTTTACAAAGACGGGCAGTACTCAATTAAAGATAAACCCCTCCCTTTGGACGATACGGGTCTTTCGGAATATTATGCGGAGATTAATAATTTATATCACCTGGCCGTAATTGAAGATCCTTTTTACGAAGATGGTTGGGAAAGCTGGCAAAAATTTACCAAAATTTTTGGGGATCAGTTACTCATCGTCGGTGATGATTTACTGGCCACCAATATTAAAAGACTTGAGAAAGCAATCGTCGAAAAAGCCTGTAACGGGATTTTGGTTAAACCCAACCAGATAGGCACTATTACCGAAAGCCTGGCGGTCATTAAAACCGCTAGAGAGGCAGGTTGGAAAATTGTTATTTCCCATCGGTCAGGCGAAACAAATGACACCTTTATCGCCGATTTTGCCGTCGGCACGGGAGCTGATTACGTAAAATTTGGGGCTCCTGCCAGGGGGGAGCGAGTGGCTAAATATAATCGACTGTCTTCAATTGAAAATGAAATTTAATTCAAAATTCGTTTGTCTGGTGGTTTTAGACGGTTGGGGAATTGCCTCCCCTGGTCCGGGGAACGCTATTTCCCAAGCAAAAACCATAAACTTTAACCGTTTCTGGGCATCCTTCCCTCATACCCAGCTTCTTGCTTCGGGAGAAGCAGTAGGCCTTCCCCGCAGTGAAGCCGGCAATACCGAAACGGGACATTTAAACCTAGGGGCAGGCCGGATTGTTTATCAGGATTTGGAAAGAATCAATATGGCCATTGCCAACGGCACGTTTTTTAAAAATCCTGTTTTTTTAGGCGCCATGAAGCACGTCAAAGAAAACTCTTCCAATTTACATATCATGGGCCTTGTCGGCGCCAGCGGCATCCATTCCAACCTTGAACATTTATTTGCCCTTATCCAGGCTTGCGCCCAACAAGGCTTAAATAATAACGTTTTTGTTCATCTTTTTACCGACGGCCGGGATTCTCCTCCCACTGCCTCAATTGAATACGTTAAAAAGGTTGGGGAAAATCTGATGCAAGAAGGTGTCGGGCAAATTGCTTCAATCATGGGCAGATATTGGGCCATGGACCGGGACAGACGCTGGGATAGAACCGCCAAAGCCTATTTTGCCTTAACAAAAGGAGAAGGTTTGCCGGTTAAAACTCCCGAAGAGGCAATTGAAATATCTTACAAAGACGGTAAAACCGATGAGTTTATTGAGCCCGCCGTTATCACCGACCAAGCCGGAAAGCCCATTGTCCTGATCAAAGACAATGACGCCGTTATTTTTTTCAATTTTAGAATTGATCGACCACGACAGTTAACTTCGGCTTTCGTCGTTCAGGATTTTAATGATCGCAGTCTTCTCTTGGACTTTGATCCCTATTTGGAAAAGTACGAAAAAACACATTTAATTTCCAAAATCGAAAAGCAGCAAAAATTATTCGATAGAGGCCAAATACTTAAAAATCTATTTTTCGTTACCATGACCGAATACAGTCAGTCGCTGGTTACTGCTGGTACTAAAGTTGCCTATGGACCCGAACATGTCGATATGCCGATAGGAAGAGTTCTTTCCGAGAATAATTTAAAACAGCTAAAAATGGCCGAAAGCGAAAAGGAACGTTTTGTCACTTACTATTTTAACGGGTTAAGAGAAGAGGCCTTCATCGGCGAAGAAAGGTTGATTATTCCCTCGCCGCAAATAGCCACTTATGATTTAAAACCGGAAATGTCCGCCTATGAAATAACCGATTCGCTAATTTCCAAACTTAAAGAACCCTTTGACTTTTCATTTGTTCTTGTCAATTTTGCCAACCCCGATATGGTCGCCCATACAGGCAGTATCGGCCCGGCTGTTAAAGCCTGTGAGGTTTTGGATGAATGTCTGGGAAAAATCTCAAATTCGGTGGAGGCTTTGGGAGGAACACTGCTTATCACCGGGGATCATGGCAACTGCGAAGAAATGATTAATAACCAAACCGGACAAATTGATACGGAACATAATGGCAACCCGGTTCCCTTTATTGTCGTTTCCAAAGATTTACTGGGAAGGGGGCAAACTCTTCAATCGGGAATTTTGGCGGACGTCGCCCCAACTATCTTATCAATCTTAGGAATTCAGAAACCTTCTTCAATGACCGGCAGGGACCTTCTTTCGGGATTTTAGAAATTCGTAAAGCATGGGACAAATAGAAATGATAATGATCACTAAAACCACATAGTGAAAATTGGTCTTAACAAAAGGTAAATTGCCGAAAAAATACCCGGTCCAGGTAAAAAGCGAAACCCATAATATGCCCCCGATAATGTTATATACGATGAAATACTTATATGACATCTTGCCGATTCCCGCCACAAAAGGAACAAAGGTTCTAACAATGGGGACAAACCTTCCCAGAGTTATCGCCTGGCCTCCATATTTATCGTAAAACTTCTGGGTTTTAATTAGATATTTTTTCTTGATTAGTTTATTTTCGGTTTCAAAAATTTTAGGCCCTACATAATGACCAATCCAATAATTTATCGTGTCTCCTAAAATTGCAGCGATAATAAGAAGGACATAAATAAGCCAGATATTGAACCCGCCTGACGGCGAAAGTGACGAAGTTGCACAAAGTGCGGCGGCCGTAAATATTAAAGAGTCACCGGGAAGAAACGGGGTCACCACAAACCCGGTTTCCATAAAAATAATCAAAAACAAAAATCCATAGGTGGCTGTTCCATATTGTGAAACAACCATTGCCAGGTTTTTGTCCAGGTGAAGAAAAATATCG
>Ga0315274_10008397_pt1 | contig 14960 bp, 15 predicted proteins | sample YL17G02_20_MG_FD_203700 | JGI IMG/M metagenome (GOLD analysis project Ga0315274, IMG submission 203700) | Sediment microbial communities from Yellowstone Lake, YNP, Wyoming, USA - YL17G02_20 | ecosystem: Environmental > Aquatic > Freshwater > Lake > Sediment | place: USA: Wyoming | collected... | reverse complement strand
ATTCTCGCCTCTCCAATCTTCTTCTCCGCCCTCAGTGCACAGACAAAAATGATGATAGACAGGTGCCAGGCATTCTGGTGCGAGAAATATCTCCTCAGGAAACCGATCCCTGCCGGGATATATGGCCGGAAAGGACTTTTGCTGCTGGTCGGCGGGCAGAAGAAAGAAATCGGTATGCAGGGCATGCAGTGCGCCGAGACATCCGCAAAGGCTTTCTTCCGGACAATCAGCGTCCCTGAACACAAGACATTAAGCTATACGGGAGTTGATACAAAGGGTGCTGTATTGAAACATCCTACAGCATTGAAGGATGCTTATGAGACGGGGAAGGAACTGGTGGAGGGGTAACCTTTATACTTTTATTTTTTCAATAAAAGACCGGGCGGACCTGAAAATATTCTTTAAAGCATTTACGGAACCTTTAGGGGACGTTGTTGAATTAGTTGACTTATTGTGATTGCCCAACCAGTCGTTCCGGGGGCCAAGCCGCTTAACTCATTGTTGCCGCGGATAGGAACCTTCTGTTTGGCCTTAACAGAAACATTTGCTTCCGTGAAACGTCAGATACGACTGAAAGTTCATGGAGTGGCAATAATCAAGAAGAAATCCGCTCCACCACCTCCTCGACTTTCACCTTAGTCACCTCTTTTGTTTTTCTGTCTTTAATCTCAACAAGACCATCCTTCAGGTTCTTTTCACCAATGACTACCTGGGTAGGGATGCCGATTAAATCAGCATCTTTGAACTTCACTCCTGCCCGTTCATCACGGTCATCCAGCAAGACCGCACGGCCTTTTGCCTGCAAATCCCGGTAAAGGTTTTCAGCAACCTCTCTCGTCGTCGCATCGTTCATATTCAAGGGCAGTAGTTCAATATCGAACGGCGCAATGCTCTTCGGCCAGATGATGCCGTCTTTGTCATGATTCTGCTCGATCGCTGCAGCAGCAATTCGTGCCGGCCCGATACCGTAGCTTCCCATGATAACCGGTTTTTCCTGTCCCTTTTCATCAAGATACAATGCTTTCAGAGGGATTGCATATTTAGTGCCGAGCTTAAAGATATTTCCTATTTCAATTACGCGTTCGATCCTTATTGGGGTGTTGCATTTCGCGCACAAATCACCTTCTTTTGCAAGAGTTATGTCATGCCACGCAGCGGTGAAATCCCTTCCGGGTCTTATACCTTTTAGGTGGTAGTGCTGCCTGTTCGCGCCGCCCACATAAGCGCCCTCCTGAAGACAGACGTCGGCGACAGTCCGGATATTATGGCCCATGGGACCTATAAAACCAGCTTCAACGCCGAGGATCTCTTTTATCTCTTCTTTCTGTGCAGGTCTGTATTTACCAATGATCCTCCCAAGCTTTTTTTCGTGCAGCTCCTGATCTCCTCTCACAAGGGCAAGCACAGGGCCGTCATCACTGATGACCAACAGGCTTTTTATGAAATATTCCGGCTTAAGCTTCAGAAAATTTGAAACCTCCTGAACTGTGCGCTTTTCAGGGGTGTGGACTTCTTCCGGTTCCCAGTCCATGCTCTCTATGTTCTTCGGATTCGAAAGAGCGAGTTCTACATTTGCGGCATACCCGCAGGAATCGCAGAGAACAACCTCATCCTCTCCGGCAGGGCTCGGAGCCATGAATTCATGCGAGGTTGCACCGCCCATCATGCCCGGGTCCGACTGTACCATATAAAATTTCAGCCCGCACCTCGAAAATATCTTCTGATATGCCTCAGCGTGGAGTTGATAGTTCCTTTCGAGCCCCTCTTCGTCGGCATCGAAACTATAGCTGTCCTTCATCAGGAATTCCCTCGTCCTGAGTACCCCGCTCTTCGGCCTGGCCTCATCCCTCAGTTTCGTCTGGACCTGATACCACACCTGCGGCAGTTCCCTGTATGAGCGGATTTCCCTTGCTGCAAGCCATGTCATTATTTCTTCGTGGGTCATGCCGAGGCACATATCACGGCCGGTCCTGTCCTTCAGCCTGAACATCTCATCCCCTATCTCATACCACCTTCCGGTCTCCTGCCATATCTCAGCCGGATGCAGCGCCGGCAGGGCAATCTCCTGTGCGCCTATGGCGTTCATCTCCTCGCGGAGGATTCTGTGTATTCTTTCTATAACCCTGATCCCGAGGGGCAGATAGATGTAGAGTCCTGCTGCAAGCTGTCTGATATACCCGGCTCTCAGCATAAGGATATGACTTACTGCCTCCGCATCAGAAGGAACTTCCCGCAGGGTTGGTATGAGCATCTTTGAAAATCGCATTGTTATACTCCTTTTCTCTTCAACAGTTTTCTGGGTATCCGCTCTGACATCTAATATAGAAAAATTCATGATAAAAGTGTTACATTAATTTAATGAAAGGGGGATAATGTGCTCAGGAGACTACCAATAACACCGGGCGGCTACCAGAAACTTCAGGGAGAACTGGAAAAACTGCTGAAAGTTGACAGACCCAAGAATATCAGGGACATCTCTGAGGCAAGGGCACACGGGGATCTTTCAGAGAATGCAGAATACCATGCTGCAAAGGAAAGACAGTCCTTCATCGAAGGAAGGATCCAGGATCTAAAAACCAAACTTGCACTTGCGGATGTTATCAACCCCTCGAAGATCTCACAGAAAAAAATTGCCTTCGGGGCTACCGTAAAAGTTGTCGACCTCTTGTCTGACGAAGAGAAAATATTTATGCTTGTCGGCCCTGAAGAAGCGGATGCGAAAAACGGGAAAATATCCATCAGTTCGCCTGTAGGCAAAGCTTTGCTGAACAAGGAAGTCGGCGATGTTGTCAACATCAAGGTTCCTGCAAAAACATTGGAGTATGAGATATTAGAGATCAGCTTTGTATAAGATTTTTAAGGCAAAAGTAATCGATAACCTTCCCTTAAACAAGAAGAATTACCTCCTCACGATAGAGCCTCTCGACCCGATATCTGAACCGTCCCCAGGTCAGTTTTATATGGTAGGAACAGGCAATTCATTCGATCCCTTGTTAAAACGGCCCTTCAGTTATTTCAGAAAAACTGCACAAGCTATTCAATTCCTTTACACCGTGAAGGGCAAAGGTACAGCACAGATGAAAGCATTGAAGCCGGGCGATGGAATGCAGGTAATCGGTCCTCTCGGCACAGGTTATCCGAAACCTCCGAAGGGATATATTCCCCTGCTCATTGCGGGTGGAATAGGTATCGCCTCCCTCTTCTCTCTTGCAGAATGTTTCACAAAAAAACCCTCCCTCATATACGGCTCCCGGTGCAAAGATGATCTCCTTATTTTGAACGAATTAGAGAAATTAGGGAGCGAGCTCATAACCTGTACTGATGACTGCTCTTTCGGCAGGGAGGGTATGGTGACTGATGTCCTGACCAATTTCCTGGCTTCTCCGTCTTCAAAAGGCACTTCGTATATGATCTATGCCTGCGGCCCAAAGCCTATGCTTGCTGCTATATCTCAGATTGCCCTTGACAAACATATCAAGGGATATGTGTCTCTTGAGGAAAATATGGCATGCGGTTTCGGTGCATGTCTCGGATGTTCGGTAAAAACAGGTAAAGGATATAAGAGAGTGTGCAAGGAAGGGCCTGTATTTCCTATAGAGGACATAGTATGGTAATCGATACATTCTGCAATGAAGGGATTGTATTGTCCTCTTGCTCATTCTCGTCCCGATATTCATCGGGACTCCGAGGTGAATTCTGTCTTCGACAGTATTCAAATCCGCTCAAGGACAATACAATCCCTTACCACGACTGATTATTCTATGGATTTATCTGTCAACATAGGCAAACTTAAACTCAAAAACCCTGTTATGACGGCATCCGGCACGTTCGGATACGGAGAGGAATACGCTGACTTTGTCGACCTGAACCTGCTTGGCGGTATTGTGGTTAAAGGCATATCACTGAAACCGATGGAGGGGAATCCCGCCCCGAGGATATGTGAGACCCCCTGTGGAATGCTGAATGCAATCGGCCTTCAGAATGTCGGCCTGAAGACGTTTTTACGAGATAAACTGCCTTACCTCAGGAATTTCGATACAAAGATTGTCGTCAATATCCTCGGCAACAGCGTTCAGGAATACGTCAGGCTTGCAAAAACGCTTGTTGACACAGGTGTTGACGGGATTGAATTGAACGTGTCATGTCCGAATGTGAAAAAGGGCGGGATGACCTTTGGCATCGATCCGCGGTCACTCGCAAAGCTCATAACCGCTGTCAAACGAACTGTTAGCAACACGGTTCTCATAACAAAGCTGTCCCCGAATGTATCCAGCATACCTGATTTTTCACGGGTAGCCGAGGATGCCGGCAGCGACGCCATATCACTCATCAATACCATCCCCGCATTGTCGATTGATACCGAGACATGGAAGCCCAGGCTTGCAAATGTCACTGGCGGGTTGTCAGGCCCGGCAATCAAACCAATCGCTTTAAGAATGGTCTGGGAGGCATCGCAGGCTGTAAGCATTCCTGTTATCGGCATAGGCGGTATTACCAATGCCCTGGATGCTTTAGAATTCTTGCTTGCAGGGGCTTCTGCTGTTCAGGTGGGCACAGGTAATTTCCTGAATCCGAAAGCGACCATTGAGATTATTAGCGGATTAGCTGCTTATTTGCGGAGAAAGAATATTCAGACCATCGGGGATATAATCGGAGGCATGAAAGGAACAAAATCCGGTCATAACCCTGACCACTGATTTTAGGTACAAACATTTTCAGTATGAGACTGGTAATAAAAAATTCCAAAAACTCCTGATTTAGGTTTCCGCATAATTCCCTCCCCTCAAGGGAGGGGAGATAATAGATATCTCGCAACTTCTTTTGGTGTGGCTCATTGATCCTTCCCCACAATACAATGCGCCTAAACTGGTATAATACTGCCTATGTTTCTTGTGGGATTGACCGGCAACTATGGAACGGGAAAGAGTACGGTTCTAAAAATATTTCAGAAACTCGGCGCGCTTACCTATGATGCAGATAAGATCGTTGAATCACTGCTTCAGGAAACAGAAGTTCTGCAACAAATCAGAAACCTTTTCGGTGACGGGATATTTCAGGCAAACGGCGGGCTGGACAAACAAAAAGTCGCCGCCATAATCTTTTCAGATAATGCCTCGCGACGTTCTCTCGAAGACATCCTTCATCCTCTTGTATTCAAGAAGATAAACCGCCTTCTTGAGCACCCAGACAGGAAAAGCAGGATCGTTGTTGTCGAGACGCCATTGCTTTTTGAACGCGGTTATGAAGGCAGGTTTCAATGTATCATTACGGTGCAGACAGAACAGGAGAGAGCATTGCACCGTCTTGAAAAAAAAAGATTAAAACGGGAAGAAGCTCTCCAGAGGATACGATCGCAGCTTCCCATTGAGGAAAAAATCAGGAAATCTGATTTTACCGTCAATAACAATGGAACACCGGCAGAGACGGAGCAGCAGGTGAGAAACATTTATGAAAAGCTCCTCCAAGAGGGTCATCATGGAGATCGTTGTAGGGCTCGAAGCCTTAAATAAAATATACCCTGATACGGTACTCACTATAGGTAACTATGATGGTGTCCATCTGGGCCATCAGAAGATCCTCTCAACAGTCGTAAAGAAGGCTGGAGAGATGAAAGGCACATCTATGGTGATGACCTTTGAGCCCCACCCGATGAAAGTTATCGCACCGGAAAGAAATATAAAACTGCTTACGACCACGGAGGAGAAGGCACGGCTTATCGAGACGATGGGGATACATGTCCTGCTTTTAATAAACTTTAATAAAGAATTTTCCAGCATGCTTCCGGATGATTTTATCAATGAGGTCCTGGTGAAAAGAATACATGTCAGGGAGATCATTGTCGGCACGAATTATACCTTTGGAAAGCATAAGAAGGGGACAATAGATCTGCTGAGGAAGCGGGGGAAATCTTTCGGCTTCGGCGTTCAGGCAATCAGAAATGTCATGGTGCACGGAAATATCGTGAGCAGCAGCGCTGTCAGATCCCTCCTCCAGAGAGGAGCGGTCCATGAAGTTTCACAATACCTTGGAAGGGCATGTTCGATTGAAGGGAGTGTAATAAAAGGAAAGGGAAGAGGTCAAAATCTCCTGCACATTCCAACAGCAAACATCACGACACCGGTTGAGATCGCACCCAGGGAGGGTGTTTATGCGGTAAGGGTCAATGTGAGGGGCACTGTCTACAACGGTGTTGCAAATATCGGAAAAAATCCGACCTTCGGGAACGAGAACGTAAGTTATGAAGTGCACCTCTTCAGTTTTTCCGGTAACCTTATCGGAGAGAATATCAGGATATATTTTGTCGATAGAATCCGGGGTGAGCGGACATTTCCGGATCCTGTCAGTCTCGAAAAGCAGATCCGGGACGACATAGAATATGCCAAAAACCTTCTGAACGCAAAAAATCCGGCATTATGAACTGCTCCCTGTATTCATGAGTAAGCGTGCCAAATCGAATCGGTTTTCGACGCCTGATTTCATGTAAATATTACTCAGGTGATCTTTTACGGTCTGCTCGGATATCTCAAGCTCTTCTGCAATTTCGACATTTTTCAAACCATCAAGTACACGCCTGAGTATATCGGTTTCCCTACGGGTCAGTCTGAATTGCTTTCTTATCTCATTCATGTCAAGCTTCTGAGAAACCGTCTCCTCTAAGATGAAAATGCCGACAAGCGGTTTGGGGCTCTCGGCAATGAAAAACTTGAATATCCAGTTGCTCGACGAGCCATCAAGTCTCCTCAACATATAAACTTCGCCGGGAAATAATTCGTGCAGACTGGATTTATCCATTGCATCGAAGATTCTTCGGGTTAAGGGAGGTATTTCATCCGGAAGAAGATACCGTTTGAGGAAATTCGCTGCCATTCTGTTTGAGTAAATCATCTGCAATTTTTTATCATAAACAATAACTCCTACAGGCATCTTGTTGAGGATTACGGCGACTATATCATCCATTCCCGCCCCCTTTATGGTAGAGTTACATTGATACTATATATTATAATTCATGAAATTTCTGCTCAATTTTGTTTATTTTGCCCGGCGGTATGCTTTGCTTGCTAAAAATCATAAGAATCTATTATTATTAAATGAATAAAAATTCAGGAGGAGCAGGTTGAAAGAAGGCATTCATCCGTCATACAATGAGATAAAAATCGAATGTGCCTGTGGTGAGGTTTTCACAACACGGTCAACGAGACAAAAAATCCATGTAGATATCTGTTCAAAGTGCCATCCGTTCTTTACCGGCAAACAGAAGCTTCTTGATGCTGAAGGACGGGTAGAGAAGTTCAAGAAGAAATACGCAAAAAAGTAGGTACCGTAACAAAGAAAAGCCGTTAGTCGCCTTATGCCGACTAACGGCTTTTCTTTGAATACGCTCACCCTTCCCTCTGTTTTTCCCACCAAGGTCGGGAAATACCACTTAATGATGGGGCGGATAGGCGGAAGTCCAAACGCATAACAATCATGAAAAATATCGGCGGACAGGCAGTCATAGAAGGCGTCATGATGAAGGGCAGGAAAAGCTGGACTGTTGCAGTCAGGAGCCCGAAAGGGGAAATCCATATAAAAACAGAGAAACTGTCCGAACTCCCGAAAATATTCAGGCTCCCTATCCTTCGGGGGTTCATAGCACTCTTTCATGCCCTCTTTATCGGCATCAAGGCCATAGAATTCTCTGGGAGCAAGGCATATGAGGAAGAAGAGGGGAAACAACTAAGTCCGGCTGCCATCGGTCTTACGATTACTCTGGCTGTTCTCATCGGTATTGGACTCTTTATTCTTCTTCCGTTATACGCTACAAAACTCCTCGGCCTGATTATTGAATCTGTATCCAGAAGCTCCCTTATCTTCAATCTTGTCGATGGCATCATCAGGGTCTTTGTCTTCTTGCTGTATATCATCTCGGTTGGGATGTGGAAAGAGATGAGACGGATTTTTGAATATCATGGGGCAGAACACAAGGTCATCCATGCATATGAGAACGGCAATGACCTCACCGTAAAGAATATTAAAACCCATAGCCCGCTCCATCCCCGTTGCGGGACAAGCTTTCTTCTCATCGTCATGATTATCAGTATCTTCATATTTTCCTTTATCCCGCAGGAATGGCCATTCGTATATAAATTTTTGTCACGTCTCATTCTTATCCCGTTTATAGCCGGTATTTCATATGAGATCCTTAAACTTTCAGCAAAGATGGAACACAACCTTCTGATGCATATATTGATTCAACCCGGCTTACTGCTTCAGCGGCTGACAACCAGGGAACCTGATGAAGCCCAGATTGAGGTAGCTGTCAGGGCGCTCCAGGAAGTTCTTATTGAGGAAGAAGCTCATGTTTGAAAAACTCAGAGCAGTTGAAAATAGATACGAAGAGCTGACAAAGCTTTTGATGGATCCGGAGATCTTTTCAAAACCGGGAGAACTCCAGAAGCATTCAAAAGAGCAGGCAGAGCTCCTGCCTTTGGTTAACAAAATCAGGGAATACAGCAAATTGCTCTCCGACATCGAAGGGGCAGAAGAGCTTTTGCGGGGCGGGGACGGCGATATACGGGAACTTGCACAGGCTGAACTCGACGAGTTAGGTGAGAAAAGGCCTAAGATTGAGGAAGAACTGAAAATCATGCTCATCCCCCAGGACCCTCGTGATGCGAAAAACGTCATCCTTGAAATTCGGGCCGGAACAGGCGGAGAGGAGGCTGCTCTCTTTGCGTCAGAACTCCTGCGCATGTATCTGAAATATGCAGAACATAGGCGGTGGAAAGTGGAAACAATAGATTTGAACCCTACCGGTCTTGGCGGGATCAAGGAAGTCATCGTTTCCATACAGGGGAAAAATGCTTACAGCCGTCTTAAGTATGAAAGGGGCGTGCACAGGGTGCAGCGGGTCCCCGTCACAGAAACCTCAGGGAGAATCCATACATCTGCATCTACGGTTGCAGTCCTTCCCGAGGCTGAGGATGTTGATATCAAGGTTAATGAAAAAGACCTCAGGATAGACACGTTTTGTGCATCCGGTCCCGGAGGTCAGGGAGTCAATACAACCTATTCTGCAGTTCGAATTGTCCACGTTCCGACAGGTCTGATTGTTCAGTGTCAGGACGAACGCTCCCAGATCAAAAATAAAGAGAAAGCGATGAAGGTCATGCGCTCAAGACTGTATGAGGTCGAGATGGAACGTAAAGAAAAAGAGCGAGCCTCGGAAAGGAAATCACAGGTGGGAACCGGAGACCGGAGTGAAAAGATAAGGACGTATAATTTTCCCCAGAACCGTGTGACCGATCACAGAATCGGGTTTACGCTCCACAAGCTTGAACAGGTACTCGAAGGTGATATCGATGAAATCATAGATGCCCTCATCACCCATTATCAGGCTAAAAAACTGAAAGAGCTTTAGAAAAATACATAAAAATATGAAGCAAAAAATTTCAAACCTTCTGAGAGACATATTTCATCCCCGTGAAATTTTTCGCGTTCTTGGAAAAGATCGCTATGCAAGCCTGAAAATACGGATTGTTTTACTTGATGTATTGCTCTCGATGATTCCTCTCTTTATTGTTATAACAATAAGTTATTTCTGGTTTCAGAAAATTCTCAAAGATGATTTTCATAAACAATTGAACTGGGAAATCCAAAACACAAAACAGACAATCGAATTCTTTGTGGATGAAAGGTTATCTGTTCTGAGGTTTATTACCTCAAGTTATACCTATGAGCAATTATCAGACCAAAAATTTTTGACTGAAACATTTGCGAGGTTTAAAAAAGAATTTGGCGGACTTGTCGATTTTGGAATCATAGATTCCAGCGGCATCCAGAGATCTTACACAGGCCCCTATAACCTTGCGGGAAAAGATTATTCAAAACAGGAGTGGTTCCAGGAGGTAATAATCCGTTCATACTATGTCAGTGATGCCTTTACCGGTTACCGGAAAATTCCCCATTTTGCTGTTGCAATTAAGAGAGAGGTACCCGAGAAAGGCACATTCTGGATTCTCAGAGCTACCATTAATATAGATACGTTACAGAAATATGTGAACACTGTTAATCTGAGATCTAACGATGATATTTTCATCATCAACCAAGAAGGCATACTGCAAACACCTTCGAAGTTCCATGGCGATGTGCTCGAGAAATATACAGCACATGTGACAATTCCCCGTCAGGAAATCTTGATCCAGGAATTGCAAACGAGCGGTGATGACTGCAAAATATGTGGTTTTGCCACAATAAAACACTCACCATGGATTTTGGTCACCGTCATTCGATCTACTCCGTATGCGAGAATTCCAAGCATTTTCAGGAATGAATTATTCTTCATTACCATGGGAAGCATCCTGCTTGGCTTAATTTTTACAATCGTGATGGCCAATACCGTTGTAAATCGTATTAAATTATCTGATCAGGATAGGGAAAAAGCAGTTGGGCAATCAGAACATGCAAGTAAAATGGCATCTATCGGAAGACTTGCAGCCGGAGTTGCACACGAAATCAACAACCCTCTCGCCATCATTAATGAAAAGGCTGGATTAATGAAAGACATCCTTGAAGTTTCAGGGAATATGCCGGACAATAAGGATAAATTTTTATCTCTTATTAGCGGGATAGCCGAAAGCGTTAATCGCTGCCGTACGATTACCCATCGCCTTTTGGGTTTTTCAAGGAGAATGGAAATCAGCCAGGATGCAATAGATATGAATGATGCTATTCAAGAGGTGATCGGTTTCCTGGAGAAAGAGATTCTCTACAGGAATATTCGACTGGAATTGAATTTGCAGGAGAATCTTCCTAAAGTTATCACTGATAAGGGACAGGTACAACAGGTATTCCTGAATATCATAAACAATGCAATTGATGCATTGAAGAAAAATGGGCTTATCAACGTTACTACATATGCCAAAGATGACAAGTTCATTGGGATAGCAATAAAAGACAATGGAAGCGGAATTCCGAAAGAAAATCTAAAACACATTTTTGAGCCTTTTTATTCAACAAAAGAAAAGGGAGAGGGGACGGGCCTTGGCCTTTCAATTTCCTATGGGATTGTGCAAAAATTAGGGGGAACGATCCTTGTTGAAAGCGAAATTAATAAAGGAACAACCTTCTTTGTCGAATTGCCTTTAAAATCAGAGGGTGATTAGGAGGAAGCATGGCGCATACAAAAGTTCTGCTGGTTGATGATGAGAAAGAATTTGCATCGGCACTTGCAGAGAGATTGCAGCTGCGCAATTATGATGTAAAATCAGCATCAAATGCCTTGGAAGCTTTAGGAATAGTTCACAGCTTCCTGCCCGATGTAGTCTTACTTGATCTGAAAATTCCAGGGATGGACGGGATCGAGACGTTGAAAGCCATAAAAAAATTTGATTCAACCATTGAAGTTATCATGCTGACCGGTCATGGAGATGTGCGGAGTGTAGAGGACGGGATGAAGAGCGGTGCATTTGAGTATATCATGAAACCAGTGGATATCGGCGAACTGACATTAAAAATTAACAGGGCCTCGCAGAAAAAACAGACTTCGTAGTAATACATGGAGGCATGATGGATTCTCAATATGAGAACGAATTAAGAACCCTTCAGATGCGCTTTATCGGTAAAATCATAGCAGGATTTACCCATGAAATAAAAAACTATATCGCGATCATTAACGAATCTAACGGCTTGATTGGTGATATGATGAAATTAGGGAAATCACCAGAAAATGAACTCCCCGTGTATCTCGATATCATTCATTCTATTGAAGACTATATAGAAAAGACAACTGGCCATTTTCGATATCTTAACCGGTTTGCTCACAGAATGGACGCACCTCTGTCGTCCTTTCATATCAATGAAAGTCTGGAGGAACTTATTGCCCTTATCAACCGGTTTGCCAATCAAAAAAGAATCAGCTTTAAACAGGGATATGACAACGACATGCCGCCGGTGTACAGCAATCCGTCCCTCCTCCAGTTAATAATCTTCACTTTTGTTGAAAAAAATATTATGGAGCTCGAGCAAGACAGTACGATCACCATGCAAACTGCTGTTGCTGACAAGAGCGTCCTGATCACGATTATTCCGAACGGAAAGCGTGTAGAGGGGAGTAGTGCACCAATCCCCACTGAACTCCTTGATATCATCATCAAGGAATTAGGCGGAAATATCTCACAGGACAGAGGGAAAAACACCGTTATTATGCTGCCTTTGACATCCTCGAGCATGAGTCAGGCAACTTGACAAGATATACGTTTGTTGTTAAATTAACTGGACTTGCGGGGGTTCTCCATGAAGCGTGAGGACATCAAAGTATTGATAGTCGATGATGAAGTTGCACTTGCCAATACCCTTGCACAGCGTCTGCAAATGAGGGACCTGAAGGTCGGAACCGCCTATAACGGAGAGCAGGCATTATCGAAATTAAAAGTTGATAAACCGGATGTCATAGTTCTTGACCTGAGAATGCCCGGCATGCACGGTATGGAGGTCCTCCAGGAAATAAAAAAGGCATGCCCTGACATTCAGGTAATCATTCTTACCGGTCACGGAACCGATAAAGATGAAGATGAAGCAAGAAGGCTTGGAGGATTCGACTTCCTGAAAAAACCTGCCGATATCGAGACGCTGGCACACAAGATAAAGACAGCTTTTAAAGAAAAATGTTCGAAAACACTATAAGCAGAGGCGGTTGCTGATAAGAAATTATATACTACCTGTTATAATGCACTCATCAAGAAATTAAAATAAAGAGGAGGACACAATGCCGGAAGACATTAGAGCAGATGTTCTTTTAGTTGATGACGAGGAGCAGTTTCTTAAAGTCCTTTCACAGAGAATGGAGGGACGTGGTCTCAAAGTTGATACCTCTACCAGTGGCGAGGAGGCTCTCAAAAGAGTGAAGGGAAAAGAGTTTGACGCAATTATCCTCGATCTTGCAATGCCCGGGATGAGCGGCATTGAAACCCTTAAACGTATCAGAAGCGAAAACCCTGATGTGCAGATTATCATGCTGACTGGTCATGGCTCTGTCGAAAAAGGGGTTGAGGCTATCAAGGCTGGAGCTGTGGATTTCTTGGAAAAACCTGCTGATCTGAATAAAATTATTGCAAAGATTGCCGAAGCCAAAAACAAGAGAATTTTGCTGGTCGAGAAAAAGAGAGAAGCCCAGGTAAAGGAACTGCTTCAATCAAAAGGCTGGTAAAGGATTGAAATTCCCGCCAAGACTATCATCGTTACATTGATAATGTTAACGAGAACTTCCTGCAGGGTAGGGAGTTCTCGTTTTACCTACAGAATATCCCTTATGTATTTTCTCTGCTCTGCTTTATTTTTTCGTTAGCTCTTTTGATGGTTTCGCTGAGGACATTCACATCGACAGGCTTTTCGAGATATGCAAACGCACCTAATTCCATGCATCGTTGCCTGTCCGCCTCAGTTCCATGTCCGGTGAGAATAATAACTTCGATTTGAGGATTGGTCTGTTTGACCCTCTGTAAGACCTCGATGCCGTCAATCCCCGGCATTTTTAAGTCCAGGATCATGACCTCGGGTTCTTCTTCCTTTATGAGATTGAGGGCAGACTCTCCATCATAAGCAACCACGGAACTTATGTCTCTTAGACCGAGCCTTTCGGATAATGTCTGAGCAAACTTCCTTTCATCATCCACGAGAAGAAGTTTGGAAGGCATCTCAAGATCATATTTTCTGTATACATCCGCCTGGTAGAAATTTTTCCCAACTTTCGTTTCAACGGATTTTACCCCCGGAACCTTAAGAGCTATTGATTGCAATTCTTCCTCCAGTCGTTTCAGCATGAGCACTTTTTTGTTGATTGTTAAGGTTACTGCCCCGGCATCAGCCTCTACAGTAATCATATGGCCTTCTTTGGCCAAAACAGTTTCAACGCGTGATGCCAGGATGAAATCCTGGACTGCTTTTTCACTTGTTCCTGAGGATTTCAGGATATCTCTGCCTAAATTTTTCCCTACTAAATCTGATAGTTCTTCAAGGGTCATTTTATCAGTTGGCAAGACCATATCATAAAGCGAAGTACTCCATGGATCATCGTTTTCCAAAATGCTTTTTGTCCACGCTATCCTATCCTCGTCGTTTTTGTGTATCGTCTTAAGCGCTTCACTTTCGGACATGCCGGTAGAAGATGCTATCGAAACCCTGTATTTCATATCAGCGATTAGACACACCCTCAGAACATGCGAAATTCCCGTGGGTATCAAGAGGCTTGTGAAACCATTGATGAGCATATTATCTTCGGCAAGTGATTCGGCAACAGCAAGCTTGAGATAAGCGATGGAGCGTTCTTTTTCGTGGGTAAACTGATTAAACGCGGATGGCTTTGCCGAAAAAGCCTTGACTATTTTACTTTCGGAAAGATCGGACAATTTTCCAGCTTTTGCAACAATGTCGGAGTCTGTGAGATATTTGTAGCCTGTCTTCTGAAGAATTCCTTTTATTGCTGATTCTTCATTGCAATAGGTTCCTGTAAATAGACTAATAATAGACATTTTTCTCCTCCATGGATAAAATCTAAACCCTGCAGACAGCCAGAAGTGAACAGTCTTTTTCGGTAGTATCTTTGTGTGAGACATTATAGACCGTTCTGATAGCCTGTTCGGGTGTATGATACATATGGTCTTGGCCGATTTTTTCGAACAAATGAGTTCTCTTGATAACCTTTAAAACCGTTTCATTGACACCACTCAAAGATATGTCAAGTCCACCGCTTCTGATGCGGTCCACAAGCAACGATAATGTTTCCTCCCCTGAGGCATCCATTTCATTGATCCCATTAGCTACAAGAATAATGTGTTTTAACTTCTTTTTCGTTTCCATGATTCCCCGCATACTGTCTTCAAGGTAACTTGCATTGGCAAAAAATAGCGGTCCCTCAAATTGCACAATGGAAATATACTCGCATCCCTGCAGACTGTGTGTATCAATACAACGAAGTGCTTGAT
>Ga0315274_10008395_pt1 | contig 14961 bp, 20 predicted proteins | sample YL17G02_20_MG_FD_203700 | JGI IMG/M metagenome (GOLD analysis project Ga0315274, IMG submission 203700) | Sediment microbial communities from Yellowstone Lake, YNP, Wyoming, USA - YL17G02_20 | ecosystem: Environmental > Aquatic > Freshwater > Lake > Sediment | place: USA: Wyoming | collected... | reverse complement strand
GGAAGGGCTCTGGTCGCTTTATTCATTAGACAAAGAGGGTATTGAAGGTTACCGGTCTCAATTGGTTGAGGCGGTAAAAGAGGCACTGAGGGACAATAAAATTGCTGCATTAGATAAAGAGCGGTTGAAGAAAGCCGAGCGTGTCGGTGCGAGATGCGTGTGCAGTGTGCGAGACGGAGTATCTTGCAAGCCGGCTTCTCTTTGATTTGGAATAAGGGAATAATAAAACATGGATATCTTGATTAATCTTTTCTGGGGTGGCGTTAACGGCTTAATAAGCTATCTGTCGGCGCACGTAATTACCTGCCTAGTGCCGGCTCTTTTCATTGCCGGAGCTATAGCAGCGTTCGTTTCCCAGGCGGCAATTCTCAAATACTTCGGTCCGCAGGCTAAGAAACCATTATCTTATAGCGTAGCCTCTGTCTCCGGTGCCGTTCTTGCAGTCTGTTCTTGCACGGTGCTGCCACTATTTGCTGGCATATATAAGAAGGGGGCAGGTTTGGGCCCAGCCATCGCCTTCCTATTCTCCGGCCCAGCCATCAATGTGTTGGCTATTGTTTACTCAGCCAAGCTACTCGGTTATGATATCGGGTTAGCCCGTGCGGTCAGTGCCATGGTATTCTCGGTAGTCATTGGTCTAGTTATGGCCCTCATTTACCGCAAAGAGAAATCTCAGGCTGACTCACAGGCTTTCGCGATGCTCACCGCTGACCCAGCCGATAAGAGCATCTGGCAGCAAATCGCTTTCGTTGGGTCTCTGGTGGGTGTGCTCATCTTCGCCGCATCCAAGAATTGGATTGTGACGGGTATCTTCCTGGCTGCTGTAGCCGTAATACTGTGGCGCTGGTTTACTAAAGATGAAATAGTGCAGTGGTTGAAAGAAACGTGGCACTTTACCAGGCTGATTATCCCTTGGTTGCTGGTAGGCGTATTCATCGCCGGTATCCTGACAGTCGTCATCCCGCAGGATATTGTGACAAAATATGTTGGAGGCAATAGTATCTTTTCCAATTTCATTGCCTCATTTTCAGGTGCCCTGATGTACTTTGCCACCCTCACCGAAGTTCCTGTGATAAAGGCTTTCATGGACCTGGGTATGGGCAAAGGCCCGGCGCTGGCATTACTGCTAGCCGGTCCAGCCCTCTCACTACCGGCAATGTTCACTCTTACTAAAATCATGGGATTTAAGAAGATGCTTACATACGTTGGGATAGTGGTCGTCATGGCCACTATTACGGGATACATCTTTGGGCTGATTGTTCAATAAAAATAGGAGGAAAAACAATGGAAATCAAGGTGCTAGGTCCCGGTTGTGCCAAATGTCAGCAATTAGAGAAAACAGTGAAAGAGGTCGTGAAAGAACTGGGTGTCGATGTCAAAATAGAGGACATTAAGGACATCAAAAAGATAATGGAGTATCCTATACTGACCACCCCCGGGCTGGTAATCAACGAAAAACTGGTCTGCTCCGGGCGGGTGCCAGACAAAGCGGAGGTCACAACTTTCATTACTACTGCCTTAGCTAAAGAATAGTGGAACCAATAACAGATAGTAAAGGAGAGGTTAAAATGGCAGAAGAACAACAATTTCAGGCAGGAGTAAATACTCACGAGAACGTAATCTTTTCCTGTTACGGTGGGGCGTCCAATACCGGGATAACCAGTGCGCTAGCTTGTCTGGAAGCAGTTAAAGAACTGGGACTGAAAAAGGCGGCTATCATGTGCCTGGGGGGTTTGCCGACCAATGTAAAACCAGTTTTAGGCAAAACCCGGGCGGCGAAAAAAATTGTTACCGTGGACGGCTGCTCCTTTGAGTGCAGTCGAAAGATTGTGGAGCAGGCTGGATTCAAGCCCATTAGTATCGTGCTCACCAGAGACATAGGCATGAAAAAGAAGGGTCTCAGTGAGGACATCGGCAAAGAAACTAAGGGCGTGATGGAATATATTTCTGACGACGAAGTAAAAAGTGCAAAAGACCTTATCGTGAAGACCATACTGGAAGAATGAATTATGATGAGGAGGGTACTCTTTGTCTGCGTATACAACTAATAGCCAGACAGCAGAGGTTTTTCATCTGCTACACCTGAGAAATTACTAAAGACGCTTGGGCGAGAGAGACAGGGATATCTTTGAGTACTAACGCTACCATTTTTATAACGTTGTGCGCTGTACTGTCGGTGGTATCTTTTGCCATGGATAGAAAAAAGACTCTGGAAGGGTTTAAGAGAGGGTGGAAGATGTTCATGAATGTTCTTCCGCCCTTTTTGAATATTCTGATTCTGGTGAGCTTGATATTTTATTTTGTGCCCACGAGTCTTATCAGCCAGTATCTGGGCGCAAATTCAGGAGTAATCGGTTTCTCAATAGCGGCGCTGGTCGGTTCCGTTACACTGATTCCCGGGTTCATTTCTTATCCCATCGCCGCCGGTCTCATTCAGCAGGGGGCTTCCTATGCGGTGGTCGCCACATTTATGACCACATTGATGATGGTGGGAGTTGTTACGCTGCCGCTGGAAATCAGGTATTTCGGTAAAACAGTGGCAATCACCCGTAATGTTCTGAATTTTATAGCGGCGGTGATTATCGGGCTGGTGGTAGGTCTGATATTATGAAGCAGTTCATTAAGAAACACCGGAGCTATATCTGGGTGGCGACTTTCGCCATCTTTACCGTTTTGTCTTTTATCCTCGGATTTAATCCCGGGAAGGCTATCCTTAGCAACTTCACCCAGTATTTCGTCGAGATGATCACTTTCGTGCCGTTCCTGTTTATCATCGTCGGACTGTTTGATGTCTGGGTGCCCAAGGAAAAAATTCAGAAGCATATCGGTCAGGAGTCGGGAATCAAGGGTATCGTACTGGTGGTACTGCTGGCCATGCTCCAGGCGGGACCGCTATACGGGGCTTTCCCGGTCGCCTACCTGCTCTATAGAAAGGGGGCGAGTATCAGGAATATTTTTATTTACCTGGGAGCTTTCTCTTCTATGAAAATCCCCATGCTCGGCATAGAAATAGGTTACCTGGGCATCGAGTTTTCTGTAGTCCGAACTCTGGTATCCCTGCCGCTGTTTATCGGAATTGGTTACCTGATGGAGCGGTATCTGAAAAACAGGCACTTTGAGGTGCGGGATGGTAGCCAGCAAAAATAGGAGGTGTCGCTATGAAAACAGTCCTTCTTGTTTGCATGCGGCAGGTATGATAGGGCTTCTGGAGGGTTGAGGCGGAAGTGAAAGGAGGCAGCCTATGCTGTTAAGAAACTATACTTTTGAGACGATGCTGCCGGAGTGCAATCCGATGGCTGAAACGATAAATGCCGTAGCTGCGCTATCTGAAGACGTCGGTGAGGTTTTGCCCTACCTTGCCTCAACAATCAAGGGCTGTACTTATGACGACAATATCAAGACCCTGACACTCAGGTATAAAGGAAAGGGTGTAGCCATCTACCCACGCAAAGTTACTGTCACCAAGCTATCAGACAGGGAAGAGGCCAAACAGGTTCTGGAAGAGCTTAGAGCCCTAATCAATAGCACCTATGAGAACCGCGATAATATCAAGCCGTGCTATAAGAAGGGTGGCGAGCTGAAGTATCTTGAAGTATTCATGTTGCTTCCGAGAACCAACTGCAGGGAGTGCGGTGAGATGACCTGCCTTGCCTTCGCCACCAAACTGGTACAGCAAGAGACAAGTATTATGCGGTGTCTGCCCTTATTTAGCGGACGGTTCAGCGAGAAAAAGAAAGACCTTCTTGAGAAGTTGAAGACCGCCGGCTATGAAGTACCCGACTAGAAAGTGAGGAGCATGAAATGGAACTAAAAGAGTCATCGAAGACGTTAACGAATATTTTGGGGCTTGCCTACCAGCCTATGGCAGTTAAGTTCTTTGAGAACGTAGTACCCCTGGATGGCTTTGAACTACCCAGCGACCGCCGTTATTGTCAGATACTCATGGGAGCCAGGGAAGGCAAAAAATACATGCTCACTGCAGAAAATATCGCCTGTCCGGCAGCCGCCTGGGCTTTGGGATTTAAAGAGCCGCCACTTACTCTCTCATCCGGTGAGATGCCTGCGGCTATGGGCATCTTTGCCAGTCCTGCGGCAGTCAGAAATACGTTGGCAATGATGCCCCGCTTGGAAATGGGGAAATACAAAATGGTTGCTAGTTGTCCTCTAGCGGAGGCACCTTTTGAACCGGACGTGGTAGTTATCGAGTCGGACCCCGAGCATCTGATGTGGGTTGCCTTGGCCAAGGTCTTTGAAACGGGAGGCCGGTTGGATTTCAGCACCGCCATACTGCAAGCCACCTGCGTGGATGTCACCATATTGCCCTTTCTGACACAGAAAATGAATGCTACTCTGGGATGCTATGGCTGCCGAGAAGCCACCAATCTGACGGAGGGTGAATGTGTGCTGGGCTTCCCTATCAAAGACCTAGAAACTATCGTAACGTCACTGCAACGATTGAATGAGAAGGCAATACCCAGAGTCAGGGGAAAGACAATATACAAAGCACTGATGAGCCGCGAGGAACACTAGAAGATTTATCCAACCATCTCGTAATGGGGGATGAAAATGAAAACTATCCTTTTCGTTTGTATCCATAATTCAGGCCGTAGTCAGATGGCCGAGGCATTTTTCAATAAGCTAGCTGGGGGCAAGGCACAAGCGTATTCAGCAGGAACCAAGCCGGCTGATGAGGTCAATCAGACGGTTGTTGACGCTATGAAGGAAGTTGGCATAGATATCAGCGGTAATAAGCCCAAGTTGCTTACTATGGATATGGTTGAGAAAGCAGAAAGGATGATCACCATGGGGTGCGGGACTGAAGCAGAAGCGGTCTGTCCGGCTAGTTTCATTGAGACCGAAGACTGGGCACTGGAAGATCCAAAAGGAAAACCGCTGGAGCAGGTCAGAAAGATAAGGGACGAGATCAAGGAAAGGGTAATTAAGCTGGCAAAGGAAGTGCTTGCCACGTGAGGCAGACAAGAGGTACTCGCGATCCTGGGACTATTAAAGGTAAAAATCGAATTCGGAGATATGCCTATGACCAAAAAAAGTTATGCAGCTTTAGTGAGTATATTACTGCTGGTAATAATGTTGGCGATTGGATGCAGTAGCACTGTACAACAGGCTAAAACCGGTGATACCGTTAAGGTTCACTACACAGGAAAACTTGAGGATGGATCTGTATTTGATACCTCTGTTGGAAGTGAACCTCTGGAATTTACCGTGGGTGATGGTCAGATAATCTCAGGTTTTGAACAGGCTGTAATCGGAATGCAAGTTGGAGAATCGAAAACAGTCACTATCCCTGTAGATCAAGCATACGGCCCACGCCGTGATGACATGGTACTGGAGGTAAATAGGGATGAACTTCCGGAGGGCCTGAAACCCGAGATTGGCATGCAATTGCAGATGAATCAAGGAGACGGAAGCCTTCTAATAGTCACGGTTACTGAGGTCTCTGAAACGACGATAAAGCTTGACGCAAACCACCCCCTAGCGGGGCAGGCTTTAACATTTGATATTGAGCTCGTTGAAATCGGGACGTCCAAGTCACAAGGATTAGACCTCGCCTCTGTCCCACTCGGGCAAGTCCTGACCAATGGCAAGCCTACCATAGCTGAATTCGGTTCAAGTACTTGTATTCCCTGCAAACAAATGAAGCCAATTCTGGAGAAGCTGGCAGTGGAATATCAGGGTAAATTGAATGTGGTTATCGTGGAAGTATATGAGCAGAGGACGCTTACTCAGCAGTATGGAATTATGGCAATACCTACCCAGATAGTCTTTGACAGTAGTGGCAAGGAAGTAACAAGGCACACGGGGTTATGGCCCCGGGAAGAAATTATTGCCCAGCTAAAGAAAATGGGGATTGAGTAGTGGAATCTTTATTCAACTATATAGGTGAACTTGTTCAAACCCAGGGGTGGCTGGCTTTTCCCGCATGTTTTTTAGGTGGCGTTGTCTCTAGCGCCAGTCCCTGTGTCCTAGCCATGATACCACTGGTCATCGGCTATGTCGGCGGCTATGCGGAAGGCTCACAGAAGAAAGCCATCCAGTATTCCCTAATGTTCACACTGGGTCTGACCATCACCTTTACTGTCCTGGGGATAATAGCCGGTGCCCTGGGCAGACTCTTCGGCGATGTAGGAGGATTCTGGTACTATATACTGCCACCAGTCGCTATCCTGCTGGGATTATATCTCCTGTTTTCTGACAAGTTGAACCTAAATATCGGTGTATCGCAACGATTCATGCCCAAGAAAAAGGCACTGCTTGGAGCTTTTCTGATAGGGCTTTTTTTCGGCATCGTGGCTTCTCCCTGTGCTACGCCAGTGCTGGCTGTAATACTGACATTTGCAGCAACTAAGAAGGAAATAGCGTACAGCGGAGGTCTACTACTAGCCTATGCACTGGGTCACTGGGTGCTGGTACTCAGCGCCGGTATCTCGGCAGGCTTTGCCCAGCGGGTATTGGCATCAAGGGGAATCAGCAACTTCTCCACCTATGCTAAGAAGGCGGGCGGAGTGATTTTGATTGGTGTAGGAATATATCTATTAACCTATCTGTTCTAAATTGCCAGCAATAAGGGAGGAATAAGATGCTGGAGATAAGGAAAACGGCTGTTTATCTCGATGAACAGGAACTTATTGAACTGGAGAGGATTATCACTGATGATAATGAAAAAGAGGCATTTATGTTCTTAAGGAAGACAGTCTATGACAGGGTAGCCAAATCTCAGCGTCATTGCGAGGTTTATTATGCTAGAAATTAGAAAAACAGCTATCGCCTTTGATGAGAAGGAATTACTTGAGATGGAGAGAATCGTTACCGACACTGATGAAAAGGAAGCCCTCACATTTCTAAAAAAGGTAATCTATGATAGAATAGCACAAGCTCAGCAGGGCAGACTAAAATCGCATCTGGACACAGCTAATCCCATAGAAGGTTTTATCCAATCTAACAAATAGCTTCCCTACATAATATGACTGCAGAAAAAGGAGTGAATTGTGACTGATAAAGGAGCAAAGGCAGTAACAGGCAGGCTTCCATTATTAGACCGCTTTCTCACACTCTGGATTTTTCTGGCAATGGGCGTCGGGGTAAGCCTGGGGTATTTTGTTCCCGGGGTGGCTGATTTCATCGGCTTTTTCCAGGTGGATACCACGTCCATCCCCATAGCTGTCGGGCTAATCCTCATGATGTACCCGCCGCTAGCCAAGGTCAGATACGAGGAGATGGGACGTGTGTTCCGCGACTGGCGAGTGCTTGGACTATCACTGACGCAGAACTATATTATCGGTCCCTTCCTTATGTTCTTCTTAGCTATCCTTTTTCTCGGTTTCATCTGGCCGAATCCTGACTACATGGTCGGCTTGATTATGATTGGCCTCGCCCGTTGCATCGCCATGGTCATCGTCTGGAACCAGCTGGCACACGGAAATACGGAATACGCGGCAGGGCTGGTGGCTTTAAACTCTATCTTCCAGATAGTTTTTTACTCGGTCTACGCTTACTTCTTCATCACCATAATGCCCGGCTGGTTCGGGTTGGAGGGGTCGGTGGTAGAAGTCACCATAGGTGAGATAGCCAAGAGCGTGCTAATCTACCTGGGTATCCCGTTCTTTGCCGGCATGCTCACCCGCTTCCTATCCTTGAAAACCAAAGGGCGTGAGTGGTACGAGAGTAAATTTATCCCGAAGATAAGCCCGATAACGCTCGCCGCTCTTCTTTTCACCATCGTGGTGATGTTCTCGCTCAAAGGAGAGGTTATCATTGCGCTGCCGCTAGACGTGGTGCGAATCGCCATACCGTTACTGATTTACTTCGTCGTGATGTTCGTCGTCTCTTTCTTTATGGGGAAGAAAATAGGCGCCGACTATTCCAAGACTACAACCATCGCCTTTACCGCCGCCAGCAACAACTTCGAACTGGCAATTGCCGTGGCGGTGGCGGTATTCGGGATTGGCTCAGGGCAGGCTTTCGCTGCGGTCATCGGACCGCTGATAGAGGTGCCGGTGATGATAGGTCTAGTAAATGTAGCCTTTTTCTTCCGGAGAAAGCATTTCCGTCACGAACTGCAGCCGGCGATGGCATCGGACACAAAGGATAAAACTTAGCCTTTGCTAGCCGGCTAAGCCCAGAATTTGAATATAGAATCAAGCTAGGGAGGATGGCATATTATGAATTTTCAATTTACTGATGAGCAAGAGAAATTCAGGCAGGACGTTCGTGGATTTCTGGAGTATGAGATAAAGCAATCCGACCTGGCGAATTTGGCAAATATCTCCTTAGAAGACGCCTTACGCGAGAAAGAAGCCTTCAATGCTGGCAGAAAATGGGGAAGACGCACACAGGCATCTGCCGATCACTCATAAACCCAAGAAATTTCATTTCTGATTGCTTTCAACATGTCGTTATCTGCAAAACAGGAGCTTCCTATATGGTATAGCGAGCTAAGCTAGATCGTGTGTCAGTCCTTTACTCCGCTTCCCATAAGTCCATCTGCCATTGTGTTGCGCCCAAGCGAACGGTATCACAGTAGACTAAAATCGCTACCAGCGCCGGAATAACGCTGATGTAGGTAACCGGGCTGAATCCGCCATAAATCAGACATCCGCTGTTTGGCCAGTGATAACGATGTGTTGCTGTACTCTTAATCTCTTTTGAAGTTTGCTACGCACACTGACGGCTCATTGGCAGTCAGGCTCACAAAATAGTAGATTGTGACGCACTGGCGTTTAGGGCTTCAAAGCCGAGCAGTTCGTTGCACCTTTTAGCGTTATGTGACTTTGGTTAACAACGATGAATAGTTTAGTGAGTCACAATGTAGCTATTTGGGGGATAGTCAATAAGCTGCCACCGGATTATTCCAAGTGATACATGAAAAGCCAGAAACCCGCTGAGCTAGCCGATGTAGAGACTGGCGCGAACCAGATGAGCTATTTGCTCTAGTTCCTCAGTATTCACAGGTACGTTACTGTGCCCGAATCGAAGCACTATCGGGTCACCTTTATATCGAGGCACAATATGAAGATGGAAGTGAGGAATCGTCTGCCCAGCCTCCAACTCATTGGCTTGAATCAAGTTTAAGCCATTAGGAGATAATCGCTGTTTGATTGCCTTTGCAACAGCAATAGCTGTTGACATGATGTGCGCTCCTAAATCCGTAGGCATCTGATAGATGTTTTCGACATGTTTTTTAGGGAGCACCAAGATATGTCCGGGCGTTGCGGGAAACAAGCCCATAATGACTAATAAATCGTTATCTTCCTGAACTATTACCGCATGCCTTTCATGGGCAGCTATTCTACAGAATGGACAATCTATCTTAGCCGACTTATCCATCGTATCACCTCGTCTTATGCAATGCCGTTAGAAGTCGCTTAACTTTGGCCTATCAATAGATTTCAAAAAAGAGGTGTCGTTGTGCTTCTCCAGTATGAATCTTTTGTCCTCATAAATAAACGTGGTAATGCCACAGGTATCCAGCTTGATATTCCAGAAATGAGAGTTGTCTAATCCTAGAAGAATACAGATTACCACTTTGTGGATTACCCGGTGAGATACCAGAGCTACGGTGCCTCTATACCTAGTGGTGACTTGGTTTACCAGGCTGATGGCTCTTTCCCTGACATCGTCCAAACTCTCGCCTTTTAGCATTTTTACCAAGTGAGGATTCTTCAGCCATTCATCATATAAGGCCTTATGCTTTTGCCTAACCGCATCGTGGGACAGACCTTGCCACTCGCCATAGTCGAAGTCCAGCAGCTCATGGGAAGGTATGACATTAATATTATGGGGACCAGCGATTATATCGGCAGTCTTTAAGGCTCGCTTAAGTGGGCTTGAGTAGACCTCTTCTATCGGCAGGTCTTCAAGATACTTTGCTAGTAGCTGCGCCTGTTTGATTCCAATTTCGTTTAGCTCAATGTCAGCATGCCCTCTGAATATCTCCTCCACATTCCAGTCAGTATCGCCGTGCCGTATCAGCATAATCGTAGTCATTTGTCTCCTCCGTTAGGCTGGGTTATAGTCGCTAGCTTACCAAGTAGTTCTAGCATCGGGGACTCAAAAGAGGCTAATCGTTTTAGTTCTGCGCTCGCGCTTCTGCTCTTTTGCGTTCGGAGGGTGTGAGCTTCCTGAATAGCTCCCAGGGTTGCCTTTGCTACCTCCTCTAACTGCTGGTCTAAATCTAAACTATACCGGCGGAATGTGTCATCAATGTTCTGGCGTGTTTCGAATTGGAGGTTACCAACATTTCGCAGTATTACGGACTCTATATCTTGCTCTAACCATCTCTTTATTCGCCGTATAGCGGTGTCTCTTGGCAGAAAGCGCTCGAGGAAGCCTCGTGGTACAGGACTCATTGAGACACTCCAGTTCTCAGTTACCCAGAAAGGTTCATGGCGTGTAACCAGTCTTTCACTCCTTTTACCTGGTACAAATGGTATTTCAAAAAGCTCTGCCGCTGTTTGGCGTATCGTGTCAGCCAAGGCACTTGCCTTTTCCTGATAAGTGCCGAGAACCTCTTGAATACGCTGGTTTATCAGATTCGAGACCCTGGATAAAGTGTTATCAAACAATGCCGGAATTACCTCAACCAGGCGGTTATGCAATGTCTCTTCTATCAGCTTGATGTTGGCAGTGTTTGCTATGGTCTCTTCTAGAATATGGAGTAGCTCAGCCTCGGCAGTCTTTACTGTGCCAGCGCACTCCTGCTCAAGCATCTCTATCACCCGTCTCTTATCGCCGGCAAGAAGGTCGCGGGATAGCTCCCGTTGCCGCTCAATCTCCTGCAACTTCTGGTTGAATACCGCTAACCTCTGCTCCAGGTCCTCCAGAGGAAGATTGAGGGAGCGATGTTTGAGGCGAATATGGAGTAAGCCGTCATCAAGAACATCTCCGGCTTTTCTGGTTATGGCCAGGCTGAGTGTTTGTATCTTTTCTTCACTGAGGAATTTCAGCAGGTAGCCCTCGACCTCAGACATCCCGCTCTCTATCCACAGGGAGTTGTTACTACTGAGCTTGGCTTCCAGACCCAGCCGCGCTGAAGCACTAAAGATAGTCTCGCTGCCATCCAGTCCTATTTGCTCCCGAAGCACCGTCTTGAAAAACTCCACCGCCAACTGACGCTCATTCTCTGACAGATAGTCTATCTTGTTCATCAGGAAAAGAGTCTTTACCACCTTGTCACGAACAGCTTTGAGAAACTCAATCTCAACCTGAGTTATAGGAGGGTCAGCCGAAACCATAAACAAAGCCGCATCGCATTGAGGCAGAAAGTTAAGCGTGGCTTCAGTATTGTGCTTAAAGGTAGAGCCAATGCCCGGAGTGTCAATCAGAACTACTCCCTTTTGGAGAAGCGATGCAGGATGCTCCACTTCAACCCGTGCCACACCAAGGTGGTTTTTGGGATTATTGGTCTCGGTGGCATAGCACGCGAGAAACGCCCTAGCATCTTCTGGACTCTCATATGAGGACTCCTGAGTGTGGCCATCCAGGAAGAACACCCTAATAAGGCGTTTCGGTCCCCCTGACAGAAAGGTAGGAATTGAAGTAACCGGAACTATAGCGGAGGGAAGCAGCTCTTCACCAATTAGGGCATTAAGCAAGGTGCTCTTGCCGCGCTTGAACTGTCCGAGCACGGCGAGGTGAAAACGGGTGGAAGCCAAGCGGTTTTCCAGCCCTTGAAGACGCGTTTGCTCTAATTGAAATTCCTCACCGAGTTCATTGAACGTACTATCAGCGCATTTGAGGATAGAAAGAAGCGCAGAAGATGTATGCGTACTGGAGACTGTGTATATTGAAGAAATACCTTCTGTCTCAAGCGTTGCCCCGCATCGAGAGCATACCTTGCTCCCGGCAGGATTATCTTTCCGGCATCTGATACAATAAATAACCATTTACAAAGCCCCTGCTTCTCTCAGAATCGAGAGTGCATAGAAGGTGTACTCAAGCGTGGGAATACCCATAATCGTAGCCCGGGAAAAGCCGCCATTTGGTCTCTGGCATGCTAAAACGAACATGGCAGCTCTGTCAGGAACATTCGATTTCTCTCCTAAGTTAGCCAGGGCTTTAACCAGCCAGTACAAATGTTCAATGAAGTCTACTTGTTCATTGTCGAAGTTTGCTCGCCAATTATCCTCTGCTTTTCGAAGATAGCCTTTGGTGCTGGTAAGCTTGCCAATCTCATTGCCTAATAACTTCTGGATTTCTGTAGCGTAGAAAGTCGATGCCAGAGTTGAATATCCCTTGCCTCCATACCCTCCATCCGGGTTCAGTAGGCTGAAAACAAGACGGCTGACTCTTTGTTCATCGAAGTCAGCGCCGATGATTTTCAGAATTCTGACCGCCCGGTAGGTCTCCTCTAATTCTGAAGAAACTTCTACGTAAATGTTTCTCAGGGCACCAAAGCCTCCAGCTTCATTTTGAAGCGCCATTACTTGTGTCTGAGCATAATTCCTGAGCTCATCGGTCATCTGGCCGAGCTCGTTCAAGACCTCAACAGCCAAGAAGATACCAGTTATGCCGCTGAGCGTGCTTTCCTTAAAGTCATTGAGAAAGAAGTTAGCTATGGCCTCGGGTCGGTTCGGCTTTATACCCAGAATGGAGAAACTCTTAACTGCAAAGAAAGTATCTAGCCCGCCAGATGGTGGGACGCGGGCAAAGAAATAACCGCCATCTTCCAGATGGCACCTTTCAATGTAGCTGACCACTTGTCGGCGGAAAGAATGTCCTAGCTTGGCTTCATTTTGGTGTAGCAAGTCTATCTGTTGCATAACCATCTCTAGGCTCATTACTCGTAGACACGACTAGAATTAAAAAAGCCTCTATCAGCATTGCTAGTAGAGGCTATCATCCCCTAGGGGCTTTTCGGGGGATTACCCCCAGGCGAGCTTCATCGCCTTACCAGTTACAATATATCAGAAAATCGCTGTTCTGTAAAATAGAATCCTTATTGCTCTTCGAACCGCCTTTGTTACCTTAGCTGTTTTCGCTGTAATCGCAGTCGCTATCGGTTTTGTCTTAGCCAGAGTAATTGCAAGGTAGTGACAATAAGTACTTTCCACTGTTATTATAACAATTTAGATGGGAAAAAGTAAGAACAAGTGGCTGAATAGAAATATCTTTGCTATGGGCTTGACCAGCTTCTTTTCCGACTTTGGTCATGAAATGGCTACAGCCATTCTGCCGGCATTTTTGGTGTCTCTAGGTGGGTCGGCTGCGTTGCTGGGCGTAATTGAGGGGATAGCGGACGCTTCAATCAGCGGAATGAAGCTCTTTTCTGGATGGTATAGTGATTACATCGGGAAGAGAAAGCCGTTTGCTGCCATCGGTTATCTTTTAACAGCCATCGGCGTGGGCTCATTTTCTCTGGCATTTTCCTGGCCTCACGTGCTTTTGAGCCGCGTTGTCGCTTGGCTTGGGAGAGGAACTAGGGAACCACCCAGGGACGCGTTGCTCGTGGATTCGACAAAACCGGAGTTTCGAGGCAGAGTTTTTGGGTTTCACCGGGGAATGGATACACTCGGAGCCATTGCTGGTCCTGCCATAGCCTTTTTCTTAATTAAAAGCATGCCACTTCGCTCTATTTTCCTTGTCGCTCTAATACCAAGCGTAGTGGCTTTTTTAATTATTGTCTTTTTTGTGAAGGAGAAAAGAAAGGGCGGTGGGGAACGGAGTCGTTTTCTCGTGAGTGTGAGGGGTCTTCCCCGGAACTTCAGATTTTTCCTCATAGCTGTTGGGGTATTTGGTTTAGGTAACTTTGCTGATTCTATGCTTATACTTAGAGCAACCGAGCTTCTGTCTCCCCTCAACGGCGCTGTAGTAGCGGGCAGTCTGGCTATTCTCCTGTATACGATACACAATGTCTTTTATGCCGTATTCTCTTTTCCGATAGGAGTCCTTGCTGACAAGATTGGAAAGAGGAAGATGCTCGTCTTTGGGTATCTTCTTACCGGATTGAGCTCGATAGGCTTTATTTTCCCCATCGGTAATATCTTCTACCTCGGGTTGCTTTTCGTAGTGGCAGGCGTAGCCATTGCCATCACGGATGCTATGGAACGAACGATAGCGGCTGACCTTCTGCCGGAGAATTTGCGAGGAACTGGATATGGTACATTAGCTACTGTCAATGGGATAGGGGATTTCGCCTCAAGTTCTGTAGTAGGTTTGCTCTGGACTGCTGTCTCACCGGCAGCTGGTTTTGGATACGGAGCAGCCCTGTGTACTTTGGGTGCCGTGATTCTGGCTACTATAAAGCGACGAGACAATAAGTATCCAGAGCAACTTGTAAACCCTGATATTAAACTCTTGTAATGTGACCTCCATTTTACAATGTTGCAGAAAGTTGGCTTTAAAGAAGTAAAGGAGGGAAAAGAATCACATTGTTTTGAATGCCGTTGCAGCCGTACGTACCGCTATCTTATCACTCCAACCATTGACATTTTATCTTAACAGAACTAGACTTTAGCTCCAACCCATTAAATTAGCTCGGTATGGGAGGTGGCAATTATGGCCACAGAGGAACAAATCAGGGAGCTGGCTTTCTCTATTTGGGAGCAAGAGGGTCATCCTATTGGTAAGGATATAGAGCACTATTTTCGTGCTAAGCAAATTCTGGAGGCGCAGGAAGCAGCAAGTGTCATAGAAATTGCGCCAAAACCGCCAACTATCGAATTAGCGCCGCAAACACCACCCGTCGAGTTAGCACCTCCGTCAGAGAGAAAAAAAAGAAGTTCCACTCGACGCAAGAAAAGATAATACTGCCTCCTTTTTCCCAATGTGGTGACTACATCCCGAACCTCAACAAGTAGATTGTTAGCCGCCTATCACGCAATCTAGCATTGTTCACCTTTAGTAACAATAGTCCAGATTGTGTGAACACAATAAAAAGCTGGGTATCTGCGCAGATACCCAGCTTTCTCTGATATTCTCAGACACGTACTCTTAGGCTTTGCC
>Ga0315274_10008394_pt1 | contig 14962 bp, 12 predicted proteins | sample YL17G02_20_MG_FD_203700 | JGI IMG/M metagenome (GOLD analysis project Ga0315274, IMG submission 203700) | Sediment microbial communities from Yellowstone Lake, YNP, Wyoming, USA - YL17G02_20 | ecosystem: Environmental > Aquatic > Freshwater > Lake > Sediment | place: USA: Wyoming | collected... | reverse complement strand
CGCCAATGAGCGGATTCCTTGACTCGCGGGAATGCCGCTGGTACGCTTAGGGCCTTGTGAAATCTGGATTTGGGGCAATCGCCGCCCCGCGTTTTCATTTCCGGGAAAGGCGCAGAGCAGATGTCTGACAAACTCTATCAGGACAGGCTCGCGAAGGTTGAGAAACTAAGGAGCATGGGCGTTGACCCCTACGGCAGCCGGTACGACGGCGCGATTTCCATCGCGGACGCGCGCGCGGCGTACGACGAGGCTAACGAGGGGAAGCCCGCCAAGGTCGCGGGGCGCGTGATGGCATATCGCGGCCACGGCAAGTCGGTGTTCCTTGACATCCGCGACTGGACGGGGCGCGTACAGGTCTACTTCCAGAAGAATCGCCTGGGCGACGCGTCGTACGAATTGGTAAACCTCCTTGATATCGGCGACATAATCGGCGTGTCGGGCGGGCTTTACAGGACAAAAAGTGGCGAGATTACGGTCTTTGCGGACGAGTTCAGGCTGCTGTGCAAGGCGTTGCGGCCGCTTCCGGAGAAGTGGCACGGCCTGACGGACGTCGAGATTCGCCACAGGCGCCGCTACGTGGACCTCATCGTCAACGAAGAGGTGATGGCGGCGTTCAGGAAACGCATCGCCATCGTCGCCGCAGTGAGGCGGCACCTCGAGGGGCTGGGCTTCGTCGAGGTCGAGACGCCCATGATGCACCCCCTGGCGACGGGCGCGGCGGCAAAGCCCTTCGTCACGCATCATAACGCCCTGGACATCAACCTGTATCTCCGGATCGCGCCGGAACTGTACCTCAAGAGGCTTCTCGTCGGCGGGATGGAGAAAATCTACGAGATAAACCGGAACTTCCGAAACGAGGGGATTTCCGTGAAGCGCAACCCGGAGTTCACGCTGCTCGAACTCTACCAGGCCTACAGCGACCTGGGCGGGATGATGGACGTGACCGAGGGGATATTCGCCGCGGCGGCGGCCGCCGCCGGCGTGGGCGACGAGATCGAGTTTGACGGGCGCAAGGTCAGCCTTTCGCGCCCCTTCGCGCGCCGGACCTACAGGGAACTCTTCGAGACGGCCGGCGGCTGTTCGATGGACGATGAGGCCGCGGTGCGCGCGAAGGCCACGGCGCTTCAAATCGAAGTAGGGGCGAAGCCGCACCTCATCCTCGTGCAGGACATTTTCGAAGAGGTGATCGAGCCGAATCTCGTCAATCCCACGTTTGTCACGGAATACCCGATGCCGCTGTGCCCGCTCACCAAGCAGAAGGCGGGCGACCCGTCGGTCGCCGAGCGCTTCGAACTCTTCGGCGCGGGGATGGAGTTCGCGAACGCGTACACGGAGTTAAACGACTCCGTTGAGCAGAGGAAAAGGTTCCTGTCGCAACTCGAGGGCGCGGACCAGGCGGGGCAGCTCGACGAGGATTTCCTTTTCGCGCTGGAAATCGGTATGCCGCCCGCGGGCGGCCTGGGAGTAGGGATCGACAGGCTGGCGATGCTCCTGACCGGCAACAGGTCGATACGCGAGGTGATACTCTTCCCGCTCCTCAAGCCGGTGGAAAAAGCGGCGGACGCGGAAGAAGATATCGACGGCACCAGCCACGGCGAGGACGTGGCGGGGTAAACCGCAATCTGCAATTCGGTGACAGGCACGCGGCGGGCGAGAAATGCCCGGCTTGGCACGAAACTCCCCTGCCCGTCACCGAATCGGGCTCTTTTCAAGAGAGCGAACAGGTTTTCATTCTCGCTGATGGGGGAAGGCGGCGGTGTTCAAACTGGTCCTCATCCTGCGGTACCTGCGAAGGCGAAGAATTACCCTTTTTCCCATCATGGGCGTCGCAATCGGCGTGATGGCGCTCGTAACGGTGCTGTCGGTGATGAAGGGTTTCGACGCGGATATCGCCAGGCGCATGCGCGTAGTTACACCCGACCTCGAGGTGTCGTTCCAAGGCCGCACGGAGGTTGACACGAGTCTCGAGACACTCGACGAAATCACGAGGCGCATCGAGGCAATTCCCGAAGTCAAGGCGGTCAGCCCCTTCATTTACGCGCTCGGCTTTGCGAACATCGAGTATCAGTACAAAGGCAGGACGGTGCACGACAACGTCTTCATGAGTTTCAAGGGGGTGGATTTCGAGCGGGAAAAGAACGTGACCGACATCGCGAGTCACCTGAGATATGGCGACGCGCCGATTCCCGCCAACAGTTACGGCACGCCGGAAGGCAGGCCGATTTTTGTGGTCGGCGCGCGGGTATTCGGCAAGAAAGACCCTGACGAACCCGCGGAGAACGACTGGGGGTTTCTGGACCGGGGTAACAGGATTCAGCTGACAATGGTTCTCGAAGACCGCGAGGTCACGAGGATTGTGGGCACGGTCGGAGACGTTTTCAAGACAGGCGTAAGGTTCCTCGATCAGGGACAGTCATATATGCCGATCGACTGGGCCCGGGCGTTCATGAGGGCGCGGCCGTCGGAGATCCGCGGAATGGGCATTGCGCTCAAGAGCTACAGTCGGGATAACGCCCGCAGTGCGATGCGACAGATTTCGGAGATCCTCAAACCGCTTGTGCCGAACGACAGGTACTACAGGTTCGAGACCTGGGAGGATTTCTGCGAGGGCGCGTTTGAGATAATTGGAGTGGAAAGGAAGGTAATGGCGGTAATTCTCCTTTTCGTCCTGGTTGTGGCGGCATTTTCAATAACGGCTATTCTAATGATGATCGTAATCGAAAAAATCAAGGACATAGGGGTTTTGCAGGCGATGGGAGCGTCGCGCAAAGCCGTAGCGGCGACGTTCCTCGGTTATGGAGTGGCAATCGGGATTGTGGGCGCGAGCGCCGGGCTTGCCGCCGGGGTCCTCTTCGTCAGAAACCTGGGCGTCATAGAAAGGGTGTTTTGCGGCATTACGGGTTGGAGGCCCGTACCGCAGGGCGTCTATGAAGTGCCCGCGATACCGTGGGTAATTGACTGGAAAATAAACGCCGCGGTGTTTGCCGTCGCGGTAGTGGTGAGTCTCCTCGCAAGCGTGGCACCGGCCGTGAGGGCCGCGAGACTGGACCCGGTTGAGGCGATAAGGTACGAGTGACACCGTTTACACAGCGGCACGTGTAAATACAATGGGCGATACTTCGGACACGCATGGAGTGAATGCCGCCCCACTACAGGCGGGTCACCCTGCATGAGAGGGGAATGCTGCGTTGTACAAACTCAAATTAGTCCTGCGGTACCTGCGCAAACGCAAGATAACCGTGTTCCCCATCGCGGGCGTCGCGGTCGGTGTAATGGCGCTCGTCGTTGTGCTTGCCATCATGGACGGCTTCGACACGGACTTCCGCAGGAGCATACGCGGGATACTGCCTGACATGTCGCTGCAGTTCCGTTACCTCCAGGGTTACGAGGGCAACGTCGACGACCTCGTGAAACGCATCGAGGCGGTGCCGCAGGTCAGGGCCGCAAGCCCCTACGTAAGCGGCCTGGCGCTTGTCGACGTGCGGATGCCCGAGATCGACTTCGGCGGGAACGTGGTCGAGTCCGTGACGAGCGAATACGTGAGTTTTCGCGGTTTTGACTGGGAGAAGGAAAACCGCGTCCTCAATCTCGAACCCCATCTCAGGTATGGCGAAGGGTTCTCCCCGCAGCAAAAGGCGGCCGGCGGCGAGGTGAACGCGGCTTTCGTCGTGGGCTCGCGGCTTGCGGGCAGGAAGTTCCCCGGGATTCGCACGAAGACCCCCGACTGGGGCAAGATCGACAGGGGCGCGCCTGTCCAGGTGCTGACGTTCACGTCGTCTTACGAGCGCTCGCGGGTCAAGGGAGCCGTTGCCGACATCGTCTCAACGGGAGTTTACGACATCGACGCGCACACGCTGTTCATGCCGATCGACACGGCGCGGCGGCTGCGCGAAGTCAAGCCAAACAGCGTTTCGGGCATCGGCATCGCGCTCAGGGAGTACAATCCCGCAAATGTCGAGGCGGCGCGGCTGAATATCGAGAACGCCCTCAGTGACCTCGTCCCCCCGATTCCGCCGGGCGGCTACGGCATAAACACCTGGGAACAGGAGCGGGGGCCGCTTCTTGCCGCGGTGGCGATGGAACGGCGCATAATGGCGTTCATACTGTTTTTCTTCCTGGTCGTGGCGGGGTTTGCGATATCCGCGATACTTATCATGATCGTGCTTGAGAAGATACGCGACATCGGGATACTCCTCGCGATGGGCGCGTCGTCGAAGGGCATAGCGGCGACCTTTCTCATCTACGGCGTGACCATAGGGCTCATCGGCGCCGGGATAGGGCTTGCGGCGGGGGTGCTCTTCGTTCACAAGATCGATTTTGTAGAACAGGTCGTGTACGAGCGCACGGGGTGGCAGCCGTTCCCGCCGGAGATATACGACCTGCCGGCCATACCGAGGATACTCGACTGGCACACGAACCTCTACATAGTGGCCACGGCGGTGGCGGTGAGTTTCCTCGCGAGCCTGCTGCCCGCCGTGAGGGCCGCATGGCTGGACCCGGTGGAGGCGATAAGGTATGAGTGAGACCTTGCTTGAGGCCGCCGGCGTCAGGAAAAGTTACGGCAAAGGCCCGACGCTTGTGAGCGTCCTCGAGGGCGTCGACCTGAAGGTCGGCGAGGGCGAACTCCTTGCGGTCGCGGGCGCGTCGGGCGCGGGGAAGAGCACGCTCCTCCACGTCATGGGCGGGATCGACACGCCGGACGATGGGACTGTGCTTTACAGGGGCGAAGACGTCAATAAAATGTGGGGCGGCCGGCGGGACCTCGTGCGCAATCGCGTATTCGGCTTTGTCTTTCAGTTTTACCACCTGCTGCGGGAGTTCACCGCGCTCGAGAACGTCCTCATGCCGCAGATGATACGCGAGGGCCTTTTCTCCTGGCCCGCGAGGCGCCATGAGGCTCGGCGCAAAGCGGCGGAACTCCTCGAAAGACTGGGATTGGGCCACAGGCTCCGCCACAGGCCGTCGGAACTATCCGGCGGCGAGCAGCAGCGCGTGGCGATCGCCAGGGCCCTTGCGGGCGAACCGGAGATTCTCCTCTGCGATGAGCCGACGGGAAACCTCGACGCGAAGACGGGGCGCGAGATCGTCGATATCCTCCTGGACCTCAACCGCGGCGGCCAGACGATGGTCGTCGTGACCCACGACCGGGACCTGGCCGCGTTGGCCCACAGGCAGGTGACGCTGGCCGAGGGGAGGATAAGGCAGAAGTAGCGCGGGGCTCAGCCGCGCCCGGGGGCGGCCGGGTTTAACCGCACGTGGCGGGCCGCCGGCGGCAAATGCGGAAAATCGGGTGTAACAGTTGGAGGGAGTCGGTAATGGGGCTGAAGGTTTACGTTGACGGGCAGTACTACGAGAAGGATGAGGCCAAGATATCGGTCTTCGACCACGGGCTCTTGTACGGCGACGGGGTCTTTGAGGGTATCCGCGCATACAACGGGCGCGTATTCAGGCTGGACCGGCACATCGACCGGCTCTACAACAGCGCCAAGGCGATAATGCTTGGGATACCGGTGACGAAAGACGCGATGAAGGGCATCGTCATCGATACGCTCGCCGAGAACAACCTCAGGGACGCGTACATAAGGCTCCTGGTGACGCGCGGCGCGGGGACGCTCGGGCTCGATCCCGACAAGTGCCCGAATCCGTCGGTAATCTGCATCACGGACTTCATCGCGCTTTACCCCAGGGAAATGTACGAGCAGGGACTGAAGGTCGTGACGGTGCCTACGCACAGGACGAGCGTGAATTCCCTCTATCCCCAGGCCAAGACCCTCAACTACCTCAACAACATCATGGCCAAGGTGGAGGCGCGGATCGCCGGCTGCATTGAGGCTATAATGCTCAACGTCGACGGGTCGGTTGCCGAAGGCACGGCCGACAATATCTTCATCGTCAAGAACGGCCGGCTCCTGACGCCCGACGTGATGAGCGGGATACTCGAAGGCGTCACGAGGGGCGCCGTGATGGACATCGCGCGGGGCCTTGCAGTCGAAGTCATAGAGTGCAGGATGTCGCGCTACGAAATATTCACCGCGGATGAGTGCTTCCTCACGGGCACCGGGGCCGAGATAGTCCCGGTTGTCGAGGTCGACAGCCGCCCGATAGGCGACGGCAGGCCCGGCCCGGTCACAATGAGGCTCCACGAGAAGTTCCACGAACTCGTTCGCAAAGAGGGGGCGTGATGAGGGCAATCGTCACCGGAGGGGCGGGCTTCATCGGCTCGAACCTCGCCCGGGCGCTCCTGGCGCGCGGGCATTCCGCGGCGATAGTGGACGACTTCTCCACGGGGCGGCGCGAAAACCTCTCCGGCATCGCCCGCGACGTCGAGGTCTTCGAAGGCGACGTGCGCGACGAGGCGCTCCTTGCCAGGAGTTTCAAGGGCGCCCAGGTCGTTTTCCACCAGGCCGCGCTGCCGAGCGTCGCGAGGTCCGTGAAGGCCCCGTTTGAGAGCCATGACGTGAACGCGTCCGGAACGCTCAATGTCCTCCTGGCGGCCAGGAAGGCCGGCGTCCGCCGCGTGGTCTACGCGTCGAGTTCCAGCGCCTACGGCGATACCCCCACTCTCCCGAAGGTCGAAACGATGGCCCCGGCGCCGCTGTCGCCGTACGCCGTGTCGAAGTTGGCGGGGGAGTACTACTGCAGGATTTTCCCCGCGCTGTACGGGTTGGGAACCGTGGCCTTGAGGTATTTCAACGTCTTCGGGACTCACCAGGACCCTAAGAGTCACTACGCGGCCGTCGTGCCGCTTTTCGTCACCTCGGTGCTTTCCGGCAGGACGGTTCACATCGACGGCGACGGCAGCCAGTCGAGGGACTTCACTTTCATCGAGAACGTCGTCGAAGCGAATATCCTTGCCGCGACGGCCGAGGGCGTCGAGGGCGAGGTCTTCAACGTCGGCTTCGGCAAGGCGCACTCGGTAAACGAACTTTTCGAAACTATCTGCGGTATTACCGGGAAGACGGCGCCCGTCGAACACAGCCCCTCGCGGCCCGGCGACGTGAAGCACAGCCTCGCGGATATCTCGAAAGCGCGAAAACTCCTCGGCTACAATCCGAAGTTCGACCTCCACGCGGGCCTCGTGAAGACTATCGAGTACTTCGCGGCCGGGCGAACCGGGTAAGACTACGGTTGCGCAGCCGCGGGGCGACGCCCCGTGCCGGCATCCTTCCCGTCTGCCGGGGATCGAGCGCCCTCGCTCCCGGAAACGTCCTTCTTCGCAGGGACCTCGCCGGCGACCGCGTAGCCTTCGGGTACCTTCAAGTCGAAAATGCTTTCGTCGGCGTCGGCTCCGACTGAAGCATTCTCGACGGTGTACTGCTTCCTTTCTTTGACCGAGCCGCCCTCCGTATAAGTCGTCACGCTCATCGCGTACGGGAAAGGGTATTGGGCCGGCGCGGCCAGCCGGAAGTCGCTGCTCTCATACAGCATCACGGGCTTTCCGGTCTTCGCATGGATCACCTCCGCCCGATAACAGATGTCGCAGTCGTCGGCGTCGAGCGTGTAGCGTCCGACTGGGTATGTGGCCTCGGGAGCGTTGATATACGCTTCGAATACGTCCACCTTTCTGCCGGCGAACTCCTGGGCAGGGTTGACCGCGAGCCTCCACTTGCCGGGCGCATTGTTGGAGAGCGCGTTGGCGATCTTGGCCTTGTCCGGCAGAATGATAACGTGGCCCCTGGAGTCCTTCGCGGGCTTGCCGTCGGGGTCGGTCTTGAACTCACCGAGCATGACCTGCATGAAGGCGCGCGGACCCTCGGGAAGTCTTCCCCATTCGGAGACGTCCGCGCGTTTCCACCGGCTCTTGGAGACGAATACGCACTTAGCCGCGTGCTCGATGTTATAACCGTATGGATCCCTGTCCGGCGTCCCGGATACATTGACAAATGTCCTCGAAAAGGAGGCAACCGGGTCGCCGGGCTTCTGGACGTCGGCCTCGTCAATGCGCATGTTGTCGGCGAGGACTACGACTGTTCTCTTCACGACGCGGTGCGTTTCCTCTTTACCGGCCGTCACTTCAGGTGCGGCCGGGGCGGGGCTTTGCCCGGCCGAACCGGAGGCCGGTGCGCTCTTCCAGATCTCCATGTAGAACGTCACGTCGAAACTCTTCGGCGGTTCCTTCCAGAGGGCAGCCGCCAACCTCTCCACGGCCTGTTGGTCCGGGGAAGTCTCCTGTGCGAGCACAGAACAGCATGATGTCACGACTACGAAGCCAAGCAGCACAATGGTTCCAGTTCGCATCACGTTTCCTTCCTCCGTTGCGGTCGGGTCGCCCGCCCGCTCCGCCAAATGGAGATCCCTCAATTGCCGGCAGTTGGACTTCGACAAAAGGCCGGAAGCCATGTAACGCCTGCCAAGACCCGCGCGCAAAGCTGCCATTCTACAGGCACATCCGCCCGGCGCAAAATTTTTCCCTTTTTCCCGCTTTTTGCTTGCTCCACCTTTTCCGTCGCGCTACACTGTGTATCCAACGATCGGGCAGGATCGGGGAAGTCTTGCGCCGGTCGTTTTTTGTTTGGGCACGGAGGGGAACGGGGAGGGGCAGAATGCGCGCGAGGGGTTTGCTTGCTTTCACAGCGCTCGTCCTTTGTGCCGGGATCTCGCAGGCAAGCGTGGTTACGGTGACGCTCGGGGACAAGGACGGGCTGGGATTCCATCTCGTGCCCGGACAGTTATTCCCGCTGCCTTTCGACAACAGGACGCCGAGCGACCCGGCATGGACCGATTTCGGCAAGGCCGGCGAGACGAACGCGTCGTTCACGTTCACCTACGCGGCGATCCCGGGAACCATCAACTCCGCGTGGATGGAGTTCGGGCTTGGCGGACTTGAGGACAGGCAGAACGACTCCGGGCAGCCGGATTACGACGACAGGCTCTTCCTCGACAGCGTCGAAGTGCCGCAGGCATTCGACGGCGACTACACCGGCATGAAGAAGTACGGGATTGTCACGCTCTCAATACCGACGAACATGCTGGCGCTCCTTGCGGACGGGACCGTTGCCTGCTTTTTCGACGGGTGGCCGTACGGGACGTCGCCCACTCCGCGGCCGGGCGACCAGGTGTCGTTCGACTACGTGACGCTCGGCATCGACTACACTGCCGTCCTGCCGGTGCCGGCGCCTTCGGCCGCGGTGCTCCTGGTGTGCGGCGCCGGGATCGCGCTTTGCTTCAGGCGACTTTCCTCCCGGCGTTAGGATCCTGGCCGCCGGGAACGAAGATCATATCACACGCGGCGTTGACCCGGTCGAGGCCGAATGGTTTCCTCAGCGTCCTATCAAGACCGGCACACCGCCCTTGCAAAGGCGCCGCCCCGCGGGTAAAAATACACCCCTGGTTGCGAATCCGCAGGGAGGAAGGGAAATGCAGAATATTTTCAACACGACGGCGGAACTTTCGGAATCGAATTTCGACACGGCGGTGGTGGCTCTTGGGTCGCTGGAACCCAAGGGGCCGCATCTGCCGATCGGATTCGATTTCCTCCTGGCAGAGCGGTTTGCCAGGGACTTCTGCTCGGGCAGGGCGGTGTACCTCGCCGCGGTGTGGCCGTACTCGACCGTCATGGAGGCGCGCGGCTTCAAGGGGACCGTCGCGCTCTCGCAGCAGACGATGTGGGACGTCCTGGGCGACATCGCCCAGGTGCTCGCAAAGCATCGCTTCAAGAGGCTCATCGTACTCGATCTGGCCAACTACAACTGGATCGTCAAGCAGCGCGTGCGCGAACTCAACCTCGACACCGGGACCATTCAGGCCGTCTGGGTCAACCCAAAGCAGTTCGCAAAGGAGGCCGCGGACAAGGCGCTCCTTCCCGACTACGGCGGCGGCGCCGTGGAAACCTCGCTTGCAATGGCGCTTTTCGCCAAACTCGTGAAAAAGCCCCTTGCCGACGCGGAACCCGTCGTGCCGAGGGAATACGTCGATTACCGCGGGCTTTACCGGCTGACCTCGCAGGGGCACTGGGGCAAGCCCTCAAGAGCGACGGAGGAACTTGGAAAGAAGTTCTACCAGTTGATGCTCGACGGCACGCGCGAGTTCGTCGACTATGCGCTCGGGCTTTTCCCGGGCGGAAGGCCCGTAGCCGAGCACAAGGCTGAGGAAATCTGGTGGCCGGACGGATGCACCCCCGGCGTTGAAACCGGCGGCGTCGACTGGCGCAGCACGCTTTCAGAGATTTCCCACAGCCCCACGGACATGGTGATTCTGCCGACGGCTGCGACCGAGCAGCACAGCCCCTCGATGCCGCTTGCGACGGATCACCTGCAGGCGGTGGAGCTTGCCCGGCGGGTGGCCGCGGAACTCAAGTGCTACCTCCTGCCCGGAATGCCCATTGTCACATCGTGGTGTCACATGGCGTTCCGGGGAACCGTCACCTTCAAGGCCATGACCGCCAGGCGGGTCATCGAGGATATCGCGTCGAGCATGAAGGCCTCCGGTTTCCGGAAAATGGCCATCGTCAACTCCCACGGCGGCAACTGGGTCCTCAAGCCCACCGTCATCGAATTGAACCAGGCGAGCACCAATTTCACGATCATCGCGACGGAGGACTGGTTCACGTACCGCGGCCAGGCAAAGGTCGAACATCTGCACGCTGACGCGGGCGAGGGGTCGTTCGTGAAAGCTTTCTATCCGAGCGCCTTCAAGGCCGACCGCGTCGTGGACTTTTCGCCCAACTGCCCCGCGAGCGTTTTCGACACGGTCGGCATGGCGGGCGTCAGCCCCCAGGGCGCCTGGGGATATGCGTCCGGGGCGACCGCCGAACAAGGCAGGGCGAACATGGACGCGCGCGTGGCCGAGACCGCCGCCTACATAAAGAAAACATTCGTCGACCTCCAGGCCCGATTCCCCGCGCGATGAGCGAAGACGCGTCAAGACACCTGAAGCGTAATTTCGCGCTCGGCGTCGCCAACGGCGTCGTTTTCATGGCCGGATCGAGCCTCCTGAGCGCGACAACCATCCTGCCGACGTTTCTCGAGAACGTGTTCCGGTCCAAGGCGCTCATCGGCGTCGGCGCGTACCTCCTGGCGATGGGCTGGAACCTGCCGCAGATTGTCGTAGCGTATTTCGTCAGGGCCTTCCGCTACCGAAAGCCCATCTACATCTATGGCAACCTCACGCGTATGGCGTTCATCGGCGCGTTCGTCGCGTGCATCTACTTTCTCCACGATTCGCCCCGGACGCTCGGGATACTCTTCTTTGTGCTCCTCGGCTGCGCGGGCCTGGCCGCGGGGACCGTGGGCCTCGTGTACCAGGACATCGTCGCGAGGACAATACCCGCCAACCGCAGGGGCGCGTACAACGCGTACCGGATTTTCGGCGGCCAGGGCGTTGCCGCGATCGCCAGCAGTCTCGTCGCGAAGTGGGTGCTCGATCATCCGGAAAGATTCCCCTACCCCCTGAATTACGTCCTGATCTTCGGCGTCGCGTGGGCGTGCATGACGTCGGGCACGGTTATCTTCAGCCTCGTCAGGGAACCGCCCGACCCGGTGCAGCGGTCCCGGCAGAATCTCCGCATTTTTGCCGCTGAGGTGCTTCTCGTGCTGAGGCGCAACAGGAACTACAGGCTCTACCTCCTGCAGCGGCTCTTGAGGGCGTGCGAGGGTTTCGCGATCCCCTACTACGTGCTTTTTGCCAAGGACGCGCTCGGATTGGGCGACGGGGCCGTGGGGACTTTTCAGATCGTCGGAGTCGTGACGGTGGTCCTGGCGGCGATCTGGTGGGGGAGGATCTCTGACTCGACGGGCAACCGCAGCGTGATAACGCTGTCGAGTATTGCGGCCGCTGCGGCGCCCCTGGCGGCTCTGGGCGTCGCGTGGGCAAATCGCGCGGGGGCGTTCGCCGGCGCAAGGACTCTCGATCTATTCGGGGCCAGGGTCTCGGCCCAGGGGGCGACGCTGGCAACGCTTGCGATGGGGGCGGTTTTCGTGTTGGTCGCGGCTGCGGGCGCCGGGTCGCAGATAGGGTTCCCCAATTACATCATGGACACCGCGCCCGCGAGGCGCAGGCAGACGTACCTGGGCCTGACGACGACTTACGACGGGATCCTCCTAATCGTGCTGCCCGCGGTTGGCGGCTTGCTGATTGAGGTCACGGGGTACGCCGTGGGTTTCCTTGTGACGCTTCTGGTCCTCGCGGCATCGGTGGCCGTTTCCACACGCCTGCACGAACCCAGACAGGCCCTGCAATCGAACTGAGGCGTCCCTTCCCGGAAATTGTATGCAGCATACCAATCCCCGTATCGCGTCGAGAATGGCTGGTTTTCAACGCAAAACGGTGCTTTGCGGGCCACTTTTCGCAAATCAGTATGCTGCATACAATTCCCCGGGCGTGGATACGGGGGCGGGCAAGCGCAGGGTAAGCGGAAGTTTTCGTTGACAGGTCTGCCCTCAGCGTCTATATAGTTTGCCACGAAAACGTTTCGGCGGCGCGCGCCGCCGGGGACAAAGGCAACGGGGTTTCTTTCAGGGAAAGGGGGAAGCACGTGGTCCTGCTCAGAACCTTCTGGTCGAAAACTACGCCTCAGGCATTTGAGTACCTTGATCTGCACGTAAAGGAATGGGTGCTCAAGGAGAACGTGAAGATCGTCAACGCCAACCAGTCGTTCGGCATCCTCGAGGGCAAGGGCGGCCAGAAGGAGCCGAATATCGTCCTCAGCGTCTGGTACGAGAAGGCCGAAGCGCCCGCGCCCGCGTAATGCGGCCGGCGCAGCCCGCCGGCGGCCGTGCGGCGGTCTTCACTTTGCGGCTTTGAGCATCGGGAAGCCGAGGCGTTCGCGCATTTTGATGTACGCCTCGGCGACGCCGCGGGCGAGTTTGCGCACACGGCCGATGTAGGCCGTCCGCTGGGCGACGCCGATTGCGCCGCGCGCGTCCAGCATATTGAACGTGTGGCTGCACTTGAGGAGGTAATCGTACGCGACCATCACGAGGTCCGCGTCGAGGACGCGTTTACATTCCGCCTCGTATATTTCGAAAAGTTTGAAATGCATTTCGATGTCGGCCAGTTCGAAATTGTACTTCGAGAACTGCCTCTCGTCCTCGAGGTGCACCTCGCCGTAAGTGACGCCGTCGGCCCATTCGAGGTCGAAGATGGAGTCCTTCTTCTGGATGAACATCGCGATGCGCTCGAGGCCGTAGGTGAGTTCCGTCGAGATGGGGTCAAGCGGAATCGAGCCGACCTGCTGAAAATACGTGAACTGCGTCACCTCCATGCCGTCGAGCCAGACTTCCCAGCCGAGCCCCGATGCGCCCAGCGTCGGCGACTCCCAGTCGTCCTCCACGAATCTCACGTCATGCCCCACGAGGTCCACGCCGAGGTGGCGAAGGCTCTCGAGGTAGATTTCCTGGCTGTCCTCCGGCGCGGGCTTCAGGATCACCTGGTACTGGTAGAAGCGGTGGAGGCGGTTGGGGTTCTCGCCGTAGCGGCCGTCGGTCGGCCGCCGCGAAGGCTCGACGTACGCCGCCTTCCACGGCTCGGGCCCGAGCGCCCGCAGAAAGGTGGCGACGTTGAACGTGCCCGCCCCCTTCTCGAGGTCGTAGGGCTGGACGATGAGGCAGCCCCGGTCGGACCAGAACTTCTCAAGCCCGAGAATGACTTCCTGAAACGTCATCTCGCCTCCATCATGCAGGGCGGGCCCACCACAGGCGGGTAAACTTTAGCCCGCGCTCTACCCATTTTCGTAGGGTCGCACGGCGTGCGCCCTATGTAGGGTGGGCTTCCTTGTCCTGCGTCTTGTCCTGCGTAGCCTTGGCGAAGCGGGAAGCTTTAGCGAAGTTTACCCGCCCGTGGCGGGCAGGAAGCCCACGCCTCAGGATCCTCCGCGTGCCGGTCGCATCGCGAGAACCAACGCGCCCCTCGTCTCGCCGCCTCGCCGCCCCCCAGAGGCACTTCCTGGGGCCCCGGGCTCTCGCCCCGAGACCCCCGCAATAAATCCGTAGGGGCACGGCGTGCCGTGCCCGTTAAGGCGTAGGGGCAGGGCTTGCCCTGTCCAATGCCTTGGCGAAGACGCCCGCCCCGCGCATCCGCTTTTCCTACGGCCTGTGGCCCAAGGCCCACGGCCTCCTCAACAAGCGGCTGTCAACCGAGGAGTGATTTTAGCGGGTTTCGAAGGGCACTGCAAGGTGATTCCCAACCGCTTGCGCACTCAGGTGCGCGGGTTAGAATACTTGTTGGTGCGGGACACTGTTGGGGACAAAGGACATGCTCAAGCTTATCAGATCGCCTTGGGGAGTTGAGTTCGCCGAGCTTGTAAAGTCCGCACACAGGAATCTCGTCCTCTGTTCGCCCTACGTTGGACGCTCGCCATGCGAGGTAATCAGCCGCTGTCTCAGATCAAGTGACCGGACAACGGCAGTTGCCGTAGACGTCATAACAAATCTATCCCCAGAGAATCTTCTCTCAGGGTCAACTGACGCCGGCGCCCTTTACGATCTCGCTCGAGACATTGCCACGACAACGATCCGCTTTGTGGCAGCCGTTCATGCCAAGGTCTATGTCGCCGATGAAAATGCCGCAGTCATTACCTCTGCGAACATGACTGATGCGGGCTTGCACCGCAACTTGGAGTACGGCGTGTGTGTTACCGACCCCCTCACTGTGCGTGCGATAAGGCGTGACATCACAGACTATGGCAGTATCGGCACCTTGGTTAGCGCCGAGGAACTCAGCCGATTCGCAACGGTGGCGGAGAAGTTGCGGGCCACAAGGGCAAGAGCCGAGAGGAGCATCAGGGCGAGGTACAGGCGAGAATTCGAATGCGAATACGAGGCGGCGACGGTCGAGTCCATAAGAATCCGATCGTCGGGGCGGACGGCGAATGCGGTATTTGCGGAAACTATCCTTTTCCTGCTCTTACGCGGACCGATGACGACTGCTCAACTCCACAGGTCAATCAAGGACATACATCCCGACTTCTGCGACGACACAGTTGACAGAGTCATCGACGGACGCCATTTCGGCAAGAAATGGAAGC
>Ga0315274_10008391_pt1 | contig 14965 bp, 11 predicted proteins | sample YL17G02_20_MG_FD_203700 | JGI IMG/M metagenome (GOLD analysis project Ga0315274, IMG submission 203700) | Sediment microbial communities from Yellowstone Lake, YNP, Wyoming, USA - YL17G02_20 | ecosystem: Environmental > Aquatic > Freshwater > Lake > Sediment | place: USA: Wyoming | collected... | reverse complement strand
CCGATCTGATCCTTTTGGGGGACCCATGTTATTATTCCTGTTGTCGAAATTGAAATACCCGGGGGTGGATGATCGAGGCTATAGGTCAAGAAATCCCCCAGATCGGTATCATTTGCCACGATCTGGTAATTGAACTCCTTTCCAATGTAAATCGTTTGTTCCTGAATAGGGGCGATGGTCGGTTTATAGTTAAGTGGCATTGCCACCGTTATGTTATATGTCTGGACCACAAAGGCGGTACCATCTGATACTTTTATCGAGACCATCACGATCCCGGTCTGCTTTCTGGATGGGGTCCAACTAATCTTCCCATTACTATCGATGTTCATGCCAACAGGTTTTACAAGTAGGGAATAAGTAAGATGATCCCCCTTGTCTAAATCGATGGCCGTGATATTATAAATGTATATTTTCGTAGCAGTAGCTTTAGGCACCGGGTCGCTCGTTATTTCGGGTGGGTCATTGACATTTAATACAATGAGGGTGAAATTATGATAATCCTCAGCCAAGGCTTTGTCTTTCACCGATATGTTAACCCAGTAGCTTCCAACTTGATCGTTATTGGGCGTTCCGGACAAGGTTCCATTTATGTTATTCAATGTAAGCCAAGAGGACGCATTGGTCTCAAGTCCCCAAGAGAGACTATCGCCCAGATCGACATCCCCTGCTTCATAATGAACTAGGTACAACTTGTCTTCATAAGCTGTGACTAGGTCTTTCGTTTTGATGAAAGGTGGGTCATTTGTATTCAGGACCGAGAGCGTGATATTCCTATAATCCTTTGCACTATGGGCATCCATCACGGAGATATTCAGCCAATATGATTCCACGTCCTTGTTCTGGGGGATCCCGGATAACAATCCCGAGATTGCATCTATTCCAAGCCAACCGCTCGTATTACTATGCATTTGCCATAAAAGGCTGTCACCTTTATCGATATCGACTGCTTTACACAGATAAGAGAAGGTCTCATCCTCTTTAGCAATCAGACTATTTGATATATTGATGACCGGAGGGTCATTAATATTCGCCACGATTAAACCTGACTTTGATAGTTTAAATACCCTTTAACCCTGCCGGTTTGTCCCAACCGTTTTACACAATAGACGAAACTCTGCAATTTTAATTTAATGTAGCACAAATAGAATTATTCTCATAGAAATGTTTATGTAGCACAAACTATATTATCCTATCCCATGCATCTGGACAGGCACGAATCGGCCGGGCATGACTATTATTATGTAGCACAAACCAAGCGGAAAGGGGCCTATGTTGACAAGGACCGGAAATTGTATCTCGGTCGCCTGGACAATATCGACGAAACCCGTCGATTAGAGCTCGAGAGGAAGATACGGGATTTCAATGATCCCGAACTTATGAACGAGTTCAAGGCCAAGCTCTATTCTCTCGGATACAAATTCCCAACACCCTTCTCGAACCTGACCGTTGAGCAAGTGCAGGATTACGGTCTTCCTCTCGTGCTCCACAAGATATGCTGCGATGTCGGGCTCGTCGGAATTATTGACAAACATGGATACAAGGGAGGTGGACCGTCCCTCGGAAAGCTCACAGAGATCATGGCCATCAACAAGAATTGCGAACCTGGGAGTCACCGTGAGCTCGTTCGATGGTATCCGACGACAGTGCTGCCCGCGTATCTAGAACTACCGCCCGAACAATTCAACTACAAGGTCACCCTCAATGCGCTCGACTATCTACAGCCTGAACATACGGTACCGATGCAAAAAGAGCTCTACGATAATATTCAGTCGGTCTATGGATACAAGTGTAACCGTCTCGATTATGACCTGACATCAACCTATTTTGAGGGATGGAAATGCCTTCTGGCAAAGCTTGGATACAGTCGGGACCATCGTTCTGATAACCCGCAGGTCGTAATTGGCTTCGTCGTCGACCAGGAGGGAATATTGGTCACACACAAGACCTGGCCTGGCAATAGGACGGATATGAAAGCCCTCAAACCGCTCGATCGGCTCGTCAATAACGAGTTCGGCCTCGATTGCCCGAGGGTCACCGACAGAGGAATGGCCAGTTGGGAGAACATCGAATATATGGATCGCAAGAAGGAAAGATACTTGGTCGCCCTCAGGGCAGGAATCAAGGCAACGGGCTTGCTCGACGAGATACATGTTCCTAAAAGCAAGTGGGAGGACATAGGTGAGGATAATGTGGCCACCTCTGTAGTGAGGGGTCGGAGGAAATATGTCGTCAGCTGGAACAAGGAAGTAGCAGGCACGAACAAGAAGGAGCGGAACCTGCGGATCGAAAAGGCAGAAGACGAGCTCAAGGCGTTACAGAAAAGAATCTCCGAGGGAAAGATAGGGTCGAGGGAGGAAAGGGACCAGGAGATCGGCCATATCCTCAAAAGCCACAGGGTCACACGTTATTTCGGCATCAAGGGGGACAGGAAGGGATTCGGCTTCCGGTTCGAGATAAACGCCAAGGTGGAAGAGGCGAACATATACGAGGGATACCAGATATTCGTGACGACGGAGATAGGTCTCACCGAGAAAGAGATAGTTGTGTCGTACAGAGCTAGGGATGAGGTCGAGAAGGCGATTTGCTCATTGAAAAACGACTTGGGCCTGAGGCCTCTGTTCGTAAGGACCGAGGAGCATGTCATCGGTCAGATATTCGTGTGTGCGACGGCATATCAACTCAGGTCGATTATGGCAAGAGAGCTCAGGAGCAAAGACATCAGGATGAGCGTGAACGATGCGATATGGAAACTCGACCAATTGAAGGTCGTCGATATTCTTGCGACCGGGGATGAGATGCAGACATTTAGGAAATTTACGACGATGGACAAGGATCAGCTCGTGCTGGTGAACACCTTTAAATTGTCCGAACTCGATAAAGGGCTACTGGGCGTGGAGGGGGGTATATAAACTATCAAACTCAGGTTTATAATATTCTATCATTTCATTAAGGAGAGTCGAGAAATCCAGAAGCCAATAATTTGTTGAATTGACCGAGTCCCAATGAGTGAGTTCCGCTATTCCTATAAAAATAGCCATGGAATGGATACTTGATGTCTGGGATAGACTGATACTAATATTTGAGAGAATTGGCCAAGAGTTATTGTAAGCAATAAAATCAAATTTGAATTGATACCGAGATTCAAATGCATTAAGATTCAATTTCGAATTCTGCTTAATCATAATCCAGTTATTCGTGTCATTATACCGAATCCAAGCATTAATTCCGGTGCTTATTTGATTTTGCCAATTCAACTTTATCGCGTTAAATGGACTATCAGATATTATCCACGGAGAAATATAATTTCCTCTGGTTACATTTAATTCATATTTTAAAATTGTTCCTTGGTCACCGACAATATATGCAATATTATTATTTTCCCATGCAATGCTTCTTAATGTGACATTAGTACCAGTAAATAATTGTTTAAATGTTTCATCAGCCGCATTAAAAAGCAAAACGGTTCCTTGACTCCCAGCAATCAATGCTTTGGTTCCATCGGGAGCCCATTTAATACTCCACCAATCAATATTATCTTTTCTTAATAGCACTACTTTGTGACAATTCCAAAATGAACTAGCCAGACACTCCGAAATCCTAGCAATCGTTGTAGGCAAATCAGGTATTCTCTGAAATTATCCCGGTCATAGACCTTGAGACGTTGAATTTGGACAGCGTCGGCAGACCTAAAGACGAAAGGTCACCCTGATCCACGAAACCAACTTGTCCGTTTCATCTCGAATATGCTCTTTCTTATCCCGCACCTATGATCATCATTTTCAACTTGCAATAGCTACAACGGATCTCTCTGTCACCTCCTGGTCCTTGGGTTCCTTCACAGGCTTTGTCGACAATAGTTTTTATCAAAAGGCGCTTGACTTCGGGAAGAGTTGGTAAAGGCACTGAAACATCCTCGCGACCTTGTTTGAACCTGAGCCATTCCAGTAATGCAAAGGTCATCTGGGTCAGAACCGCATGATGCTGCCATCCACGGTACTTCCGACCCTCAAAATGGTCGAAGCCTAGTTCGTCCTTGATGGTCTTATGATAATCCTCGATGGCCCACCGACAGTGGGCCAGTTTCACAAGTTCCTGAAGTGGTAGGTCGTTGAGCCCCCAGCAGATATGGGACTTCAGACCGTCGACGCCCTTCTCTATAAGGAGCGTCCCCATTTCATCCGTCGGTAAATCTTTCAGACAGAACCGTACCTTCCTTATGATGAACTTGGCGCTCAACCTGCCCTTGGTGCCCTCTCCCCAGTCCACTTTCTCCCAATCCGTTGCAGTTTCTGCAATCCTCTCCGGTGTCATTGCCATTGTTCCCTCAGGCAAGAATGGCCTCGTTCTGGGTCGACCGATGTGCTCCCCATCCGCCCCAGGAAGCAGGATGGGCGTGTCCTCTGCAGTTACATAGAAATCGACAGTAGACACTCCCAGTATGTACGGCTCCGTCCAAGCTCGAAGTTGGGCCCGGAATTCTCTCATAGTCCCGTACCATGCGTCCGCAAGGACGCACTTGTGCGGGACCTTCAGGTCCCTGGCGTTGCTTACGATATCCAAGGCGAGTTTCCATTTCTCGGTGTACCTGACTTCTGGCGGTATCCCTGCCTTTTTTCGACGGACATCGTCAGAATCCCATTCCTTCGGAAGATACAATCTCATACCGAGTGACCAATTCAATATGTCCGCGTTCAGAGGTCCTCTTGGCTCTGCATAGATTCCCGTGACTGCGACCTGGCAATTACCGACGTTCTTGATCTCCGAGAAATATTGTCGGGCCACGCCTGGGCTCATCTTGCCTTGCTTGCCTTCACCAGTATCGTCGACGATCAGAACGCCGTTGGGACTGGACATCTCGTCTCTACAGAAAATGATCAATTGGTTCATTGTGGCTTTCTCGTTCCATGGTGCATCGGTGATGAACTGTTGCATCTGTTGATAATCTCCGTCGACAATCCGTTTTGTTATCGGTTCCATGCTTTTGCGATGTCCCGGCACAATCTGTCCTGAGATGTAGTCGATGCCGATCTTCTGCCATTCTATCGTCCGGGGACCTGTCGGTGTCATCCCGCCGATTGGAACTTTCTCGACGAAGGATCTCACATCATCCATCAAATCTATTCTCGGAAGAGCCTTCCGAGGCGCACATCCCTTTCCCCCAATATTTTTAAGGCTGGATGCCTTATCTTTTTGTGGGGCCTGATGGCCCTCTGGTTCCTGGGGGTCCCTCATGTTCTTCACACAAACATGAATCCCCCAGGCCAGATTTAGAATCGACGGTGGGAAGTACGGCAATTGTCGAAGTTGTGTACGATAAATGACGAGAATGCGCATTCAAGATGGGTTCTTTAAAATTCTAACAAAGTAGTGTCAATAAAAACTCCAAAAATATCAACAATGAAATAACAATGACGGTAATCGTGGTGGAATTGACCCGGAAGAAAAAGGCCTGACTTTATTTTGCAATTAAGAATAGGAGACGGACCGTTTCGAAGTCCCGGCCCGGAATGGGGGATGGGCGAGGGGAGATTTCAGGTCATCGAACGAATGCTTATTGTATAGTTTTTAGAGAGATAATGAATATTATTGTAGTATTTGTTTAGCACCCAGCCGTATTAAATCTTTTCAATACAACCGGTAACTAACCTTCGTGAGGTCAGTCTAGGACCGCCCTCACCGGATGTATACCAACAGCCTCTATCCCGTCCGCCATGACCTTCTCTTTCAGTCTTTCCATGGACTCCGGGATTGCTTTTCGCATGCTATTGTAGCCCCCGTTCACATCGGCGTTGATGAGTATGCCCTTCGCGGACCTGAACAAGCCCCTCTTGATGCGTTTGCCCATATACACTTCATGTTCCTCGATGCTCTCCCAATCAAGGAAGCTGCATTTGCTCGTGTATGCCTCATCGATCTCGATAACTCGGATTCCTGCTTCCTCGGCCTTGTACTTGATCATCTGATACAGCTTGTAGAATGGGATGTCCACAAAGTTCTGGTTGGTTCTCTTTCCGAGATCGATTTTTTGTTTCCAGAGTTTGTTCCTGCCCAGAACGATTGTGTCTATCTTCCACATCAAACAATACCAGATTAACAGCCTGCTGACCAGATGGAAGAAGCAATTGATCTTCCGGTTCCTCTTGAGGGACAATTTCTGCATCTTCGGGCCTGTTATTATTCCTTGTCTGGCGTACTGTCTCTGGAACTCGGCCCGTCTTTTGTTGTAGAATTGATTTATCGACTTGACTGGCCCGCCCTTGAACGCAATCGGCGGAACGCCGATGTTGTTCACGGTGGTTAGCAGGTTGTTAAGTCCTGGGTCTATTCCGAGCGCCCTGCAAGGTTTTGCCTGTTCCTTGGGGTCGTTCATTATCTCGCCTTCGATGTGCATCTCCTTTTTCTGCACCCTTTTTTCCTTCACCTCCTTGTCGTAGGTAATTTCCAGATTGTAGCCCACGCCTTTCGGAATAATCCTAGCGCCTGTGACCTTCGTACCTTTCGGTAATCTCGTCCTCACCTCCAATCCAACTGCTTTAGGTAATTTGAATAATCTATTCCTCAGCCTGACTTGCTGGTTCGAAAAGACCAGGATGAACTCCCCGTCTTTTTTCTTGTACCTTGGGAATCTCGGCATTGCGAGGTACTTTTCGGGATTGATCTGGTAATCCTCCATGGCCATATAGTAGGCATACCAGCACGCGTCCACTGTTCGCAGTGTCTGCTGGGCAGTTTGCGCAGGAAGCCCCTTGTAGTTCGCGGAGGTCTTCAACGTATTACAAAGTTCGTGGTACCGGATCCATCTTCCGACCGCGAACTTCTCCTGACGGACGATGTAATTGGCCTCGTTGAATAGGTTCTTGGAAAGGTGGCAGAGATGTCCGAGGACCTTATCGGGACCCAGCCAAATGCTCTCGGTCCTGGGGACTTTCATGAGTATATCTTCTGGTCATAGGGGGTATATATCCTTGAGGGGGGGTCCAGTGAAAGTGAAAGTATTCGTATTTTTTCTCCGTCGATAAAAAGGAGTAGTTTCAGTCAAGAGTGAAAGTAATCCTAAACCTTTGGTTCTCGTTAAAAGGATTATATAGTGCTTTTTAATATGAACCGGAGGTAAACAAATATGTGTAGTATATAGATTAAGACAGGTTCGAGGATTGCTGATCGAATCCCGGGCGCCTGGACCTATGCCATCAGTTCGTTGTTGCACCATGGGCACTTTGCCATCCTCGCGTTGGGGTCCACGATGGTCCAATAGAAGGTCTTGCCGCACCGGGTGCACGTGACGTTCTTGACGTTCGACGGAAGGGGCTTCGGCGGACCGCCTGCCGGTGGCGGCCCCATCGGTTTTGGCGGCGGTGCCATTCCCTGCTGCGGTGGATAGCCAGCTGGCGGTGGCCCCATGGGCTTCGGCGGATAGCCTCCAGGTGGCGGCCCCATCGGTTTCGGCGGCGGTGCCATGCCTTGCTGCGGTGGATAGCCTGCCGGCGGTGGCCCCATGGGCTTCGGCGGATAGCCTCCGGGCGGGGGACCCATCGGTTTCGGCGGTGGGGCCGTGGCCGGCTGCGGCGGATAACTAACTGGCGGAGCCTGTGGCGGTGCCGCGCCCGGCTGCGGTGAATAGGGCTGGTAGACCGGCGGCTGCCCCCCGGGCCTCGGCGGCGGTGTCGGGGGGAGGACCGGTTTCTCCGGTGCCCTTGGCTTCGGTACGCCCTTCGTCAGGTGGATCTTGCAGGTCGGGCAGTACCAACCTCCGACCTCCTTGTCGAACTGGACCGGCTGGCCGCACCGCTCGCATATCGGCGTCGGGACCGGCAGCGTCGCAAGGTATTTCGGGTGGTTCTTGAGGTGCGTCCTCGAGGCTGCCAGTAACATCGCTCCCGCCCCAAGGCCGAAGAACAGACCGATGAAACCTAAGAGCAGGCCCCTGTTATAGGCCGCATCGTACCTGTCCTTCTTCATGGCCCCTAGAATAAGCACGACGGTCAGGATCATGAATATCAGTGCGACGATCCCGAAAATCAGGAATACCGTGACCAGGGACAGGAAGAGGCTCTTGTTGGCGGCGTTGTACTGCGGGTCCTTGGACTGGCGGTAGAAGAAATACGCTAGTACGCCCCAGATCACGGTGGCCGCCAGGAACCATCCCACGCCGATGTTCAATGACTTCTTTGCCTTGTTGGTCATCTCTTCGGGATTGATGGTATCGCCCCCCCCAGTCCTAGAGCCCCGATTGGTGAGATGGGTTGAAACCTACATAAAAATATCGTTAAGCTATAATTTCGTACATGCCTCACATCTGGTACCTGTTGCACGAGGAGCAGAACCACATGCGGGTCTGCGGGTTGAAGGTCATCATCGAGTTGCAGACCTGGCATCGGTGCACCTCACCGCTCGTGCCTGACCCGGTGGAACTGGGTGTTACATTCACATTCGTCGGCGACATGCGCACCGCCGTCTTCTTCAGCAGATCCCTGGCCTTGAAAAGTAAGACGCCCGCAATGACGATGCCGAAGATGAATCCCATGACCGTCAGTATATTGAGGTATCTCCCGGCCTCCTCGAACTCTCCCCTGGCCAACGGCATGAGCGCCTTGGTCCGCGTGACGAATGCGAAGACCAGGCCGATGATGCCCCAGATCAAAAGGACGACCCCTCCGGCCAGGTAGGCAAGTATGGCCAGCTGGAGGTCGCCGCTCGTGGCGTTCCTGTAGTCAGGGCCCAGGAAATCCTTCTTGTCCTTATCGTCCAGAGTGTTAAGATGGGCATAGGTGGCCATGTAATAGGTCCCGAGGATGATGAACACTATGGCTGCTATGAAGAAGAATATCATCGCAAAGGTGATGTTGTTGGTGATCTTCTCCTTCTCCGATGGTGGGGGCTGCCTGAACTGGGGCTCTCCTGTTATGTATTGCGGATTGTAGCTCACGACGGCATCGCCACCCGGGCAGACCCCACCCACCATCGTTATCCTATTAGGAGGCTTCCGATGGGGTGTCCCACCAATGGACGTATATGGATTATTGATTATAAAAGAATATTTGAACGACTTTGAAAGTGTACCGGGGCCAACGAAAATATTTAACGCGTCGGAGCCCATCATCCCAGCCATGTCCGGCTCAACTGGACCGGCCTCGGCATCGGCCATCAGCCCGGCGAAGTTCATATTGTTCGGGGAGCACGCCGTGGTCTACGGGGAGCCAGCCATCGCTGTGGCCATCGAGCTCCCTTTAAAGATCTCCGTGGCCCCGGCCAAGGCCTTCACGGTCGACGGTGAATCCCTGAACCAGAAGGGGCACTCCTTCATCAAGGCCGCGCTCGAATCGGACTGGAAGGGCGGGCCCGTCGCGATAAGGACATTCTCCGAGATTCCCAGGGCCAGCGGCCTCGGGTCCTCGGCCGCGGTCGTGGTCGCGACCCTCGCGGCATTAAGGAGGCTCGGGGGCGGGACCGGGATCGATGAGGAGGCGCTCGCCAGGACCGCCTTCGAGGTCGAGTACAGTGTCCAGGGCCGGGCCAGCCCGACCGATACATCCGTGTGCACGCACGGCAAGGCCATCATGCTGGCAAAGGACCGCCGCGAAGGTCTCCTCTGGCACATCAAGAAGGGCGACAAGGAATGGTTCATCCACCACCTGGACACGCCGGCCATGACCTTCGTCGTCGGGAACACGAACGAGCGGTCGGCCACCAAGGACATGGTGGGAAAGGTCCGGCGCTACTACGAGAAGAGCGGCCACGCACGCGAGACCATCGAGGAGATAGGCAGGATAACGGTCGACGGCGCAAAGGCCCTCCAGCAGGGCGACAAGGTCGAGCTGGGCCGCCTCATGGACCTGAACCACAAGCGCCTCGTGTCGCTCGGTGCCAGCAGCCAGCGGCTGGAGAAGCTGGTCGAGGCCTGCAGGCCACATTCCTACGGCGCGAAGCTGACGGGCAAGGGCGGCGGCGGCTGCATGGTGGCCCTGACGGACAGACCGAAGGAGACCTGCGAGGCCATCAAGAGGGCCGGCGGGTTCCCGCTCGTGGTGACGCCGGCGCAGAAGGGTGCAAGGTTCGCGGACTGATCAGGCCGTGAGGCCGACGAAATATATGTCCATTCCGTTCGATTCGTAGATCTTATTGAACGGCGGGGCATTGAACTTCGCCAGGGCCTCCTTTGACATGGGCCTTGCGTTCTCCCATTGTTTGAGGGCCACGCCGTTCCTGATCGCATCGTCGATGAGGACGTAATTTATCCTTCCGTGGCCCGAGGGCGCCCTGACCCATTTCAGCTCCTGCCGCGAGCCGTTAAGGTCGTCATGGAAAGTGTGATAGGCGTAGTCCCAGGTCCCGTTGAGGCCATCGAAGCCGAACAGCATCGAGCTCATCCTGTGGTCCGTGGCCACCAGGGTCTGCCGGACCGGGACCTCCTGGCCTGCCCAGGCGACGCCGTCGAGCTCATTGACCGTGGTCCCCTCCTCGAAGCCGCCCAGCAGCCCCTTGGGCGGGTATGCCACCGCAGCGGACACGAGCAACAGCGCCGAGACACCCAGGGCCAATGCGATCCTCGGACCTTTCCTTGTACCGGGCCCGGGATCCATGGACAGATCAGCCATGTAGGCGATGCCCCAGCCCGTGAGCAGTGCCGCCGGTAGCGTGACGTACTCGAATATCCTGTACGAGATCAGGACGGTGTTCTTCGTGAAGATGCTGATCAACAGGATGATGGAGACGGCGGCGAGCCAGAGCCAAACGGTCATGCCCCGCCGGCTGAACTCCCCCGCGGCCACACCGACGATGGCCAGCGTGATGATGATGGTCGTCGGCAGCAGGAGCAGGACCTGTTCAGGCGGGATGGAAACGTTGGTCCCAGGGGCCTGTACAAAGGCCGTGAACGCCAAAAATGCGAGGACCACGGCGAAGCCCACACCGAGGAACAGCCACAGGCGGTCCGGGGTGGGCAGCCTTGGTGTATACCTGAACTTGATGCTGCCCCTTCGGTAATGGACGATCAGCGCCGCTACGAGCAACATACCCATGGCGCCCGCGGCCACTATGAACGGGCTGACCCCAAAGGCCTCCGACATGACCTGGTCCCTGAACGGTATGGCGATGCCCAGCCAGTAGACGAGGTTCGCGGCCAGCATGAACCCCAGGTAGAACGGTTCCACGGGGACCATGACCGTATGCTCCTTCGAACGTATGAGCTCGCGCATGAACGACACGAACATCAGCGGAACGAAGACGAAGAACGCCGACAGGTGATGCGTCGGGACCAGCGCCAGGGACGCGATGACCAATGGTATCAGGGCCGTGCGGTTCTCGTAGAGCTTGAGGTAGAGCAGGATGCATATCGCGAGCAGGAGGTCGCCCAGCGACCCGGGCATGGGATGCGATGTGGCGAAGACATGGGGCATGGCGACGGCCACGATGCCCGCCGCTATGAGCCCCGCTCTTTCGTCCCGGAAGGCGGTCCAGCCGATCAAGAACGCCACAACGGTCGTGAGGGCACCTAGGACCGGCAACACCAGTTTGAGCATGACCAGCAGGTCCGTGCCCATCGTGATATTGCAGGTCCCGACGAGGACCTCGGCGCCCGGGAAGTACGGATAGCCGAAGCCCCAGCCGTTGTATACGGTGGAGATGTAGCCCCGGTCGACGATGCCCTTTATGAGTGTGTAGTACTCGCCCGTGTCAGAGCCCCAGAGCTCGAAGCGGAACAATGGCTGGAGCCTAAGTATGACCGCCAGGAAGAGGGCGGTCAGCAGGGCCGGGACGGTCCACTTTCGCATGGGTGCAATAAAGAAATGTGACCTTAAATAAGGTTATTGATGGAAGAACGGCCCTTAAATTGGTAGGGGCGCCTTGCGCCCCTCCGTTACCAAGGGACCCTCTTCCGGCCTCACTGGAGGAGGCCAGCGTCGCGGAGCTCCTTGGTCACCTGCTCCACCGCCAGCTCGACGTCCTCGGTCTTCCGGGCGCCGGTGCAGACCATCTTCCCCGACCCGAAGAGGAGCACCACCACCTTGGGATTGTCCAGCCTGTAGACCAGCCCGGGGAACTGCTCGGGCTCGTATTCCACCTTCTCGAGGCTCAGTGAGATGGCGATCGCCTTCAGGTTGATGACGCAGCCGAGGTCCGCAGAGGCGACGATGTTCTGCACCTTGATCTCGGGCTTCTTGGTGACCGGCACTCCGGCGGCCTCTATCTGCTTCACCAGCTTGTCTATGGCGGTGCGCACCTCCTCGAGGCTCTTGGCACCGGTACAAACCACTTTCCCACTTCGGAACAGCAATGTAGCGACCTTGGGGTTCTTCATCCTGTAGACGAGGCCGGGGAACTGTTCCGTGTCGTACTGGGCCCCTTCGAGGGCTTTGAATATGTTCTGGAGGTCAAGCTCCTTGCCGAGGGAGGTCGTAGCCACCACATTCTCAATCTTGATTTTTACCACGGGTTCACCTATTTACCCAATCGAATAGGGGGGCATAATGGTTACCATGGTCGATTTGGCCAGGCAAATAAGGCCTAAGATGCACCTCTCGAGACCGCAAGTGTCAGCAGAACTGGACCTTTGCCTTCTTCATCAACGCTCTCAATTTCGGTCCGATCTTCGTTCCATCCTTCATCACGGCGACGATAAGTGACGCGATGGTGGACATGTCCTTCTCCGTCATTCCTAGGCGTGTCACCTCGGAGGTCCCCATCCGGCCGGCGCTGTCGATTATGATGTCGCTGGCCTCGAGCCTGGCCGCTAGTTCAGGGAACGGGGCCCCGTACAGCATCGAGGCCTTCTTGTTGTCCATCAGGACCTGGTGGCTCTTGGTATAGCCACGGTGGCCGAACCTCAGCGGGACCTTCAGGTCCGCCAGGGCCAAGGCCAGGGCCTTGGAGTTCTTGACCACCTGGCCCGCATAGGCCTTACCGAACCGCTTCATCTCCTCCATGGCCTTGCCTAGGGCCGCGACCCTGTTCCAGTGCGCGTTGTCTATGGACCTCCAGGTGGAGTTCTCGACGAACCTCTTGTAGATGTCCTCCTCGTTCGTCAGGACCACCCCGCCCTGGGGCCCGAAGAAGCTCTTGTGCGTGCTCCCTATCATAAGGTCCGCACCCTCCTTGAGCGGGTTCTGGAACTGGCCCCCGGCGATGAGCCCGAGCACATGGCTCGCGTCGTAGCAAAGGTAGGCGCCGACCCGGTCGCAGGCCTCGCGGACCGGCGCGATGTTGAACGGGAACGGGAAGTAGGAAAGGCCCAGGACGACCAGCGCGGGCCTCTGCCTTTCGATGTCCCCGACCGCGGCCTTATAGTCGAGGTCCCAGTCGTAGGCATTGAACGGGAGCCGCGAGTACCTGAGACCGAGGGCATCCGGCAGGTACTGCCCGACCCAGCCGTGGTAGCCGCCTGCATCGTCGTCCGGGGCCATGACAAGGTCCCCCTTCTTGCACAGGGCCATGAGGGCCGTCATGACCGCGATGTGGCCCGAGAGGGCGTTCACGTATGCCTTCTTGCAGCCGAAGACGTCGCAGGCGAGCCGCTGCGTCAGGGCCTGGGCCTCATCGGTGAACCTGGTCCCCATGTAGGCGTTCTTGACGTGGGCCCCGTCAAAGTTCTTGTTCATGGGCAAGGTGTACCTGTGGCCCAGGTCGGAGCCGAGAATGGCCCGGACGGCCGGGCTGGTGATGTTCTCGGATGCTATCAGGTTCAGGCACGAGCCGCGCCAGGCCTCATGGTCCTTGACGATGGTGGAGATGTTCCTTGCCATGGAAGACACCAGGGGATGCAAGGCCTTGGCATGAGAAATAGGTTATCGTTCGAAGCCCTTGACGGTCCTCACATGCCCAGCGGGAGCCGGTTGTTCTTGTCCATCCGGAAGTCCCCGTAGTCCACCTCGAACTCCTCGGGCTCCCCGTGCTCCATGACCATCTCCATGAGCAGGTTCACGGCCTCGCGGAGCTCCTTGACCTCCTTTCGGAGGGCCACGATCTCCTGCTTGAGCTGCTCCTTCTCATCGGGCCCCTTCATCCTGGGGATGTTCCGGGACACCTTCCGCTTGGCCACGGATGTGCGTATGTTTGTCGTGGTTCTTAAATTTTTATGTGACGGTGGGTTGTAGCATAATTCTCAATCTTATCAATTATTTGTGAAATTCATCATCTTTCGACATGGCAGAGGAGATAAACTGGTTTTAGTTTCACTGCTCCAGTTCGATTTTTACTTTTACTTTCACAGGACCCTCCCTAAACCATATATATCACCAACGATAAAGTCTCAATATGGTCAGTAATGGGGTGGTAAGAGGGGTCGTATTCTACATCAAGGACCATGCCCACAACCAGCTCCCTGAGGAGGTCTTCTGGCTCATGAAGGAGTTCCGGCTCATGGTCAACAAGACCATCCGGACCGGTAATCGGTGCGGGCTCACATCACGCAATGCCCTCTGCAAGGCTGTGTATAAGGGCCTCAGGGAGGAACACGACCTGTATTCCCAATACATCCCATCGGTATGCGAGGTCGCCGGGGCCATTCTCAAGAACTATAGGAAACGGCTCCGTAAGGGTATGAAGACCAAGGCCCCGTATGCTACGCGCCTAAATCTCAAGTGTGAGAACCAAACCTATCAGCTGGACCGGAAGACCGGGGTCATCCGATTGCCAATCCGGGCCGGAAAGCACGTCATGCTAGAGCTCGAGGTCAGCGATTACCACCGAAGATATCTTGGCGATGAGAAACTGGCCTTAGGCGCGATGACCATCACACCAAAGAAGATCGTCATCGCCTTCAGGAAGACGGACATCAAGCCGTTCGTTCCCGAGACCGTCATCTCATTGGATACGAACGAGCGCAGCCTGGACGGGGTCCTGGTAGCGAACGATGATGAGCCGGTGGCCATTCGTCTGGACACATCGGATATGCCGGTCCTTCAGGAAAGGCACCATGAGCGAAGGCGGCGGCTGCAGAAGAAGAAGGCCCACGACCGCAGGATGAAAA
>Ga0315274_10008390_pt1 | contig 14965 bp, 18 predicted proteins | sample YL17G02_20_MG_FD_203700 | JGI IMG/M metagenome (GOLD analysis project Ga0315274, IMG submission 203700) | Sediment microbial communities from Yellowstone Lake, YNP, Wyoming, USA - YL17G02_20 | ecosystem: Environmental > Aquatic > Freshwater > Lake > Sediment | place: USA: Wyoming | collected... | reverse complement strand
GAGCACGATGGTGAGTTTCCTCACCACGGCCAGCCCCGGCGCCAGCAACTATCTGCCCGCCTACCAGGGACCCGTGCTCAACGAGGTGCTGGCCCGCAGCGAACAACACATCGATCCTGCCACCGGTCGCGCCCTGGACTGGGTCGAACTCTTCAATCCCGGCACAAACGCGTTCGATCTGACGGGCATGAGTCTGAGCGTGGACCAACGGGAGCCCGGACAGTGGCTCATCCCCCCGGGAACAGAGCTCCAGGCCGAGGGCTTCCTGGTTGTCTGGTGCGACGGCTCACGGCCCGCCTCCACCAACCGTGAAGCCAACCTCAACCTCGGCCGTTCACTGACCGGCGCCGCCGGCGGTGTTTATCTGTTTAACCCGAACGGTCAGTTGGTGGATTCCGTGGAGTACGGTTTCCAGTTGCCTGACCAGTCCATCGGGCGAGTGGGCAGCACCTGGACCTTGTTGACTGCCCCCACACCGGGCGCCTTCAACTCCATCCAGGCGCCGCTCGGCGACGCGGCTGGACTGCGCCTCAACGAGTGCATGGCCTCCCCTGCCAGCGGCGACGACTGGTTCGAACTGTTCAACCCGGATCCACTGCCAGTGAACATGGCTGGCCTGTATCTAACCGATGATCCGTCGATCTCCGGCCAGACCAACACCCTCGTCGGCCCCCTTAGCTTCATCGCGGCCCAGGGCTGGGTGAAGTGGATTGCGGACGGCCAGCGCGACAAGGGACGCGATCACGTCGGGTTCAGCCTGGACCGCTTGGGCGAGACGCTGCGCCTTCACGGTCCGAATCTGGTCCTGATCGACAACGTGGATTTCGCCGTGCAAACCAGCGGCGTCTCGCAAGGCCGGTTGCCCGACGGCGCCACGAACATCGTTAGCTTCCCGCGCACACCCACTCCGGGCGAGAGCAATTACCTGCCGCTCCCGGACGTGGTCATCAACGAAGTGCTCACGCACACCGATCCGCCGTTGGAGGACGCGATCGAGCTCCACAACCCCTCCACCACCGCGGTTGACCTCAGTGGTTGGTTCCTCAGCAACAGCCAGAGCGACCTCCGCAAGTTCCGGATCCCGGACGGCACCGGGCTTCCCGCCGGCGCGTTCCAGGTATTCTATGAGTACCAGTTCAACCCCACGCCCGGGGTCGAACCCGCCTTCACCCTCAACTCCGCCCACGGCGACGAAGTGCACTTGTCGGAGGTCGATGCCAGCGGGGCCTTGACCGGCTTTCGGGCAGTGCAGAAGTTCGCCGCCGCCGCTAACGGCGTCTCTTTCGGACGCTATGCGACCAGCGTTGGGGTGGATTTCGTGGCGTTGGACCACCGGACTTTCGGTGTGGACACCCCGGCGAGCCTGGCGCAGTTTCGCGGCGGCACCGGCCTGCCCAACGCCTATCCGAAAGTCGGCCCCGTCGTGATCAACGAGCTGATGTACCACCCGGTGACCGTCACCGCGACAAACGCGACGGAGAACGCCGCCGACGAGTTCATCGAACTCTATAATATGTGGTCGGAACCGATTCCACTTTTTGACCCGGTCCACCCGGTGAGCACGTGGCGCTTGCAGGCGGCGGTGGAATTCGTCTTCCCAACTGGCCTCACGCTCGCCCCGGGCGGCTATCTCGTGGTGGTGCATTTCGACCCGGCTCTGGATCCGCTCCAATCTTCCACCTTCCGTGCGAAGTACGCTGTGCCGGCCAACGTGCCCATCGTCGGACCGTTCCACGGCAGGCTGGACAACGCCGGCGACAACCTCGAACTCTGCCAGCCCGATCCGCCTCAAATGCCTCCACACCCCGACGCCGGGTTCGTGCCGTACGTATTGGTCGATCACGTCCGGTACTCACCACGCGCGCCATGGTCGGGTGCGGCTGACGGCAGCGGCTCCTCACTGCAGCGGAACAATCCCACCGAGTACGGCAATGATCCGGTGAATTGGATCGCCGCGCTGCCCACGGCCGGCCGGTCTAACGCCAGCCAGCCGGAGTTGGACGCGGACGGTGACAGCTTGCCCGACGAATGGGAGGTGGCCAACGGCTTGAACCCGGCTGTGGCAACCGGCGAGGACGGAGCCCAGGGCGATCCTGACCACGACGGTTTGACGAACCTGGAGGAATATCTGGCCGGTACCAACCCGCGGGAGGTCACCGTGGTGTTCGTGGCCGTCGCGGTGGTGGACGATCAGCTCCGCCTCGAATTCAACGTGGCCGCGGGCAAGGCCTACGTGGTGCAATCCAGCGCCGGCTTGAGCCAGGACAGTTGGACGCTGGTGAAGACCCTGCCAGTCCAACTCACCTCGGGTCGAGTGGAACTGCTCGTGCCGCTAACCGACAGCGGCTCGCAAAGGTTCTTCCGCGTCCGCACCTCGGGCAGCTTCTGAAACGTGCTGATTTGACCATGCGGACGCTCATTAAACACGCCCTCGCGGCGACCGAACCGAAAGAGGCCATCACCGTCTCTGGCTGGGTCCGCACCCGACGCGACGCCAAGGGCTTTTCCTTTCTGGAGCTGAACGACGGCTCGTGCCTCAGGAACCTTCAAGTGGTGGTGGATGCCAGCGCGCCCGGTTACGCGGAGATCGCCCAGTTTACCACCGGGGCCTCGGCCGTCATCGAAGGCCGGCTGGTTTCTTCGCCCGCCGCTGGCCAGAAATGGGAATTGCACGCGAGTCGCCTTCAACTGGTTGGCCCCGCGGACGCCTCCTACCCACTGCAGAAGAAAGGGCACACGTTGGAGTTCCTCCGAACCATCGCCCACCTGCGACCACGCTCGAACCTGTTCGGCGCCGTCTTCCGCACCCGCAGCCGGCTGGCCCACGCCGTCCACCAGTTCTTCCAGGAACGCGACTTCATCTATGTCCAGACCCCAATCATCACCGCCAGCGACTGCGAAGGGGCCGGAGAAATGTTCCGCGTGACCTCGCTTAAAGGGAATATCGACGAGAAACCGACGGCGGATTTCTTCGGTCGAGCCGCATACCTGACGGTCAGCGGTCAGCTCGAAGCCGAGACCTTCGCCTGTGCGCTGTCGAATGTCTATACCTTTGGCCCCACGTTCCGCGCCGAGAACTCAAACACGGCGCGGCACGCCGCCGAGTTTTGGATGATCGAACCGGAGATGGCCTTTTGCGATCTCCAGGGCGACATGGACCTGGGCGAGTCGTTCATCAAAGCCATGGCGCGGCACACGCTCGAGCACTGCGCCGAAGACCTGGGCCTGTTCGCCAAGTTCGTGGACAAAGGCGTTCTCGAACGCCTCCAGTTCGTCGTCGAACGTCCGTTCCAGCGTGTCCCCTACACCGACGCCGTCGAGGTCCTTAAGAAGTCCGGCCGCACGTTCGAGTACCCCGTCGACTACGGCCTCAACCTTCAGTCCGAACACGAGCGCTTCCTCACCGAAGAGCACTTCAAGTCGCCGGTCACCGTGTTCAATTACCCCCGCGAGATCAAACCGTTCTACATGCGCCTGAACGATGACGGCAAAACCGTGACCGCCATGGACGTGCTGGTGCCCGGCATCGGCGAAGTCATCGGCGGCTCCCAGCGCGAAGAACGCCTCGATGTCCTCCAGGAAAACATGCGCTACCACAAACTCCGTCCGGAGGATTATTGGTGGTACCTGGACCTGCGCCGCTATGGCACCGTGCCGCACGCGGGATTCGGACTGGGTTTCGAGCGGCTCCTCATGTTCCTGACCGGCGTGTCGAACATCCGCGACGTCATCCCCTTCGCGCGGACGCCGGGTAGCGCCGAGTTCTGACGTGTCTGGATTTGGCCCGACGACGAAAACGGCAATACCTACAGCGCTATGACTAAGAACCCGCATCGGGGCAGCAACCTGCGCGACCTGCTCAAAGAGGACGGCGTCCTTGAGGAAGTGGAAACCCGCGCCTGGAAACGCGCATTGGCCCTTCAACTCCAGCGCCTGCTGGATCAGCGCGAACTCACCAAATCCGAAATGGCCACGCGCATGAAAACCAGCCGCGCCGCCGTGGACCGCTTGTTGGACGAGTCCAATCCTTCCGTCACCTTGGCCACGCTCGAGAAGGCCGCCAGCGCGCTTGGAGCCAAGCTGAAAATCGAACTCATCCCGGCTTGAGAACCGCCCACTGAAGGCGCTGGCGATCCGAAAGAAGAGTATTCACCTCGTCGGCAGCCCGGAACTGAAGATCGAAGGCACGCCCGTCTATCTGGATGGCGAGGGTCTGCCCTGCCGTGATTTCTACTACCTCATCCGCCTGCGCATCGGCCACGAAGAATCCACCGTCCCAAACAGATGGTGACAGGGCGAAACGAACCGATAGAATTCAACCCTGTATGAGACCTCTGCCATTCGTCTTCTTGCTGACCGCTTTGGGTTTTGCCCCGTCTGCAGAATCGGCTGAAAACGCTCGACAGATTGCGAGCGCAACTTTCCCGTCGGTCGTGTTGCTGGTGATGGAGGATGAAAGAGGCCAAGCGGTAGCGCTGGGCAGCGGCTTCTTCGTGAGGGAGAAGGTGATTGCGTCAAACTTCCATGTGGTCGAGAAGGCCGCACGCGGCTACGCAAAGCTCGTTGGCCAGAAAATGAAATACAACATTGCGGGCGTCGTTGGTCTCGACTCCAAACATGACTTGGTTTTGCTCGCCGTGGAGGACACGAGCGCGCCATCTTTGAAACTCGGAGACGGCTCGAAGGTGGCGGTCGGCGACACGGTCTTTGCCGTTGGCAATCCGCAGGGGTTGGAGGGGACTTTTTCTCAAGGAATCGTAAGCGGCATCCGCCAGTTCGACGCGGACTCGCTTCTGCAAATCACCGCACCTATATCGCCTGGCAGCAGCGGTGGCCCGGTGCTGGATTCGGAAGGCAAGGTGATAGGCGTTGCCGTCGCCACGTTCAAAGGTGGCCAGAATCTGAACTTCGCAATTCCAGCAAAGCATGTGGATGAATTGCTGCAAAAAGCGGGAAAGCCAGAACCTCTGTCCTCGAAATCCATGAAATCCACCAAATCCATTCTGGACGAACTCGGCGGTGGTAAAACCACTGACGGAGTGACCGCCGGGAGTCTTACTTACGACTCCTACAGTCAAAACGGCGATTTTTCACTGTCGCTTGTCAATCAACTCAGGGACACGGTGAAACAAGTGTATTGCCTCGTGATTTTCCACGACACCAAAGGTAGCCCAATTGACATGAGCGTAGTCCAGTATCCCGGCGTGATACCTCCCGGCCTCGCCAGAAGAGTCAAAGGCAACGTGACGGACAGCTCCGAGAAGCTCAACTCACCTGGAGGCAATCTGCCGCCTCGAAAGCCCAAGGGAAAGGTTGAGTTCCGAATCCTGAACTTTGAGGTTTCAGAGTGAATACCACTTTGAAAGGGCGAAGGGCTGTATCAAGAGGAACCGTTTCTGACGAATTATTCGGCAGCCTCGTCCTGAATGCATTTGATTTCCTTGAAGGATCTCTTCGTGAACTGGAGAAATCGCCAAAGTATTCCGTGATACACTTCTTCAATGCCATCGAACTGTTTCTGAAAGCACGCCTGCTAAGGGAACACTGGGCGTTGGTCGTGTCCAAGACCGAGAAAGCCAATTTGGAGGCCTTTCGCAAGGGAGACTTCCAGTCCGTCAGATTCGACGAGTGTGTGAATCGGATACGCAGCATCGCCAACGAACCGATAGCAGCCTACGAGGAGGAGTCGTTCAAACAACTCCGTGACCATCGGAACAAGCTTGTTCACTTCTTCCATCCGAAGTACGTCGCCGGAGTGGACGCGAAACTCCTCGGTGAAGTTGTCTCCGAACAGTGCAAGGCTTGGTTCTACCTGCATCGGTTGCTCACCACGAGGTGGGAGCCGCGCTTTGCTGCCTACGCGACGAAAATTGCGCGCCTGGACAAACTTTTCTGTCGGAATCGTCACTTCTTGAGTTCCAAGTTCAAGGCACTTGAACCAGAAATCCAAGCGGCCAAAAAGACCGGTATCGCAATTGAGAAATGCGCTGCGTGTGGATTCGAGGCGGCAAGGGCGACCGAAATCTCCGCTCCTCTTTTCAAACGAGCGTGCCTTGTCTGCAATTGCGCTGGCCACATTCTCGAAATCAAATGTCCCACCTGCGGCGCAATGATAACCGTTGAGCCGGAGGACGGCGGCGAGTGCGCTCAGTGCGAGTTTGTTGTCGGTGTTGATTACTTGCTTTCCACACTTGGTCCGTATGAAGACCCTAAAGAGGACAGGTTGGTCGCCTACTGTTCCTCGTGCGAGCAACACGAACCAACCGCTATCCCGTTCGGCGATGACTACCTGTGCTTACAGTGCTTGGAGCTTCACACTTCTGCCGGTCAATGCGGTTGGTGTGGCGACCTGATTACCGGAGATACGAGCGGCACGTCTGTCTGGGGTTGCTTTCGATGTCCTGGTCCAGACTTGGATCGGGATTGATGATTTGCCCTGCTGTTCTTGAGCCTCCTGACGTCGGTTACTGCGAGGAGTTGGATTTCCTCCGTTCCGGGGGAAAGGACATTTACGCCTTCGCGGAGAGTCGGCGTGGGCGCAGACGCCGGTCACCCATCAACGGACCGAAAGCCCCGCCAGCGGATGCGTCGGCGGAGAAATGAGCCACCTTTCGTCGGCTGCTACGGCGAACGGATAGCCGGCGGCTTTCAAAAGAACCGGTTCACAATCTTGAACGGCGAAGCCACCAGCGGCGTGGCTACATCCGCCGCGTCCAAGACAAGCTTGAGGCGGGCATAGTCGAGGTCTTGGATGTGGGCATCGCTGCTGACCAGCAAGGTGGCCCCGATCAGGCCCGCCTCCGCCACAATCAGCGAGTCGTTCATCTCGCTTTCCGGGATGAGTCCTTGCCGGCGCAGTTGGCGGGCGATTTCCGCCACGATGCCACGACCCACCGGGATGAAACTCAGCGGACGAAACCCCCACAATTCCACCAGCGAAGCCAACACGCGCCGCGCCAGCCGCCGGTCCAGCGGAGTGTCGCCCCGTTGCGCTTTCAAGACGATTTCCTCGATGACGGTGGGGGTGGCGATGAGTTCGCAGGTCGGTAACCGCCGCCGCACCGTGTCAAGCGCGTCGATGACCAGTTCGTCATCGTTCGCGCGGTCCAGGAGGACGTTGCTGTCAACGGCGATGAGCGGTTTTCTTCTCACGCCGTTCGGCATAGATCATTTGCATGCCCCGATGCAACAGCCGCTCGCGCTCCTCGTCGGAAAGGGTGTTTGCCACTGCGCGCGTCTTCTCGGCCAGCCCCGTCCCGACTGAGACAGGCTGGGCCGCTGGAACATGCTTCTTCATGGAGGCAAGATGGCCGCCCAAACCGCGTGGCGTCAAGTGTGGATCAAGTCGTGCAACTTGCCGCCGGGTTCGGCGTCCGCGGCCATCTGGCGGTCCCACGGGTCGTCGGCCCACGGATGCAGAAGGGCTTCCAGCTCGCACCGTTCCTGCGGCGAAAGCCGATCAATGGCACTTTTGATTTCAGCGACCGTGCTCATGGCCTAAAACCTACACACCCTCCCTCCCCGCGTCAACCGGGCCGGGCGACATACCTGTCTGACCGCGACTTCCGCTACCTCATCGGCGTGCGCATCGGAAACACCAAAGAGGCTGCGAGGGCGGCGGGCGGCTCTGAAACGAGAGCATTTTCTTCCGGCAATGGTTGCTGCTAATCCAGCGGAATCCTCAATCAAGTCCTTGAAATCAAGCTGTCCTTGAAATCAAGCTTGAGTCAGAAGCCTGTTTGAGCAGACCATCCGGCTGCCTATGTTCCTGACCGGCGTGGGCAACATCCGCGACGTAATCCCGTTCGCCCGAACTCCAGGCAGCGCGGACTTCTGACGCGAGCGCCGCCCTGAGAAAACTCCGGCTAAGTAGCCATTATCAAGAACCTAGACTCCGTGCCGAGGGACGGGGCAAATGCGTGCGAAATGCGGCTGTTAACGAGTCCCGCTTTCTGAGATTTCTTGGGCATGGCGAGGATAAAGGACAAGCCGGTGATGTGGTGAATGAAGGTGGTGTTATGGGTGGTTTTAGCGGCACAGTTCGTGGCAAGTCGAAAATTGAAGCGTACCTCAATTATGTTCGCGAGGTGGAGAAACGGCGCGGCACGTTCAATTCACACAAACCACATGCAAAGAAGAAAAAAGTGTGCAAGAGTCTGATGGTGCAGAACCCAGAGTCCGGGGAATGGATTCTGCACTACCACTTCCACACGTAGTGGCAAGCGGTCGATAATCAACGCCTCCCCGGTAGAAAGGTAGTCACCTTGACAAAGCTTTTGAGGTGGCTGCCCAGACCTGAGAAAGGGCGAATCGGGCACGTGAATCGAGGCCGCACAAAAGCGGTTCTCCCTGGTTGACGTAGTAGGAAGTGAAGCGAAGACTTTCGGGGCGAGGGCAATCGCCGGCACCCGAGCTGCAACGGCGGTGGGCCCCCCTGAGGCAAGCTCCATGTCGCAACTTCCCTGAAGCTGGGGGCAGTTCCCACCAGGGCTCTGGTCGAGTCTGTGAAGGGCCTCCACCGGGGCCGCTGCTTGCTCGGGAAGCGGCGGACTCCGGTGCCGCGCGGTTCGGGGCTGGTCCGGCGTGAGTCTTCGGAGGGGACTCTTCACTGGTACACCAGCACCAGCACCGTAGCTTTCTCCACCGTTGCCACCATGTCCTCAAACTTCGCTTCGTGGCTGCCTGGCTCCTGCAACTGGTTGACGACTGCCGGGATGGATTCCAGGAAGCTGAGCAAGAAGCTGCTCTTGATGGCGTAGTTCACGAGCTCGGGCAGATTCCCCGACGTGGCCAGTGCAGTGCCCTGGTCTAGCTTCCCCAGGATCACGCCCACCACGTTGCCGCGCACGTCCACGAGCGCACCTCCGGAGTTGCCGGGTTGCAGGGGCACGCTGATCTGGAAGTGCCGTGCATCATCCTGCACCCCGGCCAGACTGGCGATCTCACCGCGGGCCAGCTTGGGCGAAAAGCCCTGCAAAGCAAGGTTGGGGAAACCCACGGTGGCGACGGGCTGGCCCAGCTTGACGCCACGGCTTGGTGCGATGACGAGCGCGTTGAATCGCCCTTCGACTTTCAGCACCGCGACGTCATTCGCCGGGTCGCGCTTGATCAACCGGGCCGGCACAGGGCCAGCGGCAGTCAACACCTTGAAGGATGTACCTCCCTCGACGACGTGACAGTTGGTAACCAGGTAACCATCGGGCGTGATGAAGAAGCCGGAACCGGTGCCTGCTGGGAGATCATGCAGAATTGCTTTGGCCTGTGAGCGCTCGCCCTCCGAGCCTGGTGGTGCCGTGATGCACGGACGGAATTCGCGGGAAAGGCGTTGGCCCTCGGCAACCTGGCTGGGGGTCATTTCAGGCTCGATCAAGTCACGCGCTTTCGTCCCGGCTTCGGCGCCGCCGGCCGCTGCCAAGTTGAGCCACTTGTAGGCTTCAACGCGATCCTTGGGTACGCCCTGGCCGAGGGCGTAGTGGAGGCCAAGGACAGCCTGGGCGGCGCCTAGGCCTTGCTCGGCAGCCCTGCGAAACCACTTCACTGCTTCCGTTGCGTCCTTGGGCACGCCTTGGCCATCTCTGTAGCAGACGCCCAGATTGTATTGAGCATTGGCGGAATTCTGATCAGCGGCCTTACGAAACCACTTCACCGCTTCCGTCGCGTCCTTGGGCACGCCTTGGCCATCGTTGTAGCAGACGCCCAGACTACATTGAGCATTGGCGGAATTCTGATCAGCGGCCTTGCGAAACCACTTCACCGCTTCCGTCGCGTCCTTGGGCACGCCTTGGCCGCTCGAGTAGCTGTAGGCGAGATTGTATTGAGCATAGGCGGAATTCTGATCGGCGGCCTTACGAAACCACTTCACCGCTTCCGTCGCGTCCTTGGGCACGCCTTGGCCATCGCTGTAGCAGACGCCCAGATTATATTGAGCATTGGCGGAATTCTGATCGGCAGCCTTGCGATACCACTTCACCGCTTCCGTTGCGTCCTTGGGCACGCCTTGGCCGCTCGAGTAGCTGTAGCCCAACTGCTCCTGAGCTGCTGCATACCCTTGTTCTGCAGCCCTACGCAGCCACTTCGCTGCCCTATCAAGCTCACCGGTTGCCCCGCATACAGCGGCCATATGGAACTGGGCCTCTGCGTGCCCCTGTTCAGCTGCCTTTCCCCACCACTTAACCGCTTCGTTAAAGGTTTCGTAGGGGTCTTTAGCAGCCGCTTTGCCTTCGAAATACGCCTTTCCAACCTTCCATTGGGCCTCAACTTCACCTCTCTGCGCGCGGGCGCGCAGGTCGGCGAGCTCGTCGCCCGAGAGTTCGGGCGATTGGGCGAGGCTGATCGCCAGACTCCAAGGCAGCAACAACGCACCGGCCCAGAGCACGAGTTGTCGAGCGACGGTATTCATGCAGTTTGGTCTACACCTGCCAACGACCCCGAACCAGTCAAATCGGACTTCCGTCGGGCTCCACGCTGAAGTGTCGGTGTCCGCATGCGCCCCAGGCCCAGGAGTTCAGTCGCCATGATGGCGTTTAGGTCCTGGCAGCGCCGTGTTGCCGCCTTGGAGTCAGGCTGGCTCGCCACAGGCGAGACGGTCAGGGGCATGACAGCACCGCTGAGGGGAAGAGGCGCAAAAGAGACAACGGGTTAAGGGCCCTCCGTGACTCCCGAATTACCCAGCGGCGCCGCGGGGCCGCCATTTGGTGGAGCGCATTGTTCGACTTTGTCCCGTCGTGCGCTGGCAGTGACTGCCGACATGCATTTCACGATCGACTCTGTCTTCTTCCGGCACGCGACAGCCGCGGTGTAAAGCAGAAAGTGAGATACTCCATACTGGTTCTCGATCCATCTGAGAAATGCGAGGCATTGTGATACGGCTTTGGTGGCGAGTTCGTGCACGTGCCATGCTAACCGCTGCGACTGAACTCCGTGCAAGGTGATGTGTGCGATCAGCTTGTCCACGTCTTTTCGCTCCTGCTCCGAGAGGAATGCAAGCCGTTTTGCCATGCCGAAGTCGGATGCCTTGAGATCATCAGGACGGGAGTTGGACCTCCGCGGCGTCAGGAACTCATCCAGCTGCCGCAGGGCGATGAGTGTGGTGTGCAGGCAGGCGTTGTGGATGGTCTGCACTGCCCACGCTCGGGAATCTTTGCCCGGCTTTGCCGTAAGCGCCTCATCATGCTCAAACTCAAGTGTGAAAAAGAAATATGAGAACACCAGGTTGAGACACTCGGTAAAGTACTCGAGGTTCGGTGACAAACGGCTGTCTGTTTGATCGGAACCACTCACAACTTAAATGGAGGGCCGTTCGGCTCAACGCGCTTACGCCCAACGCTGGCTATTTCACCGGGCGTTCCAAGTAAGAGAGGAGTTGGCTCAAGAACGGTTCCACGTTGATTTCTACGATTACTTCCTCTGGAAAAGGCAGCAGCCCCAGGTCTCCGATGGCACGGATGCCTTCACGATCCTTTAGCCGACCTGTTCCGCACCACCATGTCAGATCGTGTTCGCCAAACTGGGCATACAACTCGATGTCTATCGCGAAGCGACAGTAAATCCACGGCTGTGTTGTAACAGCATAACGTATGAACCTCTCTGCACTCATGAGGAGCGGCTTTCGTACGCCCAGAAGCTCTAGTAAGCGAACTGCATTGGGAATGTTCTCATGCCGAACGCGTCCCCTGAGCAACTCAGGCCTCGATCGGCCGATCTCTGTAATTACCCTTGAAATCGGCTCGCGGTTGTATTGTAGCTCGGTGAGAAGATCCATATTCTGACCGACTGCCGTCTAAACGGTAACAACTGGGTAAACGGTAGGCTTCCACAGAACTCAACTGCAAGTCCGATCTCACTTCGACCGGGCACTGGTGCGCACGCCATACGCCATGAAGCAGGGGATGCGCATGAGGCCGGAGGGGCTACGGAAGGACATCGATGGGTTTTTCTGGTTGCCGATACCGCGGGCCGTTTGCTGCTGACAGGACCGTCGCGATGAATCTATGGATACCCACTAGAAACGTCGAGGAAGCAAAAGGGTTTCCTCCGTCTTTTCATGGACTGCCTGCGGGCTTGTCAGTTGGCTGGAGTCCAGACCTCGAACGCGAGGACACCAGCGCCTGCCTGGCGTTTGCGGCCCGGTAGGCCAGCGTCCACCGCATCCTCCCGCTGGCCGCGTGAAGTTCCTGGTTGATGCCCAGTTGGGAAATGGGCGGGTTTCTGGTCCACGGCCGGACGCCCTACGTCTGTTGCTACATCGTTGACAGCACCGCGACGCAGCGGAACAATGTGGTGGTATGCCGAAGACCTTATCCGAAGTGACGCGGGATGCGGCTGAGTTGCCCGCGGCAGAACGCCTCAAGTTAGCCCGGATTCTCTTGGACCTTTCCGAGACGAGCACGGAAGCCGCGGATGAACTGCAGGCCGCTTGGGACGATGAAATTGCCCGACGGCTGCGGGAGCTTCGCGCCGGCGCAGTCAAAGGTGTGCCGCTGGCTGAAGCGAAGAAGAGGATCGAAGCGGGTTTTCCATCGTGAGAATCGAACTCCATGTGTGGATTCTCGCCATTGCCCGCGGCTACAGGCGACCGGGCTATTGGAGGCAACGGCTGACGGGAGCTTGACCAGGACGCTCAGGTCTTCGCGGAAAGTCGGCGCGGGCGCACGCGTCGGGCACACACCAGCGAACCAAGAGCCCCGCCAGCGGATGAGACCACGGACAAATGAGCCTCCTCACGCCGGCCTTTCATTTTCGTAGCAGTCGAGGTCACGAGGCTGTGAGCTTCTTGGCCCCAATCCGCGAACCCCGACAGACCGTCAACTACCGGTGAAGGCAAAGGCGAAACAATTCCGGTTTGTGTTTCGCGACGTGGCCCACTGCCGTCGGCTGCTACGCGAGGCGGCCTTCACGCGGTCTTGGTTTCCTCCGTCCTTTCATGGACTGCCTCCGGGCTTGTCAGTTGGCTGGAGGTCTGGCAACGTAACGTTTGATGAACGATCCACTGAAACGCATTACGGTTGATCCAGCGATTTGCCACGGCAAACCCACCGTGCGCGGGCTGCGCTATCCCGTGAGCATGATCTTGGAACTGCTGGCGGGCAACATGACGCCGGAGGAGATTCTTGCCGACTATCCAGACCTCGAACGCGAGGACATCAGCGCCTGCCTGGCGTTTGCGGCCCGGTTGGCCAGCGTCCACCGCATCCTCCCGCTGGCCGCGTGAAGTTCCTGGTTGATGCCCAGTTGCCTTGCCGCCTTGCTCTCTGGCTCCAGCAACGCGGGCACGACGTGATTCACACATTTGACCTCGCCCAGCAGAATCGCACCGCTGATCCATTCCTTCTGACCTTGGCGAACCAGGACCAGCGTGTGCTGATCACCAAGGACACCGACTTCGAGATCGCTCACCAACTGGGCCAAGGCCCGCCCAAGCTCCTGCTCATCACCACGGGCAACATCCACAACAACGAACTGTTGGAGCTCTTCGCACGGCACGAGCAAGCTCTCTTCGGTCTGTTGAACCAGCACAGCTTCATCGAACTGAGCCGGAGCCAGTTGATCGTTCACAAATAGCACCTGGACTCCCTCGATCTCCCCTGTTCCGACGAGAAGGACATTGACGCCTTCGCGGAGAGTCGGCGCGGGCGCAGGCGCCGGTCACCCACCAGCGAACCGAGAGCCCCGCCAGCGGATGAGACCACGGACAAATGAGCCTCCTCGCGTCGGCCTTTCCGTTGTCGCAGGAGCCGAGGTCAGGAGGTCACGACCCTCCCACGCATCCAGCGCGGTGAATTGTGGCTGGTCGATCTCGGCTATAACAATGAGCGTCTCGTTCGCTGCCTTCTGAGCGAAGGCAGGTGAGTCCGGTTCCGGGAGGTAGAGTTTGCCGAGGGTGGAAGTGTCCCAGTAGCTCATGCGCTCAGTCGCCCCGGTCTTCGTCCAGGATTTGCTCCACAGTGGATCCCGTCTTGCCGGTGGATACCTGCTCGCGGAGTTCGGCCAGTCGCGCCAGCCAAGCCTGCCGGTTGGGCGAAGGCGCGCTTTGCGGCACGGCGCTGAGCTTGGCCACCGCGCGTCCCTGGCTCGTGATGACGACTTCTTCGCCTTGTTGGACCAGATTTACCAGCCTCACCAGGTCGGACTGTGTTTGTTCTAACGTCGCCGTCATACGGACATTTAACCATCTTGTTGGGCGAAGTCAATTTCACCGGCGTAGGGGCCGAAAGATTCCTCTATCCTTTCGGCCCCGCTCGCCCGCCCGTATGCCAGGACGAGAGAGCGTTGACTCCGGCCCATTCGCCGGACGCGGAACTGACCGCCATATCCGCCGAAACTGGCCCGCAGCGGCTTCAGCATCAGGCCCACAATCACGTGCCAAAGCAAGACGATCGCTGGGGCTCAGAGCCTGTTGTACTCCTCGTGTGTTCCGATCCAAGTCCAGACGAGCCAGAAATCGGGATCCACCTTGGACTTCATTCCGATGGACAGTGAGGCACATCCAGAAACTGGCCGGCCTTGGCGCGCTCCAGCGAGGCCCGCGTCAAGAATGGCACCGGAACCCAGGGCAACCCGTGTGCCTCCGCAACGGGTTTGGAAGTCAGCTTCCCGCTCCTCACGTTGATCCCGCCTGCCAGCGCCGGCTGGCGGTGACACGCCTCCACCAATCCCATGTCGGCCAGGATCTCCACGTAATCATAGGTCACGTTGGTCAACGCCTGCGTCGCCGTGCGCGCGTAAGCCGCCGGCATGTTGGCGACGCAGTAGTGCGTCACGCCTTCCTCCACATAAACCGGGGCGTCGTGGGTGGTCGGACGCGACGTCTCGGCGCACCCACCTTGATCAATGGCAATATCCACCAGCACGCCGCCCGGTTGCATTTGTCGCAGCATCTCGCGGCTAATCAGCTTGGGCGCCTTGGCGCCAGGCACCAGCACCGCGCCGATCAGCAAGTCCACGGACGGCAACAGCTCCATGAGGT
>Ga0315274_10008389_pt1 | contig 14966 bp, 11 predicted proteins | sample YL17G02_20_MG_FD_203700 | JGI IMG/M metagenome (GOLD analysis project Ga0315274, IMG submission 203700) | Sediment microbial communities from Yellowstone Lake, YNP, Wyoming, USA - YL17G02_20 | ecosystem: Environmental > Aquatic > Freshwater > Lake > Sediment | place: USA: Wyoming | collected... | reverse complement strand
CTGGCGCGAGTCGCCCAAACTTCGGCGATGCGCGCATGTTTACGTGTGTCCGACTGGCATCACCACCTCGTGCGCGGATTCATCCCGAATGAATCTAAGAGTGCCTACAACCGGGCTTCCCCATATACTCATTACCCCTTAGGCATTAACAGGTTACGGCCAAGCATGTTTGCTTTTTTCCTCCATTGGACCTCAATTGGCAAACGATTGCCGAAGACGGTCTCCCCTGAGCGGTCTTAAGGCCGTTGCACCATCGGATTGCATGTGGACATAACGCTCATGCTGCCAGGATGTTACGACTATAATGGAGCAACGACTGGCAGAATCCTAATTTCGGGGTATATTATCTGTACCAGGCGAATTTGCAGTTGCAATCGATTGCATGGGGTATAGAATGGGTTCGAGCGCCGTAAGAGACATGGGTGTGACATACAGAGCCGGTCAGGGGATGCAGGGGGCGAGCGCGCGGAGGGTAGTCTTATGAACGGAATGCTCGCCGTCATTCTTGCAGGAGGCAAGGGGACGCGCCTCGGGCCGCTCACCTTGCATCGCGCCAAACCCGCTGTGCCATTCGGCGGCATTTACCGCATCATCGACTTCCCCCTTTCCAACGCAATAAACAGCGGCCTGCGCAAGGTCGTTGTGGTGATACAGTACAAGTCGTTGTCTTTGTCGCGCCATCTTTCCCTCGGATGGACTTTCCTCTCTCGGGAAGTTGGCGAATACGTTGACACAATTCCTCCGCAGCAACGCCTCGGCGAGCGCTGGTACCAGGGAACGGCCGATGCGGTTTATCAGAACATCTACTTCATTGAGAAAGAGCAGCCGCAGCACGTTCTCGTCCTGGCAGGCGACCACGTGTACAAGATGCATTACGGCAAGATGCTTGCCTTTCACAAGTCCAAAAATGCCGAATTGACGATCGCGACCGTTGAGGTGCCCCTCAACAAGGCCCACTTGTACGGCATTAGCATTGTCGATGCCACCGGCCGAATAGTCGGATTTCAGGAAAAGCCCGAGAGGCCGGTGCCCCTCGTCAACGACCCCAATCACTGCCTGGCGTCGATGGGAATCTACATTTTCAACACCGAGACGCTCATCAAGTACCTGTATGAAGACGCGCGGACGCGCAGCGCCCACGATTTCGGCAAGAACGTCATACCGACCATGATCCGCAAGGATGCCAGGGTCTACGCATACAACTTCGTCGACGAGAACCGCAAGGAAGGCAAGTATTGGCGCGACGTCGGTACCGTGGAGGAATACTGGGAAGCCAATATGGATCTCGTCTCCGTCACGCCGGTGCTGAACCTCTACGACAAAGAGTGGCCCATTCGGACGTATCACGAACAGACGCCGCCCCCCAAGTTCGTCTTCGCGCAGGAATTCGAGGGCGGCCGGAGGGGCGTGGCATTGGACTCGGTTGTCTCGGCCGGCTGCATAATCTCCGGAGGCAAAGTCCTCCGGTCGATACTGTCTGCCAACTGCCGGGTAAATTCGTACACACACGTCGAGGAGTCGGTGATTTTCGAGGGCGTTAACATCGGGCGCAGATGCCACATCCGCCGCGCGATAATCGACAAGGACGTCAACATCCCCGAGGGGTCGGAGATCGGCTACAATCTCGACCATGACAGGGAGCGTTTCTGGGTGAGTCCCAGCGGCATTGTCGTCATATCAAAAGCCGAGCATGTCGACGCTCCTCAATCCTATGAACCGGCGGTAGGCTGACGCACTCCACTGCCGGGTTCAAAGCGTTGGTATGAGTGACGGGCCTGCGGCTTTGATGTGTCTCCAGTGGATGTAGAGCGGCGCTACCCGGCCGGCTTGCCGTCGCCTTGATCGGGGTCCTTCTCCGCCTTCTTCTGCCGGGCCGCAGGTTCCTCGTCTATCTCGTTCATGCCCTTCTTGAACTCCGTCACGCTCTTGCCCATGGACCGCATGACACTCGGAAGCCTTTGACCGAACAGCAGCAGAAGCACAACAAGTATTATGACCCATTCCCAACCGTTAAGACCGAACATTTGAAACCTCCCGGTTAAATCTCCATGCCGCTTCGTTCGGACGCAAACGCTCAAGAACTATTCCCGAACGCTGACGGGTCAATATTATCCCGGAACACGGGGCCAAATGCCAGACATTTTCCGCCCTTTCACTGCGCCAGGAGGCGGCGGAGATCGGCGGACATGCGTTCGGGCTCCATGACAAGCCTCACCGGAATCCTCGTGTCCCACGCGCGGACGAGGCCGGCAATCCGGGCGTATGCCGCAAGCCTAAGCGGCCTGGGATACCGGAATTTGCCGTCGCCGGAGGAAACAAACTCGCCGACGAAAGGAAGCGAGGGTTGCTCGTGCAACATCGCTTTGGACTTGAGGGCCGGCGGGTAGCGCATGCATCCCAGGTGTACTGACTCAATTTGCGAGGCCGCCAACTCCCGCGAAACGCGGTCCATCAGGCGCTCATAGGACCCCTGCCACCCGCAGGTCAGGACGATTGGGTCGAGCCTCAGCCCTACCGTGAATCCTGCGCGCTGCAGCCGCCTGGCGGCATCTATCCGCGCCGCAACCGGCGCCGTGCCTTCTTCCATTCTCCGCGCGGCTTCCTCAGGCGTGAGTGTAAAAGAAATGACTGCGTTCGGAATGGCGCCCGCAGCCGTCAAAGCCTCGATGCAATCCGACTTCGTGCGCAGTTCAAGCGTCGAACCCGGCAGCCGGCGAAACATCGCGACAAGGGGCCCCGCCAATTGAAGGTAATCTTCGAGCATGAGGTTGTCGCAGAGTTCGCCGCCATAGAAATACCCTCCAGCCGCCTCCCGTGCCCTCGCCTCAATCTCGTGCAGCATGTCCTCCTGCCGGGCAAAGATGACCGGCGCCCCCGCCGGGTGGTACGCCTGGAGGAAACAGTACCGGCAGTTGGCCGGGCAGCCGACGGCGGGTATGAAATACTGCCAATTCGGGGACGCAATGCCCGGGCCGGCAGGAAACTCCTTCACAAAGCCGCCCGCACGGTTGGCTATCACGAGCATCCTCTTGGCCCGTTCAGCCGGCAGCGCTTCAAATGCGCCCAGGAGAGCGGCCAGGTCCCTGAAAGGCACCTGCGCAGCCCCGGGGGCCCGGCACATTGCCCTCGACGCTGCAGGCGTTTCTTCAAGCCCTTCCTGAATGAAAATCTTTTGCGGAACAAAAGCCACGTGTCTACCCGAACGGCATCAACAGGGGCAGTACTGACCTGCGGTCAGCCATTATGCCATTCGGCCTTCCTTAGACCAGTGGAAATCGGCCGACCGTCCGTCGCGCGAGAAATTGGTTGTGCACATATCCACGGAGAACTAAAATATTCTGCGAGCTGTCAGGGTCTGTGATTGCGTTCTCCGCGTTGTCTCCCGGACATGTTTGACTCCATGGAGCAGGCGAACTGATTTCAGGGGATTGCCGATGGAAGTAATCGTCAGCCAAGCGAAGGCACGCATCTCCGTCCTTGCGGCCCAGATGATCGCAACTCTTGTCAAGCGGAAACCGCGTGCCGTCATCGGCCTGGCCACCGGTTCCACTCCGCTTGGGACATACCGCGAACTTATCCGCATGCACAAAGAGGAGGGACTTGATTTCAGCAGGGTTGTCACCTTCAACCTGGACGAATACGTGGGGCTGCCACCGACTCACGGGCAGTCCTATCGCCACTTCATGGACACGAACCTCTTCAGCCAAATCAACATCCGGACGGAAAATACGCATTTGCCGGATGGAATGGCGCCGGACGCCGCGCAGGCCTGCAGAGCCTACGAAGATAGAATAAGGGACTGCGGAGGTATCGACCTCCAACTGCTGGGCATCGGGGCGAACGGCCACATCGCCTTTAACGAACCCGGATCCCCTCCGGGCAGCCGCACAAGGGTGGAAACGCTCACCGAGAAGACACGCAGCGACAACAGCCGTTTCTTCAGGTCAATGCACGAGGTGCCCAGGTACGCCATTACGATGGGCATAGGTACGATAATGGAGGCGCATTCGATAATACTCCTGGCATCCGGGCGACAGAAAGCCGAGGCGGTTGCCGCAGCCGTCGAGGGGCCCGTTACCGCCGGTTGCCCGGCAAGCGCGCTGCAATTGCACGCGTCCGTCACGGCAATCCTCGACAGGGCCGCCGCCGGCAAACTGAAAGGCGCTTATCCGTCCGAACCTCAGAAACCGATTGTGTGAGGCAAGTCCGGTACGCCCCGGACGCCTCCGGCGTTGCGATACAGCCCGGTGGTCTTGTCGGCGTTTCGCGGGACAGAGGCTGTCTCGAGGGAGACTGGAATGTTGGTGTTGGTCATTAACTGCGGGAGTTCATCGGTCAAGTACCAGCTTTTCGACATGACCGGAGACGCCGTCCTTGCCAAGGGGCTGATCGAGAAGATCGGCGAGGGCGACAGCGTCCTCCATCACGAGCGAAACGGGCGCAAGACTTCGATCCGGCAGACCATCCAGAACCACAACGAGGCGCTTTCACTGATACTCAAGACCCTCGTTGACCCCGAACTGGGGGTCATAAGGGACATCGGCGGGATTGGCGCCGTGGGGCACAGGGTGGTTCACGGTGGAGAGGAGTTCGTCGAAAGCACGCTCATAACGGACGAAGTCATCAGGGCGGTCGAAAAGTTCAGCGACCTGGCGCCTCTTCACAACCCGCCGAACCTGACCGGCATTCGCGCGGCCCGGTCGGTGCTGGCGGCGGTGCCCCACGTGGCGGTCTTCGATACGGCGTTCCATCAGACAATGCCGGCCTTTGCCTACACATATGCCCTCCCCTACGAACTCTACGAGACCTATCGCCTCCGCCGGTACGGATTCCACGGAACGAGTCACCGTTACGTCGCCATGAAGGCCGCGGAGACGCTGGGGAAGGCACCGAAGGACACAAACGTCATCACCTGCCACCTGGGAAACGGCTGCAGCATAACGGCGGTGCGCGCGGGCAAGTCCGTAGATACCAGCATGGGATTTACGCCTCTGGAAGGCGTTGTGATGGGCACCCGTTGCGGCGATATCGACGCGGCCATTACGTTCTATCTCGCGGATAAGGGGGGTTGGCCGCTCTCCGAAATAAACGACCTTTTCAACAAGAGGAGCGGTCTTCTGGGGCTTTCCGGGGTCTCGAACGACATGCGCCAGGTCAAGGACGCCGCCGACAAAGGCGACCCGCGCGCAAGTCTGGCCCTCGACGTCTATGCTTACCGCGTCCGCAAATATGTCGGCGCGTACAAGGCGGCCCTCGGCCGCGTCGACGCCGTCGTGTTCACGGGCGGCGTCGGCGAGAACGCTGCGTTCATGCGGCAGCGGATCATGGAGGGGCTCGATGCGATAGGCATGGCCATCGATCCGTTGAGAAACGCGGACCTCCGGGGAAAGGCGGGCGACATCGCGACCGGGGAAAGCCCGACGCGGATACTCGTCATACCCACTGACGAAGAAAAAATGATCGCCATCGACACCATGGAAGTCGCGCTTCGCGGCGCTTAGAGCATCTCGCGCTCTTGCCCTGCTTCGCCGGGCGTGTCGGCCTGTGCGTTTTCCTTCTCCATACCGCGGAGGATCTCGAGGGCCTTCTCCAACTGCGGATCGCGGAAGGTGTCCGGGTCGGCGATCTTCATGTCCGGGTTCTTCGCCGCCGATTCGCGGTCCTTTTCCATGAGCCGGCCGCGAGCGTCCTTCTTGAGCCCCCTCAGGTGCCACACGTCCACAAGCAGCGCGCTGTCCTCTTCGCTCATGGGCACCACTATGTCAGGATCAAGGCCGCCCTGGTCGCTGTACGGCTCGCGGTGGATGCACCTCCCGGCGGGAGTGTAGTACTTCGCCGTAGTGATCTTCAATGCGCTCTGCCCGTGCTCGAGTTCGAACACGGTCTGCACCGTACCCTTTCCGAAGGTCCTTGTGCCGACGATTGTCGCGCGTTTGTTGTCCTGGAGGGCCCCCGCGACGATTTCCGCCGCGCTTGCGCTCTGATCATTCACCAAAACGACCAGCGGGAAGTCGGGGAACGTGCGGAAGTAGTGCGCCTTGAAGGTGCTCGGACGCGTGTGCTCGCCCTGCATGGTGACTATCGTCCCGCTCTTCAGGAACTTGTCGCTTATCTCCACGCCGGATTTCAGCAGCCCCCCGTGATTGAAACGAAGGTCCAGCACCAGACCCTTCATCCCCTGCCTGGTAAGCAGGTCGATCACCTTTTCCAGTTCATCCGGCGAGTTGTCCTTGAAATCCGTAAGCCTGGCGTACGCGAGTCCGGCATCCTTGTCGACAAAGTAATCCCACTGGCCGGTCTCGTCGTCGACGGCATAGCCCCTCGTGGAGCGCATAGTTATATCGCCGCGCGTTATCGTATAGTCGGCGGGGGCCGTGTCGCCGCGGTGAACGACCGTAATCGTCACCTTTGTGCCGACCGGGCCGCGCAACTTGTTCACGGCCTCGACGAGGTCGATGCCGTCGGTCTTTTCGCCTTCTATTGCAACGATGCGGTCGCCGGGCAGGAGGCCGGCCCCGGCGCCGGGCGTGTCGTCCAGCGGGGTCACGATCGTAAGGATCTTATCCTCCAGCGTAATCTCTATGCCGATCCCGCCGAAATGGCCTTTGGTGTCGTCCTGGAATTCCTTGTACGCCATTCTCGGGATATAATCGGTGTGCGGGTCCAGCGCCGCTGGTATCCCATAGACGAACTCGGTGACGATAACGCCGTCCGGCAACTTGACGGTTGCCGCATTCTCCATGAGCACGCGCCTTATTCGCATAATGAAGTCGGCCTCGGGCAGGACGTCCTTCTCATAGACGTGATCCGCGGTTTCCTTGAGGAAAACCGCGAACTCTCCGGCCATTTTCGCATTCTCTTTGGGCAGGAGTTCAGCGCGAACGCGGCTGTTGTCCAGAAGTAACTGCAGGTTCCTGATCCCGCCGGCGAAAAGCGCCCTGTTGTCTACATCCGACACGTAATTCATATTCGCAAGCAATACCATGTCGCTCAAGAGATCGAGTCCCGCTTTGACGTCACGGCCCACATTCTCCGGCCTGTAGTCCGGGCTGTAGCGGGCCTCAAGCGAAAGGTTAAGTTGCGCCGCTTCCGAAATCTGCCGGTACTTCGGGTCGGTGACTTTGGCATCCCTTATCTCCCTGAGGACCAGCAGCGACTCCACCCAGCGTTCCTCGCGACCGTACTCCGCGGCCAAGTCGAGGGATTTCTCGGGTCCAAGGCTCTGTGTTACCTGGGCGGGCGTCCTGTAATTGACGACTTCGATGTCGGCCAGGCCGGAGAGGTCGTACGACGCGGCGCCGGTCGCCTTTTCGCTCACGAAAGAAACGAGTTCACCAATAGTTACCTTCCTGTCACGATTTGCGTCCGCGTTGCCCCTCAGGGCTTCAAACAGCAGGGCGCTGCCGGTGTTGGACTCGGCTGCGGCTCCTTTAAGGGTCAGTTCGAGAACCCCTTCGCCCTCACCCGGGAAGGTGCCTTTCACGGACAACTCAGGCTTGGCATCGGAAGCCCCACTGGTGGTCAGGTCGCTCACTACCACCTTCACTCTGCCCGGAAGGCCATCAAGAAAGCGTGCCGCCGCGCCGGCGTCGCCCTCCAGTTTGCTCTCTGCGGAGCCCTGGAAGTAATAGAAGGCTATCGACGCGTTTGCCCCACGGTTCTTCAGGGTTTCCATGACCTTATCAAGCGCTGCCGGGCCCCTGCCGCCGGAAATGTCCAGTTGATCCAGCGTGAAGTTGCCTATCATCGGGTCGGCAAGAATATAGGTCAGGTTCCTGGTGTCTTTGGCCGATGCCGCAGGCGCCGAGGCCGAGTCGTAGAACACAGCGGCGTACTTGACATTGGCGGCACCCGGCTCTTCCGCGCGCACCCACGCCGATCCCGCGATGAGCGAAAGAACACATAGAAGCCAAACGAACCTTCGCATTTAGTGACTACCTCCGCTTTTTCCCATGGACATCCGAACCCCCCGCCGCCCGGCGACCGGACTTGGCAACAGTCGGCGGCGGACTCGTTGTGACTTCACCGATGGAGCGCCATTTCTCATAGCGAAGTCTGAGGACGTCTTCGATGCTGAGGCCCTCCAGCTCGGCAAGGTGTTTGGAGATCGCCCTTTTCAAGGACTGTGCCGCCTTCTGGGGGTCGCGGTGGGCCCCTCCAAGCGGTTCCGGGATGATCTCGTCCACGACCTTCAGCTTCTTGAGGTCCGTTGCGGTCAGTTTCAGGGCTTCAGCGGCCTCCGCAATCTTGTCCTTCTCGCTGCTCTTGAAAAGTATCGCCGCGCACCCCTCCGGCGATATAACCGAGAACCACGCGTTCTCCATGATAAGCAGCCTGTCAACGACGGCGATCCCGAGCGCGCCGCCGCTGCCGCCCTCCGCAAGCACTACGCCAACGGTTCTGGTCCTGAGGCGCGCCATTTCCATGAGGTTCACCGCTATGGCGCTGAACTGGCCCCGCTCTTCGGCGTCCACGCCCGGGAAGGCGCCGGGCGTGTCGATGAGGCAGACCACTGGGAATCTCAACTTCTCGGCAAGTTTCATGAGCCGCAGGGCCTTCCGGTATCCCTCGGGGTTGGTCATTCCGTACTTGGCCGCGAGCCGCTGTCTTGTGTCCTTTCCCTTGTGTTGGGCGATGAGCACGACCGTGCGCCCTTCGAAACGCGCGAGGCCGGTCTTTATTGCGGGATCGTCCTGGAAACACCTGTCCCCGTGGAGTTCCAGGAAGTCCTCGAAGATCATCCCTATATAGTCCACCGATTGGGGGCGTTCCGCGTGCCTGGCAACCTGGACGCGTTCCCACGCGGTCAGTTTCGAGAATATCTCCGAGGTCAGGCTGGCAAGCGTTGCGCGCAATTGCTGGAGCGCAACGAGTTCCTTGTGGCGTTCCTGGGACTTCGATTCAAGTTCCAGGATCTGCCGCTGCAGTTCCATGATGGGCTTTTCGAACTCGAGATTACTGTTGCTCATCAGTTTCCCTCGCCAACGGCTCAAAGGGGACCGGCTGATCGGCAAAAACCTCAATTCCTTCAAGCGTATCCGCAACCGCGTGCATGTCTTTCGGCCTGTCGGAGGGCGACTTCGCCAGCATGCGCAAGACGAGTTCGTCGAACTCCTGGGTCACGTTCTCCTTGAAGCGCCGGATCGGCCGTATGAAATCGCCCAGATGACGCCTCAGTATCTCCGCCTCGCTTGCGCCCGTGAACGGAGGATGTCCCACGACCATCTCGAAAATCGTCGCGCCGAAAGAGTAGATGTCCGCGCGGTTATCAAGGGCCCTTCCCCTGATCTGCTCAGGAGACATGTACGACGCGGTCCCCTGGACCCTGCTGCGCACGAAAATCCTCGAGACCAAATCATACCTGCTGGCAAGGGCAAAGTCGATAAGCTTCGAGTCGCCGACGGAATTAACCAGTATGTTCTCGGGCTTGACGTCCCTGTGAACTATGCCCTCATCGTGAATATGGGCCAGAGCATCCGCCATATCCACCATTATCTTCTTCATGTAGGTTGAGACCACCGTGTCGTTCTCGTCCATCATCCTGAAACGCATGCTTTTCGACGGGAAATAGTCCATAATGAAGTGGTGCCGGATGGGTTTCCTGAAAAAACCGCGGCCCTTTATTATGTTCGGATGGTTGAGTTTACCCTCGTGGTACGCTTCCCGCCGCAACTGCCTTATGAGGTGCCCCTCCCGGGCGAACTGCGGCAGCAGCATCTTGACGGCCACTTCGTGCAGGTTTGCCTCATTAACGCCCCTGTAGAGGACGGTGCGGGGACACTCGATCACCTTGGACAGGATTCGGTAGCCGTTGAGCACCGAATTGACAAGCATTACCGGTTCAGTCACAATGTCGCTCCCGGATACTACAAAGCGCGCCCGACAGAAGTGCCCCTGAGCGCGCCCCGAATCCCAGCCAAGATAAACGCTCTTATGCTGTAAGTTATTGCAGGAATTATATTTCCAGTTAGTGAATCCGGCAAGTATAAAGTTGACAGACGCGGTCTTGTTACTACCATATATGGCGTTTGCCGGAACGATGTTTCCATTCTGTAGTTGTTGTCGGCCAATCTGACTTGCGACGAGGGGGCCGGACGATTTTCGAAGACAAGGTTCTCGCAATCATCGGCGTGGGCGTAATCGGCGGCTCTATCGGCCTTGCTGCGCGAGGGAAGCACCTTTTCGCCGAGGTGCGCGGTACCACACGCCGCCAACAGACCCTCGATGACGCCGTTGCCTCGGGAGCAATAGACAAACCCTTTCTTGATCCCCTCAAGGCCGCCGAGGGCGCAGACGTCGTCGTCGTGGCAACGTCCGTTTCAACGATACCCGATCTGTGCCTGAGATGCGCCGCTGTCGCCAGGGAAGGCGCGCTCATTACCGACGTCGGCAGCGTCAAAGGCAAGATAGACGCCGCGGTGAGGCCCAACATGCCTTCGGGGAGGTACTACATCGGCAGCCACCCGATGGCCGGAAGCGAAAAGACGGGCGTTGTCAACGCAAGCGCGGCTCTCCTTGCCGGCGCAACCTGCATAGTGACCCCGGCAGCGGACGCCGACGACCTGCACTACCGCGTGCTGGCGGATTTCTGGCAGGCCATGGGAATGAACGTGTTCAGGATGTCGCCGGAGGAGCACGACTTCGTTGTGGCCAACGTCAGCCACCTGCCCCACATCGTCGCCGCGGCGCTGGTCGGCGCCATTCCGGACGGGGCGCTGCCTTTCGGCGCGTCCGGCCTGAGGGACACGACGCGCGTCGCTGCCAGTGATGCGTTACTCTGGCGGGACATCTTCGAGGCCAACCAGCAACAGATACTCGCGTCGGTGGCCCGTTTCCAGGAGCAGATGGAAGAGATCAAGGCGATAATGCTGCGCGGCGATTACCAGGGACTCGAGGACTACCTGAGGAAGGCGGCCGACAAGCGGCGCAAGAGGTTTGACGGAGGGACAGCTTGATCTGGCGCATTGAAATCACCGTGCGTCCGGACTTCAGCGACGCTGCGGGGCGCGCTGCAGCGGACGACCTGGCGGACGCGGGCCTGGAGGGCGTGGTTGCCGCGCGTTTCGTCCGGGTATTTACCATCGAGGGCAACCTGTCAGCCGACGACGCGCACAGAATCGGAGCCGAACTCCTGGCGGATCCTGTTACCGACAGGCTCGCGGTGAACGAGCCCGTCGACACCGGACTGGCGGCGCCGCACCTCGTGGTGGAGGTCGCGAAGCGCCCCGGCGTAATGGACCCGGTCGAAGCCTCGACATTGAAGGGGATATCCGACATGGGCCTTTGCGCCGAGAGCGTCTCGACCGCGCGCAAGTACGTTTTTCAGGCGAACTGCGGCCAGGAGCGGTTCCGGCGCATCGCCGCCGAAGTTCTTGCCAACGAGGTCGTCGAGGAATGCCACTTCGTGCAGGTCACACCCGCGCCGAGGGCAAAGGTCGAACCCTACCGTTTCAGGCTGGTGGAAGTGACGCTTCTCGTGGCCGGCGACGGCGAACTGGCGAGGATCAGCAAGGAAAGGGGCCTGTCGCTCAATCTGGCCGAGATGCGGACGATAAAGGAATACTTCGCGCGCAGCGGACGAAATCCCACCGATGTCGAACTCGAGACGCTCGCGCAGACCTGGTCCGAGCACTGTGTCCACAAGACGTTCAGGGGCATTGTCAACTACGAGGGAGAGGTGATCGACAACCTCCTGGCGTCCACGGTGGCGCGCGTCACGAAGGAACTCGACAAGCCCTGGTGCGTCAGCGTCTTCAAGGACAATTCGGGCGTCATTGATTTCGACGGCGTGAACTGCGTGTGCTTCAAAGTGGAGACGCACAATCACCCCTCGGCTGTCGAGCCCTACGGCGGCGCCGAAACGGGCATCGGCGGCGTAATCCGAGACCCCCTCGGCACGGGACTCGGCGCCAAGCCCGTAGCCAACACCGACGTTTTCTGCTTCGCTCCGCCCGATATGCCTGCCGGGAAAATACCCCCCGGGTGTCTCCACCCGAAGCGCGTCATGAAAGGCGTGGTCGCCGGCGTGCGGGACTACGGCAACAGGATGGGCATACCGACGGTCAACGGCGCCATAATCTTCGACGAGCGGTTCGTGGGAAATCCTCTGGTCTACTGCGGCAACGTCGGCGTGATTCCGCGGGACAAAGTGGACAAGGCGGCCAGGCCGGGAGATCTCGTCGTAGTGGTCGGCGGGCGCACGGGGCGTGACGGCATCCATGGCGCCACTCTTTCGAGCGCCGAACTCGAGACGGGCAGCGACGTCGTGTGGAGCGGCGCCGTCCAGATCGGCAATCCTATCACAGAAAAGAAGATGGTCGACGTGCTCATGGTCGCCCGGGACCGCGGCCTGTACAGCGCCATCACCGATTGCGGGGCCGGCGGGCTGTCATCGGCCGTCGGCGAGATGGGCAGCCAGACGGGGGCCGAGGTGCACCTTGAGAAAGTGCCGCTCAAGTATGCCGGCCTGGCGCCCTGGGAGATCTGGTGCAGCGAGGCGCAGGAACGAATGGTGCTGGCGGTGCCGCCGGCCAGGTTCGCCGAACTTGCTGCGCTTTTCGCGTCCGAAGACGTCGAGATCACGGCCATCGGCACCTACACCGGCGACAAGCGGCTGCACCTATATTACCAGGGCAACGAGGTCGCCGACCTCGACATGGAATTCCTCCACAACGGAGTCCCGCGCATCGAGCGCCTTGCGACGTGGAAACCGCCGGCTCTCGAGGAACCCGCACTTGACTTGAAGGATGATTACACCGACGACCTCCTAGCGATACTGTCAACGCCTACCGTAGGGTCCAAGGAATGGGTGATCCGCCAGTATGACCACGAGGTGCAGGGCGGCTCCGTCGTGAAACCGCTGGTCGGGCTCGGCAACGACGGCCCTTCAGACGCGGCGATCCTCACGCCCGTTCGGGGCAGCAGCAAAGGGATAGTGCTCTCCTGTGGAATAAACCCGCGCTACAGCGACATAGACCCGTACCACATGGCCGCCAACGCCATCGATGAAGCGTTGAGGCAGGTTATCGCGGTTGGAGGCAGCCTCGAGCGCACGGCCATACTGGACAATTTCTGCTGGGGAAATACCGACAAGCCCGACAGGCTCGGCGGCCTCGTCCGCGCCGCGAAAGCATGTTACGACATTGCCCGCGTGTACGAGACGCCGTTCATTTCCGGCAAGGACAGCTTGAACAACGAATTCCAGGCCGGCGGCGCGACCGTGGTCATACCGGGAACGCTTCTGGTGAGCGCATTGTCTGTTATAGACAATGTTGCGCAAGCCGTCACGATGGATCTCAAGAAGCAGGGAAACCTGCTCTACGTGGTTGGCACAACCAGGGACGAATTGGGCGGCAGCCAGTTCTACGCGATTCACGGAAGTATCGGCAGGAATGTGCCCGTCGTAGACCCGTTTTCGGCCAAGGCCTGCTTCCAGGCCCTATCGGCCGCCATGGCACAGGGGCTCGTGCGGTCATGCCATGATATCTCGGACGGCGGCCTTGCCGTTGCAGTGGCCGAAATGGCCTTTGCCGGATGTCTGGGCGTAGAGATCGCGCTTGACGCCGTGCCGTCCAGGGGCAGGTTGCAGCCTCAGGCGCTGCTTTTCAGCGAGAGCCCTTCGAGGTTCGTAGCGGAGGTCGATCCCCAAAAGAGCGCCGAATTCGAGAAGGCAATGCGGGGTTTGCCCGTGGCATGCGTCGGGACGGTCACCGGGGGCGCCCTGGTAACGATGGCGCTCGACGGCAAGCCCCTTGTGAGTTGCGACATAGAGAGGCTCAGGGCTGCGTGGAAGTCGCCTTTGGCGTTCTGACCCATTGCAGGAAGAGAATGTTGACATTGCGGCCGTGGTTCATAGAATCCGCGTGCTATTTCGTTTGCCGGGCCCCGGACCCCGCTGTGCTCACAAGACTCGGAGAGATGCAAATTGCCTGAAGCCAGAGTATTAGTTCTTCGTGCGGCGGGCAGCAACTGCGACGTTGAGACCGCCTACGCCTTCGAGAGGGCCGGCGGCGTCTCGCGCCTGGCCCACGTGAACCGCCTGGTTGACGGGGAGGTCCAATTGCCGGATTACCAGATCCTCGCCGTACCCGGAGGCTTTACGTACGGCGACGACGTTTCCGCGGGCAAGATCCTCGCCAACGAACTGCGAAATCGCGTCGGCGATGCCGTAAGGGAATTCGTCGAGGCCGGCGGCCTTGTCATAGGCATCTGCAACGGTTTCCAGGTCCTTGCGAAGATGGGCATCCTGCCGGGCTGGCCGGAAGGACGGCAGGTTTTCACGCTCACCAATAACGATTCCAACCGCTATGAGGACAGGTGGGTCTACCTGAAGGTATCGAGCACGAAAACGCCGTTCCTGCACGACGAGGAAATCCTTTACCTGCCCGTGGCCCATGGCGAAGGCAAGTTCGTCGTTGACGAACAGGCGACCCTGGAGCGGCTTAAGGCCGAAGGCCAGGTTGTCGTCAGGTATTGCGACGAAGAAGGGCGCGCCGCGGGATTTCCATACAACCCTAACGGCTCGTCGGACTGCGTCGCCGGCGTCTGCGACCCGTCGGGAAGGGTCTTTGGCCTGATGCCGCACCCTGAACGCAACATCGAGTCTTACCACCACCCCCGGTGGACACGGGGTGGCGCACCGGTCGAAGGAGATGGTTTCAGGTTCTTCAGGAACGCGGTGAACTACTTTTCATGAGGGGGATTTTGCCGAGGACAAGAGCACGCGTCTGCGGAGGCAGTCAATGTCACCCATCGAAGTAAAGTGTTTGCAGTGCGGGAAATCCTTCAAGGTCAGGGCGGAATTTGCCGGCAAGAAGGGCAAATGCGCCGTCTGTGGTAAGGTCATCACCATACCCAATCCGAATAGTCCCAGCGGAGCGGCTATGGACGTCAGTCGGGACGAAGCCGACGGCGAACGCAAGAACGTTGCGAAACAGATGGCGATGGGTCCGGCCGGCTTTATGAGA
>Ga0315274_10008387_pt1 | contig 14967 bp, 10 predicted proteins | sample YL17G02_20_MG_FD_203700 | JGI IMG/M metagenome (GOLD analysis project Ga0315274, IMG submission 203700) | Sediment microbial communities from Yellowstone Lake, YNP, Wyoming, USA - YL17G02_20 | ecosystem: Environmental > Aquatic > Freshwater > Lake > Sediment | place: USA: Wyoming | collected... | reverse complement strand
CCTCCCCCGTGCTTGTGCTCTCGCAGCCCCCCAGGCTCAAGACGTTCTTCGCCGTCGCTCCCCCGAGCAGGCTGCCTCCGTCCACCATGCCATCTGCGTCGGCATCCGTCCCTTCGTTGCCCGCCGGCTCCACCATCGTCATAGACGGGTTGTTCCAGACGAAAGCGTCGCGCTGGAAAGCGTATATGCCGTAAGCTCCCAGTGACTCCTTGCCCTCTGGCACGCTGCCTGAGAGGAACACCCTCGCCCCCCGCGAGTATGCATTATCCACCATCGCATAGAGTGATAAGGGCTGCGGTGGGCTGCCCAAGCCGTAGCCGGTTGCAAAGGCTATGATGGCTGGCCGCGAGGAAGGGCTCGCGGTTCCCCCTACGGGCCCGGCACCCGACATGCAGCCCGCCACCGCCGTGCCGTGGCCGTTCGGGTCCGCGCCGTCGTCTCCCCGCAGGGAGTCGATGGAGAGCACGTTACCGGCCAAAGAAGCCGGAAGCCCCTGGAGTCCGCCGGTACCCAGGCCGGTATCACCTAATGCGACCTTCTCTCCCCCGCCGCTGGAGGCCTGGGCGAGCATCGCTTCGGGCTCGGGCGGATCAAGGACGCGGGCGCGCGCTCCGGAAAGCGTTCCCAGAGTGCTTAATTCCATCCATTCCACCTCGGGCATGGAGGCAACGCCGCTGATGGCCTCGACAGGCATACGCAGCGCGACCACGGCGCACCATGCGTCGGTCGCCGACCCGATCACCTCCACGGGCAGCGCTTGCAGCGCATCCAGGGTCTCCTCCAGGAGGCGTGCCGAGAAGAGTTCCGCCAGGACAGTCACTTCGCCTCCCTGTGAGAGACGGAGCTGAAGGGCGGGCGATATCTTGAAATATGGCTGGTAGAGCCCATGCCAGGCCACGAAATCCAGTTCCCCTAGACGGGAACGCGCGTCACCGTCCATTCCCACCAGCAGGCTGTTGTAAGGCAGGTAACCACGGGGTTCGCCTCCTATGCGGCGCAGGTCCTCTACCCACACCTCCTTGATGGGCTCTTTACATTGCACTATGTATAGAGCGGTGAATTGAGGGGGGTAGCCGTCCACTCTGAAGGATGCCGGCAGGGCGCCTGCGTCGTATTCCTCGACATAGACGGCGCCGTTTAAGAGGAGGATCGGCAGTTGGGGTGCGGTGGGTTCATCCTGGGCACGGGCCCCATCCACCGGCGCGGCCAGGACCACCAAAAGCATCAAGGCCGTGAGCAGGGCCGCGCATCGCCTTGCCGGGGTGCCGGTGAGTAGCGGCGAGCGATCCAAGGGGACCTCCTCCATCTGGGATCACGTACGCTGTTATGTTATCCGGTCGCGGTGGGCATGGCAAAGGTGACAGCAATGGTTGCAGGAAGCGGATTGCCGGCTAAGGACTCAGAACGTACTGCCGCGAGGCCTCCAGCTGCGCGCCTCCTCCATCATCGCCTCCAGGTTGCGCACGGGCGCTTCGACGGGCACGTCGCATCCCGTTGAGAGGACGAAGTTGCGCGCCTTGCTCATGTGGCGCAGCAGGCGCCGTACTTCCCATCGCACGTCTTCGGCGGTCCCGCGTTGGATGATCCGCTTGGGATCGATGTTGCCCAAAACGACGATATTCGCCGGGATATTATCGATCTCGCGCGGGAGGTCGACCTTGGAGTCGAGACATATGCCCTCGGCGCCGGTAAGAGACAGTTCCCCTAAGAGATGGGTAACATCGCCACAGATATGCAGCAGGCAGATGGCCCCCGCGGACCTGATTATTCCGACCAGTCCGCTCGTGTAAGGGCGGCAGAGCGAGCCGTACTCCTCCGCCTTCAGCGCCTCCGCCGTGGGATCGACCACTACGATAATATCCACCCGTGCGGCCAGAGCGGCTGCGTACTCTCCTATGACGGAGGTGGTGAAGCCGAGCGGCTCGGTCAGGGTGTCCCCTAACTTCACTTGCTCGAGCAACTCCTCGGTCCCCAGGAGCTGCGCCAGGAGGGTGAAGGGGCCGGTGACGTAGGCGCCGCACATCCTCCCCTCGCTCGCGGACAATCCCTCCGCGACCTCGAGGAAAACGGGCATGCGGGCGGCGTCTTCGGGGTCGGGAAGTCCGAGCTCGTAAAACCTCTCCAGCCTGGGTAATCTCTGCTCCGCCAGGCTGGGGGGCATCCTATCGAAGAAGTCCACGCCCAGGCCCATCGACTCCGCCTCCACCGTCAGGTCCAGGAGCGTGAAGACGATGTCGGGTTGCAGCCTCTTCTCCAGCGCTCCCAGTGCCGCCAACTGTACGCCGGGGTCGTTCAATGCTTCCCGCACCGAACGCCCGATGAGCCTGACGCCGGGGTAACCGGCCAGGGGCGCCGCCATGCGGCCGCCCTGGCTCATGACCCGGTCCAGGAGGTTCATATCCTATCCCTCCATACCGCTGTTCGGGGAGCTGCCTGTCAGTGGCATGTCCTGCAGCCAGTCCGCCCAGTAATATCCCTTTGCTTGCTAAGACGCAGACATAATAAGGATAAATCATTCAGCAAGCCGGGCCAATGGTGAAGGTCTCAGGCACGTTCCAGGCATGTCGCAAGGAACGAAGCGACGCGGCAATCTCTCGTTACCACAAACGCGCCTATCTTGCGATGTCAGCCTCAGAGGTGGCGCTAGGCGCTGTGGTGGAGGTGGTGGCGGTTGATGGCGCGGGGGAGATGGATCTCCCTGGTCACCACCTGAACCTTTTTCGCATCGATATGGAAGCGTCCGGCGCGGCGGCAGTGCCCGCAGAAGAGCGAGCCCCTCGCCATGCGGCCGCCGCAGAGAGGGCAATGTATGCCGCCCTCCGAGAAGAGATAGCTTTGCTCGAAACGTTCTTTCACCTTCGCACCCCTTCGGTCGCATACACCTTTACACGTATCTAACGCTCCCACCGGCCATTTCTCTACAGCCCTTTTGTAATCTATATCGTCCAGCCATATAATTCCCTCAAGCACATGTTGGGAAGCGTTACGAGAGATGCGGAGAAACGATGCCGGGCGAAGAGGGCACCCACAGCGAACAGGAGCAGCCGCGGGCGCAAGGCGAACGGCTTTCTACCCCCTGGGGTTGGGGAGATGCGTTGGCGGCCGCCGGCTGCGTGATCTGCATCGTAGCGGCCGCCGCCCTTCCCTGGGCCAGGGCTGACGTCACCTGGAGGAGCATCTTTTTCGAAACCGATATGGACCTGGGAACATTTACCTTCAAACTCATGGACAACCCGTGGCTCGCTGCCGCCCTCATCGCCGTCGCAGCCCTCTGCCTGGCCGGCCTGTTATGGAGGCGCCAGGCCGGCAACGTGGCCATAGCCGCTTCACTACTGCTCCTCGGCGGTTCCGCAGCTTACGTAATAAGTCTCATCGAGGATGCCTACGACTTCCTAGGCTTCTACAACCAACTGCTGGGGCTGGTGAGGAGTCTTCCCATGGTAGGGCCGCTGGTGGAATCGGTCATCCGTGAACGCTTGTCCATATCCGCGGTTCCCCATGCCGGGGTATTCCTCTTCATCGTGTCCACCCTGCTAATCCTGGCTGGAGGGCTGCTCATAAAGCGCCGCGCCCGCATTCATCCTTGAAGCCTTTCTTCAGGAAAACGCGTCAGATCGACAGGCATGAATAAACCGTGACGAGAAGGCTTCCTTACGGCCGCTATTTACAGGTATCGGAATCGTATCGTTTCTCCATTGCTCCTCACACTTGCGGGAAAATAACCATGTATAATAATGGGCATGAAAATCGTGCATTACACCGAGGTCCCGGCCGAGAATCCCGGCGGGGAGACCCAGGGCGTCACCATCCGGTGGGTCATATCCGAAGAGGACGGTGCGCCCACCTACTTTATGCGGGTCTTCGAGATCGCGCCCGGAGGCTTCTCCCCCCTGCATCGCCATCCCTGGGAACACGAGATATACATCCTCTCCGGGGAAGGCGAGATGGTGCAGGAGGACGGGAGCGCCACCGTACGGCCGGGCACCGCCATTTTCATCCCCGGCGAGGAGTTGCACCAGATCAAAAACCCCGGCGGGCAATTATTGCGCTTCATATGTACCATCCCCTCTTCCGGGGTCTGACACCTGTTTCGATCAGGGCTTAAGCGAAGCCGCTGCAACGCTTCCAGGGCTCGCCGGCCTGATTTGCGGGAATGCGGCGAATAAGCCGCGGTTGAGTGGTCTCGAGTGCGGAATAACGACACAAGGCCAGGAAAAGATCATGGGGGTGAAGCCGGATGGACGCTCAGGATGCCAGGCTCGTGAACATGCGCCAGTTGGCCATCGGTGAGATCGTGGCTCGCAACGCTCGCAAGACGCCCGACCGCGAGGCGTTGGTGTTCGAGGGACGCCGCTACAGTTACCGCGAATACGACCTCAGGACCAACCAGCTGGCTAATGCCTTCCTCTCTCGCGGTTATTCCAAGGGCGATAAGATCGCCCAACTCATGTTTAACTGCAACGAGCTGGTGGAGAGCTACGTAGCCGCGGCCAAGATAGGCGGTTTGAGCGTGCCCCTCAACTTCCGCCTCAAAGCCGGGGAGATCCTCTACCAGCTGGAGAACAGCGACTCCAAGGCCCTGCTCTTCGGCGAGGAGTTCATCCCCGTGGTCGAGGAGGTCCACGCTGAATCCCCGGGCCTGGATTATATCTGCATCGGGACCAACGTCCCCGCTTTCGCCATACCCTACGATGACTTCCTGTCAGAGGGCGATAAGGGCTATCCGTACATCGCGGTATACGACGACGACCCCGCCTTCATCATGTACACCTCGGGGACCACCGGGAAACCCAAGGGGGCCGTGCTCACCCACAAGAACCAGATCACGAACGTCAACAACACCCTCATGGAGGTCGCCAAGGAGGTCCTCTGGCAGGACCACGAGCGGATACAATTCGTAGCTCCCCTCTTCCACGAGGCCGCCCTGGCACTGGCCATCGCGTCGCTGTACCAGAGCGCCACCCTGTTCGTCCTCCGCTTCTTCGAGCCGGAGAAGCTGATGAAGCAGATCGAGGACGAGGCCATCACGGTGACCTTCATGCCCCCGGTGATGTCCACCTTCGTACTCAATACCGTGGACGTGAGCAAGTACGACACTTCCAGCCTGCGCATACTCCTCTCCGGGGCGGCCATCCTGCCCACGGAGACCCGCCGCCAGCTCAACCAGGCCTTCCCCAACGTCAATCTCTTCGACGTCTTCGGCCAGACGGAGATGAGCCCCGTAACCACGGTGCTCAGGCCCTCCCAGGCCGAGGGCAGGACGGCTTCGGTCGGCCAGGCCGTGGTCAACGTGGAGATAAGGGTGGTGGACGAGGATGACAACGACGTCCCGGTGGGAGACGTGGGCGAGATCATCTACCGTGGCCCCACGGTGATGAAGGAATACTACAAGAACCCCGAGGCTACCGCGGAGGCGCTGCGGGACGGCTGGTTCCACTCCGGGGACATGGTGCGCATGGACGAGGAGGGCTTTTATTACGTCGTCGACCGCAAGAAGGACATGATCATCTCCGGCGGCGAGAACATCTACCCGGCGGAGATCGAGGACGTGCTCTATCTTAATCCCAAGATCCTCGAGGCGGCGGTGATCGGCGTCTTCGACGAGGTATGGGGGGAAGCGTTGATGGCTATCGTGGTGGCCAAGCCGGGAGAGAACCTCACCAAGGGGGAGGTCGTTCGTTGGTGCGGCCAACACCTGGCGGGGTACAAGAAGCCGAAGCACGTGGAGTTCATGGAGGCGCTGCCGCGCAACGCCGCCATGAAGGTGGTCAAAGGCGAACTTCGCTCCGCCTACGGCAAGTCCATCCGCTACGAATAGGGACCGGTGAGTGACCCCGCCCTATTTCAACATCGCTTCGCCCTCTTCCTCCATCTCCTCGAGCAGGGTGTAATAGTTCGGGAGCTCGTTAAGGTGGGCAAGGGCGATCTTCGCGGTCATCACCGGGTCGTCGTCGGTCACGTTGGTGGCCGGGTCGACGGTGCCGTGCTCCAGCTCGACGTTGATGCCCATATAGAACTCGTTGGCATCGTACTTGTCAGACAGGCCCAGGCTGTCGAGTATCTTCGCGGCTTCTTCCTGGTTGATCCTCTTCTCACCACTCATCCTGAACTCTCCTTTCCGTTTGTATCTTGGCTGCCTTCAAGGAAAGCATAAGCCTTTCCCGGCTATTAAGTATTCCCATCCGCTTCACTATATATACCCGATCGCGTGTCCCCTGCGAAATGATCCACATTATTGCACATCATCCTCGCATGCCCCTAGCGGAGTGGGAATAGACCAGCAGCGTTGAGCGAACGGAAACAGCCACAAGGGATGAGAGAAGAAAGCCGGCATGCCCGGCGTACATACCGACCCTTTATCGCATCCGCAGCCTCGCGACGCAGACGGTATTCACACCGTCTCGATTCGATTATTGCCTCGTACGACTATTAGGCTTCCTCGAGCTCTTTTTTCACCTTGTGCTGCATGCGGCCGACATAGATGCCGATGATGAAGTCCAGGATCGCCACTACCAGCAGGTAGATGCCCAGGACGACCATTAGGGAGTAGACGGTCCCGGCGGTCCAGGCGAGGATCGCTATCCCGAAGCCCAGCGAGATAATCCCCAATACGGCCACGGCCCCCCTTCCGGACTCCGGCGGCATGTCGACGGCCATAGCGATCTCGGCGATGCCCATGACGATCACCCAGATACCCGCCAGTATGGCCGCAAAAGCGAGCGTGAATTCCGTGTGGGAGATGAAGATCGCCCCGAGCAGCAGGCCGATGATGCCCCAGACCAGCGTCCAGCCCCAGGGCTCCTTGCGGAATACGAAGACTATCGAACGGATCACGTTGACAGCTCCGTCGATCAACAGAAAGATCCCCAGGATGGTTATGAAGGTCTTGAGGGTCGCCCCTGGATAGGCGAGAAACAGGATGCCGAATATAAGGGCCAGGACACCCCTCAACACGTACGACCACCAGCTCCTGTACAAGATATCTACTTCCATGTGACCTCCTTATTCCTCTTCCCAGACCGCATTATAATGCGGTTGCACGGGTCTTGAACGACACCTTCCATCCCGCTTGCCCCTTCAGGCCAGACCTACTCACCCCCCACCTTTTATCTGCCGCGGCAAGCTCTTCGATCTGTTATCCGAACGCCGGGTTTTCGAGCGCCCTTTAAATTCGCCAAGGCTTGGCGTCGCATCGATGGGTCGCTTATATCGATATTTCTAGACGGCGGTATGCGATTCCTGCAAAGCCGGTCCGTAATATATACGGAGTTCGCTTACCCTAGACCTGGCCTTCCGGCAGGAAATCCTCATGGTCGATGAGGTGGATGACCTCCAGGCATTCCTTGACCACTTCCTGGTACTTGCGCTGCTCCCATTTCGGGTATCCCACCGGGCAGCGCACCGCCCTCACGTCCCTTACCAGGAGGTCCCTCTTGTCGTGGATGTGACCGGAGATGGAGATGGTCACCTTGTCGTGGGAGAAGAGTATCCCCCCCGTGTCTCGCGAACCGGGGAAGGGCACGCCCTCTACCGAGAGCGCCTCAAAGGGAGGGTAATGGGTCACCACCACGATCTCGCTCACCAGCGGATCCCTGCCCACGGCCTCTATATCCTGGTCCAGGCGCAGGTTGAACTCGCGTGAGACCTCGGGGTCGGGCCTCCTGGCCGGCCACAACCCGCCCTCCATCATCATGGAGATGTCGCTCCAGCAGGCCCAGCGCATGTCGTTCCACACGCTGTCCAGCAGGTAATGGTAGTCGCGCGGGAAAGCGGTGGATACCGCACCGGGGCCGGCGTGATCGTACCAGCATATACTACCCACGAATCCCACCCCCTGGAAGATGACCGGCTCCATCCAAAGGGGGATGAAGTTGTTGCGCCTGCATGCGTCGGGCAGATAAAAATAGTATTTTTCGTAAGAGTCGTGCCCCCCCTCCTGCATCTCCTCCGAAAGCACCCAGATATCCTGGTTGCCAGGGACGAAGAGCTTCAGGCACTGCAGGCTGGAGAGGCAATCCAAGGCGTATTCAAGGTCCCCTAACTCGGGGCTGATGTCCCCGGCGATAACGAGCACGTCGGGCTCGATGATCTTGAGGACCTCACCGAGATAGGGAACGAGTTCCCAGTTGCGTTGCGATATGTCTATGTGCAGATCGCTGGTATAGGCTATTCTCAAATCCGTATCCCCCAGCCTCAGGCGGCCACCAGGTATATTCTAATGCATGAGGGTGTCTTTAAACGAGAGTCGGAGCCGGCTGCATCAACCCGCCCGACAAGCAGGTATCCACCATCCCTTGGGCTTCCCCTGGGTTCAGCGGCAGGTGGTGCTTTAAGCGCGCATGGCATCCGGCCGGTTTGAGTGTGTCTCCTCCCCCATCTCGGGCTGTGGTAAGCGCGCTATGAAGGTCGAGCCCCTGCCGTGTTCGCTGCGCACCTCGATGCGGCCGCCGTGGGCTTCGGTCAGGCGGTTGACGATGTAAAGGCCTAAGCCCATACCCTTGATGGGGCCGAACTCCTTCCCCTCCCCCTGCCGGAAGGGTTGGAAGATGAAGCTGATGCTCTCCTCGCTTATACCCTGCCCGTGGTCCCTGACCCCGAGCAGGACCTCCCGGCTGGTGCGCCTGGCGAACACCTCTATCCTGCCTCCCGGGAGAGAGTACTTCGCCGCGTTGTCCATGAGGTTGAAGAGGATTATCTCCAGCTTGTCCCGGTCGGCGACGATCCGCTCGGCGCCCTTCTCCACCTCCACCTCGATAGCGTGCTCCACGGAACGGGCCCGCAACTCCTCCACCAGGCTGCCGAGAAGGGCGGTCAGGTCGACCTCTTCCGTGTCCAAGCCGAGCTTGCCGGATTCCAGTCGCGATACCTCCATCATGTTCACCACGCTGCGCCGTAACCTGTCCGCTGCTTTGCCCAGTTTGTCCACTACCTCGCGGCTTTCCGTGGCATCCAGGGTGTCGCCGTATTCCTTGAGCACCTCCGAGAAGCCCATGATCAGGGTCAGGGGATGGCGGATCTCGTGCGAGGCCATGTTGATGAGGTCGGTCTTGGTCTGGACCGTCTCCTCCTGGTCGCGGCACATCTCCTCCAGGAGGCGGATGCGCCCCTGCAGCGCATCGTGGCGCATGGGCGCGGCGATCGAGGCGCTGACGAGGCCGGCCGTCCTCTCGATGAGAGCCACTTCGCGCTCGGAGAAAGCGCCACCGCGGGAGTTCCCGACCAGCAACACTCCCTTCATGTCCTCACCCTGCAGGGCAACCGCCATGTATGAACGGATGCTCTTGAGCGCCAATTCGTCCTCTCCGGGCCCGCGCAGGAAGGTGTTGAGGTTGTTGCGCACGAGTTTTCCGGCCCGGGAGAGCGCCATCATCAATGGCCCTTGCGCCTCGAGCAGCTCATCATAGGCCTCGGCGTCATTCCTCTCCCCCTTCAGCCATGCCAGCCGCCTTATACCGGCTTTGCCGTAGATGGAGAGCAGGAGGAGGTCGGCCCCGATGGTGCCATCCAGTTCCTTGTAGAGGCCGCCGCTCATCTCCTCCAGGGTGAGAGCGGAAGACAGGCGGCGCGATATGCGCAGCAGGACCCTGTTCTCGTCCGCCGTGTTCTCCAGTCTCGTACCCTCTTTGTAGGATTCCAGCACGGAGACGGCTTGCCCGGCCAGGAAATGGGCCAGGTGGCGGTGGAGCTCGCCGAAGAAATCGTCGCGATCCATCTTCTCGAAGACCAGCGCTCCCAGCCTGCCCTTCCTGCCGATAAGGGGCACGGCAATGAAGGACCTGCGGCCACCCGCCACCGGCCCTCTGCCCTCCTCTTCTTCCCCGGGTTCCAGGCTGTACAGGGCGTGCCCCCTTTCCAGGACCGTGGCTATCTCCCGTCCCGCCAGCAGGTTCAGGTCGCCGGTCTCCGAGCCGTCGGCGGTCTCCACCGCTCCCTCGAAGGTGCCCGCCTCTTCGTTGATGACCACGATGGCCGTGCGATCGCTGTCCAGGAGTTCCCTGCCTCCCCGCGCCAGGATGCGCAGGGCGCGTTCCGGGTCCTCGCATGCGGTCAGGTCGCCCTCGATCTCCGTCAGTATCTCCAGCGAATGGCGGTAACTCTCCGCCTGTGTCCTCTCCTTCAAGCCCCGGGCCAGGCTGAGCAACATGGCCGTCATGGGTTGCAGGGAATCTATCTCGGCCTTGGTCAGCCTCTTCTCCACGGGCAGGTAGAAGCCGGAGAGCAGGAACGTACCCCTTTCCCTGGCCGGGACCAACAACAACACCAGGCCTTCCGCCGTGGCCTGCTCTGCCGCGGGCATCTCCTTCATGGCCGGATTATCGGGTTTGACCACCGCCATGCGCTGCAGGTGGGAAGCCATGCGCCCGAGTCCCGGCGTACTCCCGAATACGCTCTCCCCACCGTAAACGGCATCGGCGTACCACAGGAAACTCCTGTCTGTGGAGGACTCTTCCCCCAGGTAAGCGAAGGCCATGGTCGCCCCCAGCTCTACCGACGCCGTGCGCAGAGCCGTGGACAGGAAGTCGTCCGGTCCCAATGCGCCCGCGGAGATCTGGGTGACGTCCTCGACGAGGGCGGGGAAATCCCACCCGGCCGACCGTCCTTGTGCCGCCCGTGCTCCCGCTTCCTCCCCGGAGAACAGCGCTCCCAGGCGGTAGGAGAGCTGGACCAGGAGCTCCATGTCCTTCGGTTCCATGGCGGTATAGGCCTTGCCGAAAAGGGTCAGCAGGCCGACCAGCCTGTCGTCCTGGAAGATGGGGGTCAGGAGAAAGGACTTGACCTGGTTGGCATGGAAGTACGGTTTGACCCCGGGGAAGAATTCGGCGATGCGGCCTGCGTCCAGGCTGAGCTCCCCTTCCCGCGACTGGCGCATAGCCTGCAGGACCTCGATGAGCTTGTTCTCGAAGAGGTGCTCTACTATCTCCGGCATGCCCCCCCATCCCCGGGAAGCCACCAGCGTAGCCTGCTGTTCGCCCGGGACCCCTCGCACGCGGTGCACGGTCCCTCCGTCCATGTTCAGCAGCTTGATGAGGAGGTCGAGGCTCAGTGAGGCGGCACGAGCATAGTCCGCCTTTCCGATGAGGTAATTGGAAAGGATCCCCAACTCCACCGAGGAAGCCTCCTTTTCGTCCTCCTGGCCTTCCTTCTTGCCTTCGAAGGAGAAGAGCTCGACCATCCGTTCCAGCACGGCGCTTATCGCCGCCGCCCGGTAGGACTGCTCGTCCGGCAGGGAGGTCTCATGCGGGATGGCCGCCAGCAGGGCGGCCCGCAGGTGCGCATGGCTCCTTATGGGGAAGAGGAGCACCACGTCCGAGGGTTTGTCGCAGACCTCCTCGAGGCCGAGTTCCGAGAGCTTCCCTTTGTCCACTATGATGTAACGCCGGGCGGGCTGCCGGGTGACCCATTCCATGGGCACCAAGCGGTCCTTGATCAGCTCCCTCTCCGCCTCGGCCATGTTCCATGCCAGCCGGGGTTCGAGAAACGAGGACATGTCCTTGCGGATGAAGAGCACCGCGCACTCCCCTCCCAGCGCCTCGGCGACGCTCCCCAGGACCTCCTCGAGGGAGAAACCCTGGGAATACCTCTGCAGGACATCTCTATAGAGGTCCACCGCATCCTTGAGGTCCATGTTCAACCTTCCCCTTCCGTCATCCGCGGAGCGTTCCCTGGGATTTTCCAACGCACAAAGTACCGGCGGAAACCTGGTTTCCGCTCAGTAACCAAAACCCTGTATAAATATTTCACTTTAGTTCGGTTATTCCTTCCCCAGAGGTCATGGATAAGGGCGCCCACCTGGGGCGCCCTCCGTTTCACGTTTCCCGCTATCAGCCCATCACCGGCCTGCGCCGCAGCAACAGGCTCATCAGAAGCAGGGCGATGACGATGACCGCCGAGATCATCCCGGCCACCATCCAGCTCGACTTCGAGCCCTGCTTGTAGTTGTAGGTTGGCGGCGCCTGGTAGATAAACGCGAGGCTGTTCTCGGCGTCCTCGGTGCTTCCCATGATGTGGTTGAACTCCTCGCCCCGTATCTTTATCGCCTCGAGTTCCGACTCGGTGAGGTAGAGCTCGGCCAGGCTCTCGGTCAGGCCGGCATACATCAGCCCGGTGCCTTCGCTGGCCTGGACCATGCCCGCCTGCAGTTCCTCGACGCCGCTGTTCACCTGGTCTGCGCCGTATAGGAGGGTGTCCGGGGTGGAGGTGCTTCCCAATCCGCTAACGGCTTCGCCCAATCCCGCGGAGATCATCATCATGCCTTCCTTGATCCCCGGGTCATTCGGATTGCCGCTCGCAAGACCTGTTTTCAACTGTTGTAAGCCGTTCTGCACCGAAGCCATCGCAAAGAGCAGGGTATCCGACGCTCCCTCGGCTCCTATGCCAGCCTTCATCACGTCAAGGCCGTTCTCGACCTGGGCTGCTGCATACATCAGGGTGTTGGCCGTGTTCTCCGTGCCTATGCCGGCTTTCATCTCGTTCAATCCGCCGGTCATTGCCGCCAAAGCATAGAGGAGGGTGTCCCCGGTGTTGGCAGCGCCGATGCCGGTCTTCATCAGCTCGAGGCCGCTCTCGACCTGGGCTACGGCGTAGAGCAGGGTGTCCCGGGAGACCGGCGTCCCGATGCCGCCGAGTATAGTGTTCAGGCCGATCTGTACCTGGTCCACAGCGTAGAGCAATGTGTCTGGTGTGTTGGAAGCCCCGATGCCGGCCTTCATCAACTCCAATCCGCCCTGCACCTGGGAGACTGCGTAGAGCAGGGTCTCGCCAGTTCCGCCGATGCCGTCCTTCATCTCCTGCAGACCGTCTCTGATTGCTTTGGTACCGTAGAGCAGGGTGTCGGGGGTGGAGGGAGAACCGATACCCGCGATCATCTCGTCGGCTCCATCGGCCATCAACCCGACGCCGTAGTGGATGGATGGGTTGTCGGGATCGGTGCTCAAGATGATGCCCTGTTCGAGCTGGTCCACGATGGGGCCAGTCCAGGGTGCCAGGATCCTGATCAGGTTCGTGGCCTGCCATATCTGGCCAGAGGTTGAAGTGGCGTCGTATATATCGCCCAGCCCACCCCTTATCTCCTGGATGCCCTCCAGCAGGCCGGGGTCGGAAGGCGACCCGCTGCTTATGCCCTTGGACACCTGGTCTATACCGTAGAGCAGCGTGTCGGGGGTGGTCTCGCTGCCGATGCCGGCCAGCATGGTATTGAGGCCGTCCGCCATGGCCGCCATGGCGTAGAGGAGGGTGTTGGGTTCGGAGGCGGAGCCGATACCATCCCTGGACTGCTCCAGCCCGGCTCCCATGGCCGCCATGGCGTAGAGGAGGGTATTGCGGTCTGAGGCGGAGCCGATTCCGGCCTTGATGTCCTCCATGCCTATTCCCATCTGGCTCATGGCGTAGAGGAGGGTGTCCTGCATGGATGCGCTGCCGATGCCCGCATTGATGACCTCCAGGCCGACGGTGGTCTGGTCCGCGGCGAACAAGAGGGAGTTTGGCGTGGTGGGCGAACCGATGCCCGCACTCATATCCTGCAACCCACCGCTCATAGCGTTCATGGCGAAGAGCAAGGTGCTCTCCACCGCCGGCCCGCCGATCCCGCCGAGCATCTCCATCATACCCTTGGAGGATTCATTGACCGCCCATTGCAGGGTCTGCTCGGTACCAGGATCGCCTATACCCGCCACCGCCTCGTCCACCCCGGGTATCAGCTGGCTGTTGAGGGCGGCTTGCGCTTCGGGAAGCCCCACCGCCATCTGCTCGAGCCCTTCCAGTACGGCGTTGGTGCCGTAGAGCAGCGTATCCGGGTTCCCGGCGCTGCCCAGCCCCTGTACCGCCTCGGCCATACCTTCGTTGAGCTGTTTCACCCCGTCGTACAGCGTCTCCAGTCCCACGATGAACTCGGGGATGGGGTCGCGCTGGTTGGTCTGGGGGAACACGAAGTTGGCGGAGAGGACCAGGGTGGGCAGACGGAAGTCTTTCACGTCCGCCTCGACCCAGATGGTATTGCCTGCCTCGGTTGCCGGCGGGAAGAGGGGGATGGACCATCCGATCTGGTAGTGGTCGGGCAGTGGGACCACGATGCCGGTGGGATCGGCCTCGAGGTTGAAGAACACGTTGTTGTCGAAATACCAGTCGTAGGGGAGGATCGCCAGCGGGATGTAGGTCTCGACTTCTTTGGTCTTCATCTCGCCGGTGGCGGGGTCCTCGTATTCCAGGGTGGTCATCTCCGCGCTGGTGTTGGTCATGGTCAGCTCCAGGCGGAAATGGCCCGACTTCCCGGTGATATCCTCGGGATCGACCTCCTCCCCGTCCAGGTAGTAACGGTATTGCAGGTCGAGGGGGATGCGCAGCGATACCTCCTCGACCATACCTTCATTCTTGATCTCGGTGGAGCTCATCACGTTCCTGAACCCGTCCACGTCGAGCCCCTTCCAGACCAGGTAGTCTCCCTCGACCACCGGGGTGGTGAAGCCGTGGACGCCCTGCCACCTGCTGCCCCCCTCCAACGTCTTTTCCTTGTACACGTCGACGCTGCCGTCGCCGGTGAGGCCGAAGAAGGTCACGACCCTCACCTTCTCGATGTCGCCGTAATGGTCGGTGTCCAGGACTACCGCCTCGGAGCTGAATATCTCGATGTCGTTATCCGTAGGCTCAGCGCTGGCCGCGGGGAAGAATACGATCATGGTCAAAATCACTATCGCGGTCATCAGGATGCTCGCGAGTATCTTAGTCCTGCGCTTTATGTGTTTCATCTCCATCATCACCTATTGCTCCGTAACCTGGGGTGCGGCGGGCGCCTCCGCCACCTTGGCCTTCCCGGGTGAGAGCACCAGGGCATCCAGGAGGGCGGCCAAAAGCATCCCGATGAGTATGGAGAGGACCACGCCGATCAAGGTGGTGATGGCGCGGGAGATGGCCTCCACCGGCTTCTCCGCAAGGAGGTAGTCGAACTGGGCGATGGCGCCCAGGAAGCACCCC